>ERZ1035006.1283-NODE-1283-length-16932-cov-6.919891_pt1 | contig 16932 bp, 16 predicted proteins | sample MGYA00520694_ERZ1035006 | MGnify/ENA primary metagenome ERZ1035006 (study PRJEB33766, sample SAMN09781746) | gut metagenome | biome: gut microbiome | host: Homo sapiens | place: Madagascar | study: EMG produced TPA metagenomics assembly of the PRJNA485056 data... | reverse complement strand
AGCATATTTTATATAATTATGCACAAAGACTTTATTACCTTACGTTAATTCTTGAATTAATCTCATCTGAGGCAACCACATCCCTGTATAATTCCACGCTGCCATCCTTATTATACGCCGTTATTACAGGCATTTTTCTGCTTAAGAACAGATATATGCCCTCTGTTATTGAATATGCTCCTATATTATAGAATATAATCTTATCGCCCTTCTGTGGCCTTCCTATAGGAAGATTTTTTACTATAAGGTCTGCCACTGTACAAAGTGAACCGCATATAGTCCATTTTTCATCATCCGCACCTGTGAGTGTGTCTGATACATTTCTGTCCTTTACAACTATTCCATCTGACTTTACATAAGAATATGCAGGAACCTTCATCGCCATAGTCTGTCCATAATAATTCACATGGTTGATACCACCATCGACTATTACATACTGCTGTCCCTTATTAGTCTTTATATCAGCTATTCCTGTGACATACACTCCACAGTCTGCCGCTAAGTATCTTCCCATCTCAAGTGTTATGTGATACTTGTCCTTGTAGCCCTTAAGAAGTTCTGCAAGCTCATAAAGCATATCAAAGTTATTCTCATAGGCTGCATCACCAAAGTATGCTACAGGAAGTCCCGGGCCATACTCAAGCTCCTCTGCCTTAAAGCCATATTCGCTGTATAATATATCACACAGTCCGTCAAGCCATTCTATCTCACCCTTTATTATATCAAACTTTTTCTTCTGTGTTCCTGTATAACACTGAAGTCCAAGTATATGTATATATGGATGTGACTCTCTATGCTTTATAATAAGCTTAATATCTTCTTCATCCAGTCCGAACTGGTTCCCACTTGTCACTCTTAACAGTACATTTATCTTAAGCTCTCTTTCGGCGGCACAGTCAGATAACAGCTCATACTGTTCAAGCGATTCCACTGTATACACGCCCACTCCGCCACATTCATCCATAACATGGCATATATCTGCTTTTTCCTTGTTGACACCTGAAAGCACTATGTCCTTCATATCAACTTTTTCTCTTTCGCATATGGCAAACTCTCCCGGTGAGCATACTTCATATTTTGTATCAAGCGACTTGAAAGCATCTACTAAAAATGGATTGGCCTTCATCGCATAACATAAGGTTATCCCATCTCCTAATATATTCTTTATACTTCCTATTCTGTCTGTAAGATGTTCTTTGTCAAGTATATAAAGCGGTGTTCCATACTGGCCTGCAATCTCAACAATCTTTTCTGTACTAAGCATTATGTTCCTCCATTAAAGCTTTTCTGTCTATCTTTCCATTCTTTGTAAGCGGCATAGCTTCAACATTAACAAGCACCTCTGGTATCATAAACTTTGGAAGCTTTGATACAAGATAGTGTGTAAGTGACTTGTTATCTGCCTCACCTTCATAGAAGGCATATATCTTATTCTCATCCTGCTGATATATGCAGCACGCTCTCTGTATGCCATCCATTGAATTGATAGCCATTTCTATCTCGCCAAGCTCTATCCTGTGTCCGTTGTGCTTTATCTGGAAATCTTTTCTTGAAGAGAAGCACATTTCGCCTCTCTCATTGTAGTAACCAAGGTCGCCTGTCCTGTATATTATCTCGTTATAATATGGGTTTAGCGGATTTTGCACAAATGCGCTGTCAGTCTTTTCCCTGTTATTAAAATATCCCATAGTTACGGCTGTTCCTGATACACATATCTCACCAGTCTTTTTAGGTTCACCCTCATCAATTATTCTGTTCTTATCATCTAACAGGAATACTCTCTCATTAGGAAATGCGCTGCCCATTGGAAGCACATCATCAAGCTCAAATTCCCTGTCAACTATATAATAAGTGCAGTTACATGTAATCTCTGTAGGACCATATACATTGACAAACATAGCATCCGGATATGTTTCTCTCCACTTATTAAGGTGCTTTATTGGCATAACCTCTCCTGAGAATATAACCTTGTTAATACTTCCCGGAACCTTATATTCAAAGCCCTTAAGTGTTGTAACTATGCACAGCGCTGAAACTGCCCATATAAGCGTTGTAACCTTATTATCATCAAGATAATCCAGAAGTCTTGTAGGGAATGAAAACATAGACTTAGGGATAATCTGTAATGTAGCACCACATTTAAGACTTGAATATATATCTTTAACCGATACGTCAAAGTCGAATGGTGCCTGATTACCTATAACATCATTTTCTGATATTCCAAATGTATCTGTAAAGCAGTCAATAAAGTCGATAACCGAACGGTGATTGACAACAACACCCTTTGGAACACCTGTTGAACCTGATGTAAATATCGCATATAAAGGGTCAATATCAAGTGTATTTTTCTTTATGTTATCAAGCTTCTTAACTGTATCTTCTGTAACCTCTGTTAAAAGAAGGTCCTCAACATATATGATTGTTCCATCAAACTCAAGCTTTGCAGCCTTTTTCTCATATTTTCTGCTTGTAACAATTATATCCGCCTCAAGTGTATTAAGTATGCCGTGTAATCTTTCTGCCGGATGTCCCGGTTCTAACAGTACATAGAAGTTATCTGTCATAACTACACCCATAAATGCAGCAAGTGCCACGCAGCTCTTATCCATATATACAGGAACTGCCTTTCTTAAGCCTGTATATTCAAGCAGACCTGCTGCGATTGCTGTGGCATTATCCACAAGCTCTGTGTATGTCATAGCTGACTTATCATCTGCTACCGCTGTTTTTAGTGGATACTTCTCTTTGGAATTGTACAAGTAATCCAATACATTCTTTATCATCTCTACTACCTTTCTTTATCAAAGCTTATTTATGCACAAAAAATCTTTTCTATATAGCTAAAATATGATACCATTTTTATTATTAAAAATCTATATGATGTAAGTGTCAAATCTTAAAAAGTTATTTCTTCATATATGGCACTTCATAAAACAATAACAGAAATGAGGATTATATAACTATGAAAAATTTCAAAAGAATAGCTGCACTCACTATTGTCATACTGTGGGCTGCCCTTATTATCGTCACTCTCATAACCGCATTTATTGATAATGAAACTGCTCATACATTATTCAAGGGTCTTATATTCACTGATATAGTGCTTCCTGTTGTAGCCTACGCCATGATGCTTGTATACAAGTACTTATCAGGCCGTTCAGACCGCTCATAATATCTTAATGTGCTTAATTATTATTATAGCGATGATTAAAAAGCCTGTTGTACAAGCTTTTTAAACATCGCTAATCTTTATTTTATACAGTTATTAATAAAACATCTTACTTTCCGTATGAGCTTACTCTGTGGATAATCTCATGTCTTCCCGGTCCGTTAGATACCATAGTAATAGGTGCTTCTATCTCTTTTTCTATAGTTTCTACATAGTTACGGCATGCTTCTGGAAGGTCTTCATAGTTCTTGATTCCCCTTATATCACACTTCCAGCCTGGAAGTACCTTAAGTACTGGCTTAGCCTTCTCAAGTTCTGAAGTTGTTGGGAAGTCCTTAGTAACCTTTCCATCTATCTCATAACCTACGCAGATAGGTATCTCATCAAGATAACCTAATACATCTACTACTGTGAGGGCAACTTCTGTTGTTCCCTGCATACGCACACCATAACGTGTTGCAACTGCATCGAACCAGCCCATTCTTCTTGGACGGCCTGTTGTAGCACCGAACTCGCCGCCGTCACCGCCGCGCTTTCTTAATTCATCTGCTTCATCACCGAATATCTCACTTACAAATGCGCCAGCTCCTACTGCTGATGAGTAAGCCTTAACTACTGTAACTACATCCTGAATAGATGCTGCTGGAATACCAGCACCGATAGCACCGTAAGGAGCAAGTGTTGAAGATGATGTAACCATTGGATATATTCCGTGGTCTGGGTCCTTAAGTGAACCTAACTGGCCTTCAAGAAGTATCTTCTTTCCGTCCTTAAGAGCCTGATGAAGAAATGCTGAAGTATCACATACAAATGGCTTAACCATTTCCTTGTATTCCATAAGTGTGTTGAATATATCCTCTTCCTTAAGAAGTGGCTTATGATAGAGATGTTCAAGCATAACATTCTTTAATGTACATACATTCGCAATCTTTTCCTTAAGCGCTTCTTCATCTCCGAATAACTCACTAACCTGAAAACCAATCTTTGCGTATTTATCTGAATAGAATGGAGCAATTCCTGACTTAGTAGAACCAAATGACTTACCTGCAAGTCTTGCTTCTTCGTATGTATCAAAATCAATATGATAAGGCATCATAATCTGCGCTCTGTCTGATACAAGAATTTTAGGCATTGGAACATTTCTGTCTGTAATACTCTTAATCTCCTTTATAAGATAAGGGATGTTAAGGGCAACACCATTACCAATAACACTTGTAATATGGTTGTAGAATACACCTGATGGAAGAAGATGCAGCGCGAACTTACCGTAATCGTTTATGATTGTATGTCCGGCATTACTTCCTCCCTGAAATCTTACAACGATATCAGATTCTTCAGCAAGCATATCTGTAATCTTACCCTTACCTTCATCTCCCCAGTTAGCACCAACAATAGCTTTTACCATAGTTTCCTCCATTCTGCTAATCCTTAATATAGCATATAACTTTAGTGGTTTAAAACAGCACATAAAACCACAACTGTTATAATAACACAAATACGCAGTTGCAATCAATGGGTTTGTGAAATAAGTTTTATAAAACATTTATATGTCTTTTATTGTCAGATGCTGGCATACACCGTAATATTGCCATACTTGAGTTACAGCTTTTATTTTATTATAATAACACTGTTTTATACTCTATTATCTATTAAAGGATGGTACACTAAATGCGCACTAAAAAACACAGTAGCAAAGCACCAATTACAATGCTTTTTCTGTCATTAATCATACTGATTGCTATATTTATTTTTTATTATCGCAATAAACACGACAATACCGCTGCAGATGACTCTCTTTCTATGTCTGTAGATAACACGATAGAAACTTCCTCTGTTGACCCTGATTATATCAAGTCGGCAGACAATGAGTATTCAATTAAAAATTCTGATGATAACAGTTATCCTGACAGCTATGAACTGAGTATCCCTTATGTAAGCCAGTATCCGCAGCTTCCTACAGGCTGTGAAATCACATCTTTAACGGAGGTTTTGCACTATCTTGGCTATTATATCGACAAGGAGGAGCTGGCAAGGAATTATCTTGCGATGAAGGATGTTGCGACCAAGGGATGTTTTGTTGAGTATTTCCTGGGTTCTCCGTGGCTTACAACAGGGAGCGGGTGCTTTGCGCCTGCTATTGCTAATGCTGCAAATGCATTTTTTAAGGCAAATAATTCTAAGTATTCAGCTTATATTATGAGTTACCAGCCTCCGGAAATGCTGTATGCACAACTTGCAAAGGGACATCCTGTCATTGTATGGACAAGTTTTAATTATGATGTGACTGAGATTAAGTATAATGAGGTTACTCTTGATGATGGAACTGTGTTTACGTGGCCCAGGAATGAACATTGTGTTGCGCTTGCGGGGTATGATGTTAATGAGAGGACGGTTACTCTTGCGGACCCGGCTTATGGGATTGTGAAGAGGGATATGGATAAGTTTGAGGATTATTATAAGAGGTTTTATTATCAGGCGGTGGTGATTGAGTAAGTTTTTTAGGGGGCTTTATGGATATGTGCGAGGGCTGGACTGGCGAAAATGGCAGGGGCTTAAAGTGTCGGTTATGACTTGGTTTCGATTAGTGGAGGTTGAGGGCTGGCGACTTTCAGCGCCAGCTTGGAAAGTGTGAAAGTAACTTCTTTGAGGGGGCTGGCGGCGTAAAGCGCCAGCCTTGGAAGTGTGAAAGTAGCTTCTTTGAGAGGGCTGGCGGCGTAAAGCGCCAGCCTTGCCATAGAGGGGCATACGAAAGAAATAGCGCTTTGCTATTTCTTTCGTATGTCGCGGTACTCCTCGAGTATAAGAAAAATTATACTTTGTATTTAGGAACGGACGCTGTTCATAGTCATACTGAACAATGCTATGCATTGTCCAGCATGGCGTAAACGCCTGAAGAAATAATAAAAACCACCTGCTGGTATGCAAGCATCCCATCAGGTGGTTTTTATTATTTCTTCTGACTATGAACTGCTGGGTACCAGAGGATTGGTTTTGTGATTATGGAGCAGCTTTTCTTTAATACGTATAGTTTTTCTTTTGTTCTCATCGTTACTCGCGCAAGCTATTGAGGGGAATTGGACCCCCGACCTCTTCATTACCAATGAAGTGCTCTGCCACTGAGCTACAATAGCGTAGGTGCTGTGTTTTACAGCAATTTTATTTATATCATTTTTGCAGGAATTTATCAAGTGTTATTTTGACGAATTGTTTTTCCTATTTTGGTGCGGGCACGTTGGATGGCGTTGTCTATGGACTTTGGGGTGCGCTCCAGTTCTTCGGCTATTTTTACGTAGTCTTTTCCGCTCATAAGAAGTTTTATTACTTTTCTTTCTAAGGGACTCAGTGCTTCTAAGGCTTTCTGTTCTAAGCTTCCAGTGTATTCTTTATCTATATATAGCAGCTCTGGATTTTGTTCGTATATGCCGGCTAATGTATCTACAAGCTTCACATCCGTGTTATCATCCGTACCATTTACTGGTTCATCCAGTGATACATAGCGGTTTAACGGGCTGTTTTTCTTGGCATTGGAGGCTTTGACTGCGTTCATTATCTGACCATTTATGCATAGTGATGCAAATGTCATAAATGAAGCTGCTTTCGTCTTATCATAGGCTGTGACTGCCTTATACAGGCCTATCATGCCCTCCTGTATAAGGTCTTCCATCTCTCCGCCTACTATATACATTGCATGTGCCTTTTTGCTGACAAAGTTCTTATATCTTTCCATTATCGCCTCAACAGCTCTCTCATCGCCATCGCGGTACATTTGTACAAGTTCTTCATCCCTATATAACTCATAATGTTCCATAGCCACCTCATTTCACAACCGCCTATATGCATCAGACATCAAAGATTGTAAGATAGCCACTGGAACTTATAAAGCCGGGACTTTTCATCCCGATATCATATAATTATACTTACATCATTCTCTGTCTTACTATTTCAAATGCCATAACGCCTGCTGCCACTGATGCATTAAGCGAATCTATATCACCCTTCATCGGAATAGATGCCACAAAGTCGCATTTTTCCTTTACAAGTCTGCTTACTCCGTTACCTTCATTACCTATTACAAGTCCTATAGGACCTTTAAGATTAAGCTTGTACATAGTTTCACCGCCCATATCGGCGCATACAAACCATAATCCCTCTTTCTTAAGTGACTCTATTGTAGCTGCTATATTAGTAACCTTTGCAACCGGTGTGTAGTTGATCGCACCTGCTGATGTCTTTGCAACTGTCGCTGTAAGCCCTACTGCTCTTCTTTTAGGTATAATAACGCCATGCGCGCCTGCCAGATTAGCTGTTCTTATGATTGCACCAAGGTTATGTGGGTCTTCTATCTCATCAAGCACGAATATAAATGGGTCTTCGCCCTTGCTTCTTGCCGCTTCAAGTATATCTTCAACCTCAGCATATTCGTAAGCTGCACCTATGGCAACTACCCCTTGATGATGTCCTGTGTTGGCAAGCCTGTCTAATCTTTCTTTCTCAACATAGTTGATGATTGTTGATGTCTTCTTTGCTTCCCTTACTATGCTCTTAATAGGTCCATCCTGACATCCATCAAGTATGTATAACTTATCTATTGTCTTTCCTGAACGAAATGCCTCAAGGACTGCATTACGTCCTTCAAATGTTAATTCCTTATATCGCATACCTTAAACTCCTATTTCTTATGTGCAGGTCTGTTTGTCTTCTTTCGCCATATATAATACTGTATACAATGATGTTAGGGTCAACCCCCAACTATGATACCTACGGATTATTCCGTGCTAAACATGCGCCACTGGCACATAGCACCCTACCCAATATTCTCATATTACTTACTGTTTCTCTCACTCTCTAGATAGTCCAGTGCATCCTTTATAAGCTCACACATACGCTCATATCTTCCTGACATGTACAGATATCCCATAAGTGCCTCAAAACCTGTTGCACGCCTGTAGTCACTTATTGACGCATTTTTGGCTGAAGTGTATGACTTGGCATTACGGCCTCTCTTATACACGCTCTCCTCTTCTTCTGTAAGCTTATCTTCAAGATAGCCTATCATCTTAGACTGTGATTCTGCCTTTACTATACTGCTTGCCACTCTGTTCATTTTATTAACCTGAGTGTTGCCCTTAGTTACAATCATAGTCTTTACAACAAGGTCAAATATGCTGTCGCCTATATACGCAAGAACAAGTGGCGAGAGCTGTCTGGGACTTACTTCTTTAAGCCCCAGGCTCTTCCATATATCATATGTCAGATTGTCCTGACATATGCCATCTGCAGACTGCTTTATATCATTATTGCATTTATTTATGCTCTCTTCCATCTGACACCTTCTCTTGTATCCTCAAGAACTATACCCTTAGCTGTAAGCTCATCTCTTATCTCATCAGCTCTTGCAAAGTTCCTGTCTTTTCTTGCCTGCTGTCTTTCATTGATGAGTGCTTCTATATCTTCATCAAGAAGCTCTTCTTCCTTGACTACATTAAGTCCAAGTATATCTGTAAGCTTAATTATGCCTTCCTTCATAGCTGTTATATAAGCCTTTGTATTATCCTCAGATGAGTTGGAGTTGGCAAGCTTTACAAGTTCAAATACTGCTGATATGGCATCTGCTGTGTTAAAGTCATCATCCATGGCATCCTCAAACTTCTTGTAGATATCCTTTGTTGACTCTAATATGTTCTTTTCTTCCTCAGTCATAGCTGCATCAGAAGCTGTTTTTTCAAGATGTGTAAGGTTAGTAACCGATGTCACTATTCTCTCAAGACTGTTCTTAGCTGACTCCATAAGGTCATGGCTGAAGTTGATAGGATTTCTGTAATGTGCTGAAAGCATAAAAAATCTTAATACCTGAAGGTCATATTCCTTTGCTATATCTCTTACTGTAAAGAAATTGCCAAGTGACTTTGACATCTTCTTGTTATCTATATTAAGAAATGCATTATGCATCCAGTACTTTGCAAATGGAACTCCATTAGCTGCCTCTGACTGAGCAATCTCATTTTCATGGTGTGGGAATATAAGGTCTTCTCCGCCGGCATGTATATCTATCTCATCTGCAAGATACTTCTTTGCCATTACAGAGCACTCTATATGCCATCCCGGACGGCCCTCACTCCATGGTGATTCCCAGTAAGGCTCTCCATCCTTCTTAGGCTTCCATAAAACAAAGTCAAGTGGGTCTTCCTTCTCATCCTCACCTGATACCTTAAGCTTATGCGCATCATCTCTGTGACCTGCTTCAAGGTCATCTATATTTTTCTTTGAAAGCTTTCCGTATCCTTCAAACTTTCTTGTTCTGTAGTATACAGTGCCATTCTTTTCATATGCATAACCCTTGTCAACAAGAGTCTGTATCATACTTATCATTCCGTCTATCTCTTTAGTTGCAAGTGGATGTGTAGTAGCCGGCTTTATATTCATTCCTGCCATATCCTTCTTGCACTCTTCTATATAACGCTCAGAGATTTCCTTCGCTGTAACGCCTTCCTCTAATGCCTTCTTGATAATCTTATCATCTACATCTGTAAAGTTTGATACATAATTAACATCATAGCCCTTATATTCAAGGTATCTTCTTACTGTATCGAATACTATCATTGGTCTTGCATTACCAATATGGATAAGATTGTATACAGTAGGTCCGCATACATACATTTTAACCTTGCCTTCTTCTAATGGCTGGAATTCTTCCTTACGTCTTGAAAGTGTATTATATATCTTCATAGTATCCTCATTTCTGCGCACGTTTTTAGCGCATAACAAGTTTGTGTCAAGTGCGCGCAGACACAAATCCTGCATGTGAAAAATTTATTTTTCACACTATCCTCATTAAATATGCTGAATAATAATCAGACATATGTTTATTCATCATCTTCATCACGTCTTGACTCATTGACTGTATTCTCAATTCTTGCAAGACGTTTCTTAAGCTTATTATTCTGTTCCTTAAGCTTTTCTATCTCATTCATAACAGGGTCTGGAAGATGTATCTGGTCAAGGTCTGACTCGACTCTTACATTGTCCCTTATGACTATTCTTCCTGGCACGCCTACAACTGTAGAATTTGCAGGTACATTTTTAACAACAACCGAGCCTGCGCCTATCTTGCAGTTATCTCCTATAGTCACTGAGCCAAGAACCTTTGCACCTGCTCCTATCATAATATTGCTTCCAAGTGTAGGATGTCTTTTACCCTGCTCCTTGCCTGTTCCTCCAAGTGTAACTCCCTGATAAAGTGTAACATTATCACCAATAATGGCAGTTTCACCAATAACTACGCCATGTCCGTGGTCTATAAAAAGTCCCTCACCTATAGTAGCTCCGGGATGTATCTCTATTCCCGTCTTCCTTGCAGTCTTCTGTGACAGTCTTCTTGCTCTGTAAAAATGTCCCTTCTCATACAGCTTATGAGCTTTCCTGTACTTTAACAGCGCCCAGAAACTAGGATAAAGAAACACCTCCATCTTACTTTTAATTGCTGGGTCCCTATCCATAATAACCGCCATTTCCTGCTTTATAAAATCTAAATACTTCATATCTGATATCTTCCTAACTATTCTATATGTTCTTAATTCATTATATGATGTAAATGTGGATTGCGAAGCTTTATGACTGCCAGTAGTAATTATCCTGCTTTCTTCATATGATGTCAGGGGCAAAAGGTATTTGCCACTAACTGATGTATTCGGATGCTGCATTGCTGCGCAATTCGCGCAATCCTATAACACTGAAAACATAATAATCCTGAGCAGATGCGACACCACATCTACATCTGTGAGCATTATCGTGAGTATTGTAAATATAACAACACGATATATTCATAACACCCACTTAATTTTAGCCATTTTCTCAGATATGCTGTTGTATACTTATGTTAAAAAATACTTATACTCCTCTTTTTGCAGCACATCCATTACAACCGCTGCAACAGTTTGTCATATCAGAATCTCCATATATATAATTAGACACTGAAACAAGACTGCATATTGCCTGTGATGATATGCCCTCGCCAGTTCCTGTAAATCCTAGTCCTTCTTCTGTTGTTGCCTTGACATTCACCTGATTAACATCAAGCTTAAGTGTCTTAGCTATATTCTCACGCATAGTATCTATATATGGGCGCATTTTAGGCTTCTGTGCAATAATCGTTGCATCTATATTCTCAATGATATAATTATTCTCATCAAGAAGCGCACCTACATGCTCAAGAAGCTTTATGCTTGATATTCCCTTATATCTGTCGTCAGAATCTGGAAAATGCTTTCCTATATCGCCAAGCGCTGCTGCCCCAAGAAGTGCATCCATAATAGCGTGAAGAAGCACATCTGCATCCGAATGACCCAGAAGTCCCTTCTCATATGGTATCTCTACACCACCAAGGATAAGCTTTCTATTCTCAACTAACTTGTGAACATCATAACCAAGTCCAACTCTCATATGATAACCATACCTTTCTACGATACCGTATATTCATTTAGGTTCTTATCCTTATAAGTAAACCACATTTTCATAACATTTACAAGCAGATATTAATAAACATAGTATTATCATATGTTTATGCATTATATTTTCATATTCACAGACAATTTCTATCCTAATGCAACATCAAGCATCATCATAATTCCAAAACCGACCGCAAATGCTATTACACCTATGTTGGAATGTTTACCCTGTGACATCTCCGGTATAAGCTCCTCCACAACGACATAAAGCATAGCTCCCGCCGCAAAGCTTAAAAGATATGGAAGTGCCGGGGTTATAATACCTGCCGCAAGAATAGTGATAAACGCCGCTATAGGTTCTACCACACCTGACAGGTAACCATACAGAAACGACTTACTTCTGCTAAGTCCCTCTGACCTTAAAGGAAGTGATATTATAGCCCCCTCCGGGAAGTTCTGTATAGCTATTCCTATTGCAAGCACAAGGGCTGCCATCGCTGTGATACCAGTATTACCTGATATATAGCCTGCATACACAACTCCGACTGCCATTCCCTCCGGTATATTATGGATAGTCACTGCAAGTACAAGCATTGTTGTTTTTTTTAAATGTGCCTTCGGCCCTTCTGTCTCATCACTGTTCATATGAAGATGAGGTGTTATATGGTCAAGCAGCAGTAAGAAAAGCATACCTGCCCATAATCCTGTAAGTGCCGGCACAAACGACAGTCTTCCCATAGAAGCCGACTGTTCTATTGATGGTATAAGAAGACTCCATACAGATGCTGCCACCATAACGCCTGAAGCAAAGCCCATAAGAAGTCTTTGCACTTTATCTCCTATCGCATTTTTCATAAAAAACACGCATGCTGCGCCGAGCGTTGTTCCAAGCAATGGTATCAGCACACCATATATGACCTCAATATCCATATCCATCCTCCATTCTATGACTATTCATTTTTTATTTAATCACGAATTCTTTTAGTCTGAATTTCTATTATTCATCAGGCTCTGTACCCATTATACCCTGATTTTATCCTTTACTTTCTATCTGCTTCTTTTCCTTTTTCGTAAGTATTACATGGTGTATAGCTGCAGCAGGATGGTGAAATATCATTCTTGGTCCTGAATATCTCATAACCTCCCTGATTTTTTCTCTCATTTCCGGCTTATAGCAGTGAACCTTACAGTTAGAACAAAATGTCTTTGTTTCCATAAATGGGCACTTATCACTTCTCATATTGGCATAATCTGATAGTACCTGACATTCACTGCACATCTTTCCTTTAGTGTGATGCTTTCCACGACAATACACCTGTATCATCTGCGTAACCATCTTTTTCTCCTGCTCACGCTTTTTATTAATGTCCGTTTTTTTCATAATCTGTATTTCCATAAATAAAATAATAAGTTATCTGTAATATATTTCTAATGCCTTATCCAAACATTTATCAGCTCATTCGTCCATTTTCAACTGAATATATCCTGTCAGCTATCCTCATAGTTGACTGTCTGTGTGATACAAGCACTACTGTCTTATCAAGTCTTTCCTTTGCAAGTGACTTAAGTATCACAGCCTCATTAAGGCTGTCTAAGTTACTTGTAGGCTCATCTAAAAGTACAAGGTCTGAATTATGAAGAAATACTCTTGCAAGACCTATTCTCTGCTTTTCACCGCCTGAAAGTGTATCGCCAAGTTCTCCAACCGGAGTGTCATATCCTTCTGGCAGTGTCATAATAAAGTCATGTATTGCTGCTTTTCTGCATGCATTTTCTATCTCTTCATCTGTAGCATCAAGTCTTGCTATTCTGATATTATTTCTTATACTGTCACAGAAAAGATGTGTATCCTGTGTCATAAAGCTTTCCATATCACGCAGGTTGGTAGTATTAATATTCCTTATATCCCGACTTCCTATTCGTATACTTCCGCTGTTTACATCCCAGAACCTCATAAAAAGCTTAAGAAGTGTAGACTTTCCACTTCCACTCTTTCCAACTATTCCAGTAACCTCGCCCTTGTGTATATCTATTGTGAAGTCGTCAAGTATTTTTTCATCTTCATATGAAAATGTAACATTTTCTGAGCTTATGCCTTCAAATGCAACGCTGTCTTTGCCTGTAACGTCCTCAACAACCGGCTCCTCCTCAAGTATGTTAAGCACTCTGTTTCCAGCTGCAAATGTGCTCTGTAATGTACTTCCAAGCGCTGCAAGTGCTACAGCAGGACCAAATGATGAGAACAGCGCAACTGTTGTAAGAAGCACACCATCAAAGCCGATAACACCATCTGCATAAAGCTTAGAACCTGTCATAAGCATAATAAGGTCAAATATGAGTATGCAGACATTAGTAACTGCTGTATTAATGCCTGACACATCCTTCATACGCTTTGCTGATACCGAAAGCTCATCTGTCTGCTTATTCATATCCGCAAGTCTTTTACTTCCTGTACCATACTGGATTATCTGCTGTATTCCTCTTAAGCTGTCAAGTACGAAGCTGCTGAGTTCTCCCGACTTTGTACGAAAGTCCATTCCGTCACTTCCGCTAACCTTTGATATTATAAGTGGAATAACTACTCCCGTAACAATATATGCAGCAAGTGCCACGATTGCTAATATCCAGTGAAATGAGCCCATATATATGCACATTATTATTGTATACAATATTGCTATGGCTATAGGTGATATTGTATGCGCATAGAATACTTCAAGAAGCTCTATATCAGATGTTATTACTGATATAAGATTACCTCTGTCCCTGCCCTCAAGCTTTGCAGGACACAGCTTTCTGAGTGCCTTTAACACCTTATCTCTTATTATTGCAAGCAGCCTGAAAGCAATAAAGTGGTTGCAGGACTGCTCTGCATATCTGAAACCTGCTCTTACAAGTGCAAATAAAATAACGCTCACAAATATAAATGTAATTGAAAATCGGGTATCATAACCTATAACATCAAGTATTGCATATCCACCAAATATTGTTATAAATGAGGCGCACAGATGTCCGGCAAGTCCCATCAGTATAGCTATAATCATATATCCAGCAAGCGGTTTTACAAGACCTATAAGCCTTAACATAACAGTAAGACCGCTGCGTTGCTTTATCTCATTTTTCATACTAATCTCCATTCTATCGTTTTCACATATGTATGATGTATACTAACTCCTATAAAAGCTATATTCTACGTCTTTTTATTCCTTTTTCGGTATTAGGCGGGTCACAAGTTCAAAAGTCTTTTATGGCAAGCATTAACGACTTTTCGACCTTTTATCCCTGTCATCATATGCATATTACTATAGTGTCTCAAGCTCACACTGTGTATTCCATAATCTGCTGTATACACCATTCTTTTCTGTAAGCTCACTATGGCTGCCTGACTCTGCAACACGTCCATCCTTTAACACATATATGTTGTCTGCTTTCACAACATTTGCAAGTCTGTGTGATATAAGAATGACTGTCTTTGTCTTTGCAAGGTTATGAACCTCTGCCATAATGTCATCTTCACTTTCAACATCTATGTTAGATGTAGCCTCGTCAAATATGTATATGCTGTTATCCCTCATAAGCGCCCTTGCAAGCGATAATCTCTGTCTTTGTCCGCCTGACAGGTTGGATGCCTGCTCATTAAGCTTCATATCAAGCCCACCCTGTTCTTTTATAAAGTCATAAAGATTAACTCTCTTTAATACATTCAACATATCCTCATCTGCGGCTTTCGGTGATGCCATAAGAAGATTATCTCTTACTGTACCCTTGAATATGTAGCTCTGATGACTTATATATGCAATATGCTCCATAAGCGAACTTTCACTTATATCAGAAAGCTGTACACCGCCTATAGTAATGTCACCCTTATAATTTTCATTTTTTCTCATAAGAATACCTGCAAATGTCGACTTACCACATCCGCTCTCACCGACTATAGCAGTAAAGCTTCCCATCGGACAGCTTATATTGACATCCTTAAGTATCTGTCTTTCAGGTTCATATGCAAACTGCACAGCCTTGCAGCTTATATCGTGCTTATCCGGAAAATTTACACTTCCTTTGTCGCTTTCCTCTAAATCAAGGAAATTAAATATCTTATCACTTGCTGCCATTCCGTTCATAGCTATATGGAAAAATGAACCAAGCTGTCGCATAGGTATGAAAAAGTCCGCAGATAAAAGTATTATAAGTAAGCAGCCTGCCATATCTATATGTCCGCTTCTGAATTGTAATACTGATATTATTAGTCCAAGTGCTGCTCCGCCATATGCCACAAAATCCATAATAGTTATGGAATTAAGCTGCATTGTAAGCACTTTCATAGTTATCTTTCTGAACTTCTCAGACTCCTCATTCATCTGATTATTCTTATATTCGTCTGACTGATATATTTTAAGTGTTGTGAGTCCCTGAAGATTTTCCAGGAATGTATCTCCAAGTGCTGTATACTGGTCCCAATACTTTGATAAAAGCTTCTTTGCCCATGTCTGTACAACAGCTATTGATACAGGTATGAGTGGAACGCATATAAGAAGAACTACCGCTGCTGTCACATTAATAGTACACACATATACAAAAAGTGTAAGTGGTGCCAGCATTGCATAGAAGAACTGTGGGAGATATGCCCCAAAGTATGTTTCAAGCTGGTCTACACCTTCTACTGTTATCTGAACCATCTCAGATGTCTTTATCTTTTCGTTATATGATGCCCCAAGTCTTAAGAGTTTTTCATATATCATATTTCTAAGTGTCTTTTTTACGGTCTTCGATGATTCATAACTCATCCTTGAAAAACCTATATTACATATAAAGCGGACTATAAAGCACACAACCGCAACACCTGCCAATGATATTGCCCTGCTCTTTATATCACCGCCTGCGCCTGTATCTGCCAATCCTGCAATAAATGATGTGATGACCGTCATAAGCACTATATTGGAAATGAGCGCTATCCACTGGAACATCACATTACCCGCAATATACTTTTTGCTATCCGGCACAACCTGCACTAAACGTTTTTTTATCATATCTTATCTCCATTCTAATCGGTATCTTTAATAATTGCTGATGGTTCATTTTAATATACACACCTGATATACTTTATCTAATATACTTTCTAGCGTGCGTTAGTTTTGTCAAACCCATTGTTATAATTTATCTTATTTTTATTGTATATGTCAAGTAGTAAAATGTGGTTGAGGAATGTGTTGTGACTGTATGATTACTATCTGATTATTCCTTGATTATTATCGACTGATGGCTATCGTTCATATATCACTTACCATTACCCAATTATATTAACAATGCCGGACAGATTGAAAA
>ERZ1035006.1280-NODE-1280-length-16955-cov-6.327811_pt1 | contig 16955 bp, 17 predicted proteins | sample MGYA00520694_ERZ1035006 | MGnify/ENA primary metagenome ERZ1035006 (study PRJEB33766, sample SAMN09781746) | gut metagenome | biome: gut microbiome | host: Homo sapiens | place: Madagascar | study: EMG produced TPA metagenomics assembly of the PRJNA485056 data... | reverse complement strand
AACGACTTAATAAGGCGGTAATTTGAAAAAACTTCGGTATTTATAAAATTTGTTTTAACATATAGTTTGCACTATTACTTGCGGGCGAACGAGGTTCGCCCTACAGATTACACATTGCTTTCATCATACCAAAACATAAAATTTTTGAGTTATTACGGTTAAATATGCCTTACTCACGAACTCGGTTGTGTGGCGGTTTTACTGCACATTTTGCCGTCAACATCTGTGTAGTATTCGCCTTTGAGCAGAATTTGCGAAATCGGAACGATTTCGTAGCCCTCGGACTTGATTGCCTCGATTACCGTCGGCAATGCTTCGGGGGTATTTTTTGCACCGTTATGCATCAATATAATACTGCCGTTCTTGATTTTTTTCATAATATTCTGCTTTATCTGCTCGGGAGTAGGATCTTTCCAGTCGAGCGAATCGACATCCCATTGCACGCAATACATATTACAGCCGTTGACCGACTTTACAACATCATTGTTGTAATCGCCGTAGGGGGCTCGGAACAGGGTGGGAGTTTTGCCCGTAAGCTCCTTGATTTTTTCGTTGCAGGACTGAATCTGACCGACCATATCGGACGATGACATCTGCGTCATATGCGGATGGGTGTTGCTGTGATTGCCCACATCGTGACCGTGCTTTGCAATATCTTTTACGCTGTCGGGATAATTTTTAACCCAGTCGCCCACAAGGAAAAATGTTGATTTCACCTTGTATTTATCAAGAATTTCAAGCAGATGCTCGGTCTGTTCATTGCCCCATGCCGCATCAAACGACAGGGCAACCTGCTTTTTGTCCGTGTCAACATAGTAAATGGGAATTTCACGCTGAGCAGCCGCACTCTGAACGGCTCGAACGGTTGATGTGACTGCAATTGCTCCTGCAAGCACTCCGATTAAAAGACAGAATCCGATTGATATTAGATTTCGTTTTGTTATGATATACAAACGCATAAAATCCCCTCCATACCAAATTTATATGAAGGGGATTTTTATTTATTCATATTTTGTTTTAATTAGGTGCGTTCATTGGGCGATAGCAGTCAAGTTAACCCTCAACATGCCATTCAATGCCGTCTTTTGTGTCCTTGACAACAACTTTCATCTCTTTAAGCTTGTCACGGATAGCGTCGGCTGTCGCCCAATCCTTTTCGGCACGAGCTTTTGTACGCTGTGCAATAAGCTCCTCAACTTCCTTGGCAAAGTCATCGTCAGCGTCCGCTTTGTTGCTTTCGGGAACTTTTGTAAGGTCGAGTGAAAGCACCTTGTCAAATTCGCCGATTACATAAAGCTTTGTTGCATCGTCTGCGTCAGCCTTGAGAACATCATAAACGCAGGTGAGAGCGAGAGAAGTGTTGAGGTCATTGTCAAGCGCCTCGCTAAATCCCTTTGTAAGCTCTTCCGCCTTTGCCATATCAGGTTCGCCGTCCCTTGAAAGAGTGGAAATTCTCTTTACAAGCTTGTTGTAGGCTGTGGCTGTGTTGTCAAGGTTGTCATATGAGAATGTGAGCGGCTTGCGGTAGTGGCTCTGGAGGCAGAACATTCTGTAAACAAGCGGATTGTAGCCCTTTTCTTCAAGAAGTGAAACTGTAAGGAAACCGCCCTTTGACTTGCTCATTTTACCCCTTGCATCATTGAGGTGAAGTACATGAAACCAGTACGGACACCACTTGTGACCGAGAAAAGCCTCGCTCTGTGCAATTTCGTTTGTGTGATGGGGGAAAGCATTGTCAATGCCGCCGCAGTGAATATCAAGATATTCACCGCAATGCTTATAGCTGATGCATGAACATTCGATGTGCCAGCCCGGATAACCTACGCCCCACGGACTGTCCCACTTGAGTTCCTGTGAATCAAACTTTGACTTTGTGAACCAGAGAACAAAGTCAGCCTTGTTACGCTTGTTTTCGTCCTCTTCAACGCTGTCACGAACGCCGACAGCAAGATCGTCCTCATTCATATTACCGAACACATAGTAGTTGTCGAGCTTTGAAGTGTCAAAGTAAACATTGCCGCCTGCAATGTAGGCATAACCCTTTTCAAGCAGAACGGAAATCATATTGATAAAATCGTCAATGCAGTTTGTTGCAGGCTCTACAACATCGGGACGCTTGATGTTGAGCTTTTCGCAGTCGGCAAAAAATGCGTCTGTGTAGAACTTTGCAATCTCCATAACAGTTTTATGCTCACGCTTTGCGCCTGAAAGCATTTTATCCTCGCCTGTGTCGGCATCGCTTGAAAGATGACCTACATCTGTGATGTTCATTACACGGTTTACATCATAACCCGAAAAACGAAGATACTTTTCAAGAACATCTTCCATAATATAGGTGCGAAGATTGCCAATGTGGGCATAGTGATAAACAGTAGGACCGCAGGTGTACATATTAACCTTGCCCGGTGTGTGCGGTACAAATTCCTGCTTTGTTTGTCCGAGAGAATTATATAAAATCATTTGCTATTCCTCACTTTTTACATTTTCCTTTTTCAGCTCATCAAGCTGTTTTTGAAGTTCAAAAATTTTATGCTCAAGATTGCACAATGCAAGTGCAACCGGATCCGATACATGAATCTGGTCAAGGGTTTCACTGCGAACACCGTTGACTTTTACTACTCTTGCCGGAACGCCGACAGCCGTTGCATTCGGCGGAACTTCGCTTAAAACAACCGCACCTGCGGCAATTCTTGCGTTGTCACCAACCTTGAACGGACCGAGAACCTTTGCACCCGAGCCGACAAGCACATTGTTGCCGAGTGTGGGGTGTCTTTTTCCCGTTTCTTTGCCTGTTCCTCCGAGAGTAACATTCTGATAAATGGTGCAGTTGTCTCCTATTATTGTAGTTTCGCCTATGACAACGCCCATTCCGTGATCTATAAACAGTCCCTTGCCGATGGTTGCACCCGGGTGAATCTCAATTCCCGTCTTGTGACGACTGCGTTGAGAAATCCACCTTGCAAGAAACTTGAGGTTGTGTCGCAAACACCAGTTGGCTTTTCGGTGAGAACGCACCGCCTTGAAACCCGAGTAGAGAAAAAACACCTCTGCTCTGCTCCTTGCGGCAGGATCACGCTCCATAACCGCATCAATATCCGCTTTCAGGGTTTTAAACACGCAATCACCCTCCTGTCAAGACCGTGAGAGTCTGTTCTCAGGTCTGAGAAATAAACTGTCTGTTTTGAATTATATATACAACGCCCGAAATGATTGTGAATACAACCGAAATCCAGATGAGAATTTCTCCCATCACAAAGAAAATCGGTTCAAATGTTGCCGTGTTTATAAAATTAAGTCCGACTTCGGGCAGTTCAAGCACGATTTGCATTGCAATTACTGCAATTATAGCAATCATCTGTGAAACCGTCTTTGCTTTGCCCCACATATTAGCGGCGACAACCTTGCCTTTTGAGGCGGCAATCAGCCGTATTGAGGTGACGGAAAATTCACGGAAAAGCACGATTATGACCGCAACGCAGTCACATATTCCAAGCTGTACAAAGCACAGCAATGCGGCAAGCACAAGAATTTTGTCTGCAAGCGGATCTGCAAATTTTCCGAAGTCTGTAACAAGACCGTTTTTTCTTGCAATTTTTCCGTCAAACATATCCGTGAGTGACGCTGCGATAAAAATAATCAGGGCAACGGCATTGTTGAGCGGAAAGTTTGCAAGCAATGCCGCCACAAAGAACGGAACAAGAATTATTCGTCCTACTGTCAGTTTATTTGGTAAGTTCATTTTATGTGCCTTTCAAAGTTAAATATTATGAAATTGCTGAGTCTTTTAGCCACTTAGTCGATTTTGCCTACAAATTCGCCTACAGGATCGCAGCCTGTGTAATCGGTTACACGCACCTTGACAAAATCTCCTGCCTTTGGCTTTTCACCGTCACAGGTGAAGAATACACAGCCGTCAACCTCGGGGGCGTCGGCATAGCTTCTGCCGAAGAAACATTCGGCAAGCTTGTCAAAGCCTTCAACAAGAACTTCAATCTCTTTGCCAACAAGGCTTTCACAGTATTCAGCCATAACCTGCTGTTGATGCTCCATAATAATATCGGCACGCTTCTGCTTGATTTCTTCGTCAATCTGGTCGGGCATTTCAGCTGCCTTTGTATCCTCCTCGGGAGAGTAGGCAAAACAGCCGAGTCGCTGAAACTTCATATCGGCGGCAAACTCTGCAAGCTCATTGAACTGCTCCTCGGTTTCACCCGGGAAACCTGTAATAAAGGTTGAGCGGAAGATTACATTCGGAATTTTATCCTTAATCTTGTTCATGAGTGCAGTAAGGCTTTCTCTGTCGCCGTGACGATTCATTCTGCGGAGAATATCCTTGTTACAATGCTGGAGTGGAATATCCATATATTTTACAATCTTATCTTCACTTGCAATTGTGTCAATAAGTTCGTCTGTAATTCTGTCGGGATAGCAGTAGAGAACCCTTCTCCATTTAAAGCCGTCAATCCTACAAAGTCTTCTGAGAAGCTCTGCAAGCATCGGTTTGCCGTATTTATCCTCACCAAAACGGGTTGTGTCCTGAGCAATGACATTGAGTTCCTTAACTCCACGCTCAGCAAGACCTTCTGCCTCTTTTACAACATCTTCAATATCTCTGCTGCGGAATCTGCCTCTGATCATCGGGATTGCACAGTAGGAACAACGGTTGTCACAACCCTCGGCAATTTTGAGATAAGCGGTGTAGGGGGGAGTTGAAAGGATTCTTCCACCCTCAAGCGGCAGACAAACCTTGTCGGGAAAGCTTTCGCACTTCTGTCCGTCAAGTGTTTCCAAAACGATGTCTGCGATAGTTTCGTTAGCACCGATTCCGATAACCGAGTCAACCTCGTAAAGCTGTTCGGAAATTTCCGACTTATATCTTTGAGCAAGACAGCCCGTTACGATGATTGCCTTGATTTTGCCCTCGTCCTTGAGCTTGCCGAGTTCGATAATTTCGTTAATGCTTTCCTGCTTTGCACTTTCGATAAATCCGCAGGTGTTTACAATTACTGCGTCCGCATCTGCCGGATCGTTCACAATAATAAATCCTCTGTTCTTGAGTGTGTACAAAAGCATCTCGGCGTCAACCTGATTTTTTGCACAACCGAGTGATACAATGCCTACTTTATAATTCATAATCAGTCTTCCTCTGTGTATTCTCTGAGGACGGTCTTAATGTCATCCCATCCGTATCCGAGCCTTTGCAGAGCGGCAACGGCTCTTCGCCTTATTTTTTCATCATTTATGTTTTTATATTTTCTGTCGATAACCGCCCTTATTCCGTCACACGGATCAAAGTCGATTTCTTCGATAATCTCTTCTGCAAGTTCACGGTCAATTCCCTTTTGAACAAGCTGTCTTACCGCACCTCTCGGAGCATTATGTTTTGAAAACAAAAGCTGTTCGGCATATCGTCTTGCAAAGTTTTCGTCATTTACAAGACCGAGTTCTTCCATTCGCTCAACAGCCTTTTCCGCCGATTCTTCGTCACAGGTGCGTTTGATTTTGTCGGTGAGTTCTTTTTTTGAGTGGTCACGATAGGAAATAAGCCACAAAGCCTTTTCCTTTGCACGGCGCTCATTGCTTAGCCTGATAATCTCGTGCAGATCCTCGTCATCAATCTCTCTGCCGACATCAAATCGGTTTTCAATAACTGTGCGTGCGTCAAGATTCATAACATATTCGCCGTCAATGTAGAGCGCACACATCGCCTTTCTTCGTGGTTCAACTGCGGTTATAAGCATCAGTCGTCAACCAGAACATCAATTTTTGCACCGCTCTTTTTCTCTGTCTTATCCGCAGAATCAGGCTTGATTTCTTGGTTTGCAGACGGAACTTCGGTAATTTTTACCTTTGGAGCAGGCTTTTTGCGTTCATAAAGCTTGTCAATATTTTCCCAGAGTTTTTTCTCAATTTCAGCGGCAAGCTCCTTGTCGGTTTTGAGAAGTTCCTTGACCTTGTCACGTCCCTGTCCGAGTCGTCTGCCGTCATAGCTGAACCATGCTCCTGCTTTTTGAACAACCTCAGCCTTTACGGCAAGGTCAAGAAGTTCACCCTCACGGGAAATGCCTTCACCGTACATAATATCAAATTCAGCTTCACGGAACGGAGGAGCAATTTTGTTTTTTACAACCTTTGCTCTTGTGTGTGAACCGACCATTTCACCGCCTGATTTAAGGGTTTCAACTCTTCTTATATCAATACGAACGGAGCTGTAGAACTTGAGCGCACGACCGCCGGTTGTTACTTCGGGGTTGCCGTAAACAACACCGACTTTTTCACGCAACTGGTTGATGAAGATTGCAACGCAGTTTGATTTTGAAATTGCGCCTGCGAGTTTACGCAGTGCCTGTGACATAAGTCTTGCGTGCAGACCTACATGGCTGTCACCCATTTCGCCCTCAATTTCAGCCTTTGGAACAAGAGCGGCAACGGAGTCGATTACGATAACATCAATCGCACCGCTTCGGATAAGTGCCTCTGCAATTTCAAGAGCGTCTTCACCCGTGTCCGGCTGTGAAACGAGGAGTGAGTCAACATCAACACCGAGAGCCGCCGCATATGTCGGATCAAGTGCATGCTCAACATCAATAAATGCAACATTGCCGCCGTTTTTCTGTCCCTCTGCAATGCAGTGGAGAGAAAGTGTTGTTTTACCCGAAGATTCAGGTCCGTAAATTTCAACAATTCTTCCGCGGGGAAGTCCGCCGATTCCGAGTGCAATATCAAGCGAAAGCGAACCTGTTGAGATGTGTTCAATGTTCATATGTTTATTTTCGCCAAGACGCATTACAGCACCCTTGCCGAACTGTTTTTCGATTTGTGTGAGCGCAGTTTCAAGCGCTTTGTTTTTATCTACTGCCATTTTATATACCTCCGTACTCCGCAAAGGGAGCTGATGTTTTTCGGTCTGTAACATAACCGTCACTTCAACGGCGGTTATGTTCACACTAAGATTATAAAATATGTGAGTGGAAAATGCAATAATTTGGCGGTAATTTTATCGAACAAAATTTCTAAAATCAGAGCAAAGTCCCAATAATCGCCCTCTGCACACCGCCAAAGTCAAGCGAAATTTTAAAATTCGAAAAGCCTTTGTCAGTCATAAGTGCCTTTACTGCGTCAGCCTGATTTTCTCCGAGTTCAAATGCAAGCGCACCGCCTTTTTTGAGTTTTCTGCTCCAACGGCTCACTATTTCACGGTAAAAATTGTAACCGTCCTCGCCGCCGTCAAGTGCAAGTCTTGGTTCAAGCCGAACTTCTTTTTGAAGTGTTTCGATGTCGGCTGATTTTATATAAGGCGGATTTGAAACAATGAGGTCAAGCTCACCGTCTGCAAATGTATCGCAGATTTTGAGAGCGTCAGCCATAACAGGCTTTACTGACGAATTGTTTTCTTTTACATTTGTTTCAAGATATGAAAAAGCGGTTTCGTCAATTTCAACTGCCGTAACTTTTGCACCCGAAATTTTATCAAGTGCAACGGCAATTGCACCGCTTCCCGAACAGAGGTCAACCGTTTTTTTGTCGGTTCTGTTTTTGAGAAAATCAATGCAGAGATTGACAACCACTTCCGTGTCATCACGGGGAATGAGCACACCTCTGCCCACCTTAAAATCGAATCCCATAAAGCTCCATTCGCCGAGAATATACTGCAACGGCTCGCCTGAAATTCGTTTTTCTATAAATTTTAAAAAGTTATGTGAACAGTTTTCATCGGCTTTATCAGTTTTGTGCATGATAAAGCCGACTCTGTTAAGCGAAAAAGCCTTTTGTAAAAGACTTTGCGCCTCAAATTTTGAATTTTCAATATTATTATTTTCAAGCAGTTTAAGCCCGCTTTGATAAATTTCGTTTACAGTCATTACTTGCTTACAATGTCCGAGCCGTCCTCGGGGATAACAGCCTTGATAGCCTCGATTGCAACTTCAATCATAGTGTCATCAGGCTCTTTTGTTGTGATTCTCTGCGCCCAAAGTCCGGGAGCGGCAATGATTCTTGTTACGGCATTGTCGTGCTTACCGCAGATTTTGATAAGCTCATAACCGACTCCGCATGAAACGGGGAGAAGAAGAATCTTGAATACAGGTCTTAAAAATCCGATGCCGAAAGGTGCAACAGGAACGAAAAGACCGACAAGGATGCCGACAATCAGCATAAGAACCATAAAGCTTGTTCCGCATCTCGGGTGAAAACGGCTCTGCTTTTTAACATTTTCAACTGTGAGTTCTTCTTCGTTTTCGTAACAGAAAATTGTCTTGTGCTCGGCACCGTGGTACATAAACACCCTTTTCATTTCTGTCATTTGTGAACATACTATAATATAAAGTAAGAAAAGAACAATTTTGAGAACACCCTCAAAAACAGACTTCCAGAAAACAGCGTTTCCGCCGTCACCCTTGAAAGCGGGTACAACATTTGCACTGAGGTCAAACAGGAAAGAGGGGACAAAGAAGAAAAGTCCCACGGCAAGCGCAACACCGAGGATTGACGCAATTACCATCATAACCTTAACAAGCTTGTCGCCGAATTTATCGTCAAGCCATTTTTCAAACTTTGACGGTTCTTCTTCGATTTCGGTTGATTCAATTGCTTTATCGGCAGAGAGCATAAGCGCTTTGTAGGAAAGCCGCATTGAGTCAATAAGACCTGCAATTCCTCTGAAAAACGGAAGCCTGAAAAACTTACATTTTGAGGGAATTGTGTTTATGCTTATATCCTCGCTGTAAATTTTGTCGGGTGCGGTACGAACACACACGGTTGTGCGTTTCGGACCTCTCATCATAATGCCCTCAATCAGGGCGCTGCCGCCGATTGAGGTGATTTTTTTAGTAGTATTTTTAGCCATTAGCTGTTCCTTTCTGTATTAGGTTGCACAGAGAAATAAGATTAAAGTTTAATGTTTTCGGGAAGTGAGTTTTCACTGCCCTCTTTATACACAGGGAAGGTGAGCGTTACGGTTGTGCCGACGCCCTCTCCGCTTTCGATATCAAGTGAACCGTTGTGGAGGTTCATAATCTCATCGGCAACCGCAAGTCCGATTCCCGAACCGCCGACAGTCTGGTTTGCTTTGTAGAATTTTTCCTTAACCTTTGGAAGATCCTCGGCAGAAATTCCGCAGCCTGTGTCGGTTATTACAATCTTTATAATATCGGGTTCATCTTTGTTGTAGATTACCTGAGCGGCAACAACACCGCCCTTTGGTGTGTATTTCAACGCATTGTCAAGCACATTGAGAAAAACCTGCTTGAGCCTGTTTTTATCGCCGTAAACGGCAGGATAAACAACCTCGGGTTCATCATAAAGAAGATGCTTGCCCTCTGTAACGGCTCTTTCCTTTAAGAAGTAAACCGCATCGTCAAATTCGGCAAGAATGTCAAGCTTTTCCTTGATGAGCTTCATTCTTCCGCTCTGAATACGGCTGAAGTCAAGAAGCTCTTCTACAATGCTTGTAAGGCGTGAGCTTTCGCTGATAATAACTCCCATACCACGGTCAAAAGTTTTGCGGTCAAGCTTTCCTCTTTCGGAAAGCTGCATTGTTTCAGCCCAACCCTTAATCGCCGTAAGCGGAGTACGCAACTCGTGTGATACTCGTGAAATAAAATCGTTTTTCATCTGATCGGCTGTCTGCAAATCAAGAGCCATATCGCTTATTGCATCGCAGAGGTCGCCGATTTCATCATCGTATTTGTACTCAATCTTCTTTACCTGTGAAAAATCGCCGTGGGCAATCTTGCTTGAAATCTCCGAAAGTTTTCTTATCGGGGCAACGATTGAACGGATAAACATAAGTCCCGACAATATTACAAGGGCGATGATAACAAGACCGCACGCAATAACTGCCGCAGAAACAAGCACAATTGCCGTGTTGACCTGCTCCATGGAAACAATGTATCTTACCGCCCCGACGCAGGTTCCGTTTTCGTTGGTGATGATTCTTGTCAGGCTCATTGCACTTTCGTCCGATGAAAGCTTGCCGTTCCAATATGCACAGCCGTTTTCGTTTGAGAGTGCGTCGTTAAAATCGGGAATCTGCTCGTTGTCATCGGGAGTGAATCCTGTTGAAGTCATGACAACTCTGCCGGAGGAATTGATTACAAGAACTTCCATTTCTTCCTTTTTGTCAAAGTTTTCAACATAATCACGGGCAGATGCCGTAAATGAGGTTGAACTGTCGCTGTGAAATCCCGAAAAAACAAGTGAAAGCTCGTTGCTTGTTGTGTTCAGGTTCTGTTCAACGCTGTTTTGAAAAATATATGTAACAATGAAAATAAGGCTGACAACAATAAGGATTATAATTGTCAGTATAACGCTCAATGTGTTGAGCATCCATCTTTTTGAAATACCCTTAAAAATTGTTGCCGCCCTCCTCTTTAGATTGTATGAATTTTATGCAGGCTGTTCTGCAAATTTATTCGCCTGAATCCCACTTGTAGCCGAGTCCCCAAACTGTGATGATATGTTTAGGATTTGAAGGTTCGTCCTCAACCTTCATTCTGAGTCTGCGGATATTAACATCGACAATTTTATCCTCACCGACATAGGCGTCTCCCCATACATGGTTGAGAATGTCGATTCTGTCAAGAGCAACACCCGGATTCGAGAAGAAGTACTCCATAATCTGGAATTCAACCTGTGTGAGTTCAATCATCTTTCCGCTCTTCATAAGCGCACGGTTGCGAAGATTGAGTGTGAACTCGCCCGATTTAAGCTCTTCTTTGAAGTTGTTTTCGGAATGTGACTGTGCAAGTGCAACTCTTCTGTAGAGTGAATCAACTCTTGCAAGAAGCTCACTCGGTGAGAAAGGCTTTGTAACATAGTCGTCTGCACCGAGCATAAGTCCTGTTACCTTGTCCATTTCCTGAGTTTTTGCCGAAAGCATAATAATTCCGATTCCGCCGTTGCGTTTTCTCAGTTCCTTACAAACCTGAAAACCGTCAATACCCGGCATCATAACATCAAGAATCGCAACATCAAAATCGCCGTTGTTTTCTTCATATTTCTGCAAAGCCGCTTCGCCGCAGTCTGCCTCAACTACATCGTAGCCTACCCTTGTAAGATTGATAACGACAAAGTCACGAATTGCCGCTTCATCCTCACAAACAAGAATTTTTTTCATATCAAAACCTCCGTTGCTGTGATCAGATTCCCGACTGATCAAGTGTGGAAAAACCTGTCTTGATTTCGTCATCACTTAGCGAAATCTGTGTGTCGGGATTTATATTATTAAATGTATATGCATATTTATCGTCTTTTGTAATCAGCGTAAAATCATTCGATTTGCCCGATTCCCATTTGCTGACGGGGAACACCTTTATTTCAAAAAGCTCCGTGTCAAGCTTAGTGCCGTTCCATGCATAGAACGAGGTGGTTCCGCTTTCAAGGTCAGTAATTGCCGTAACCTTGTTTTCACTCCACTTATCGGCATAGTTCATCATAAACATATAATCGTAATTTATGATTACCGCCTGTTTTGCAGCAAGCGCCTCCTTGGGTGCGTCAAAGCTGTTCCAAATGATTTTGTCGGCATAAATATTTTTGCTGTCGCCGCTCTGCTTCGGCAGATCGAGCGTAACGGGAATTTCAAGCTTTCCGTCCTTGTCAATGTCCGAACAGATGATCTGCGATGAACGCCGGGTTATATTTTTTGCTTTTTCTTTAAAAAGAGGATTACGCAGAATTGCAAGGTCACGGCTGTAAAAAATAACCTGTGTGTTCGTAACCTCATTTGAGGAAGTTCCGTCAACGACAATTCCCGTAATATCGTTATCAAGCTTTGTAACGGCAATGTTCTTGTACTTTACAACATTCGGATCCATGTTTGCCATTGCTTTGGCATACAGGCTTTTGCTGTCCTCGTTATAGTCAAGCATTGACGCAAGAGCCTCGTTTTCGGTTGTGTAGAGAACAAGCGACATAATCTCGCTCGTTCCGTCATTGTCAAAATCTCCCGTAACAAAGCTTGAACAGCTTTGTCCCGAACCTACTTCGCTTGTTTTGCCTTCCGAGTAGGAGTAGCAGGAAAGCTTGCCGACATTCGGAGTGTAGGTTGTTGAATTAACAATGATTTCAGCCTTTCCGTTGCCGGTTAAATCCGCAAAGTCAACGCTGTCAATATCGGTGGTTTCAAAGATATTGTCGGACGCAATTTCCCACGATTTGTCCTTTGAGTACATGACAAGCATATGAACCGAAGAAGTTTCGGCGCTGTTGCGAAAAAATGCAACAGCCTCGTTGCTGTCGTTTCCGTCAAGGTCGGTCATGATGATTGCACTGCGGAATTTTCCGTTTTTAGGATATTTCAGCGTATAACCGCTGTCAGCCGTTTTGGCAATAAGCTGTTCAATTTCAGCCTCATCTCCGACTGCCTTAGGAGGACGAAGAAGATTTTCTGCGCTGAAATCCGTGATGTTGCAACCGCTCAAACCGACAAGCATTGAACCGAGAACCAAAGCCAAAATCAGCTTTTTAATCTTCACAAAAATCCCTCCCGTCTTTGTTTATGGGGCTGTCAAGGCTTTTGTCTTGCAATAAGATACTTGATTTTTATGCCCTCTTCGGAGAACATTTTTTCATGCTCTGTTTCAATATTATCGGTAACATCGCTTGCGTGCAAATCACGGGTGAGATATAAAATTTCATATCCGCTCTGCTCAAAGTATTCAAGACTTTCGTCAAACAGCTCGTCATCATCGGTTTTGAAACGGATTTCGCTGTCAGGCTTCAAGAATGTTTTGTACATTTCAAGCTTTTTGTAGTATGTAAGTCTGCGCTTTTTGTGCTTTGCTCTCGGCCACGGATTGCAGAAGTTGATGAAAAGTCTGTCAATCTTATCGTCAGCCGTAATGATTTTGTCAAGCATTTCAACATTGTATTTTACAAGTAAAAGATTTGTAATATCATCCTGCGTTTTGCCTGCGTCCTCAAAAAGCTTTACAATTGTTCTTCTGCCGACACCGAGCATATCAACCTTGATGTCAAGTGCGATAATATTTTTGTCGGGATTTTTAAGCGCAAGCTGTCCCGCAAAACCGCCCTTGCCACAGCCGATTTCAAGATACAACGGCTGTTCCTTTTTGAAAGCCTGCATCCATTTTCCGGCGTTTTCTTCGGGATTCTTTACATAAAAATTGCAAACGGAAAGCTCCGGTTCTGCCCATTTCTTTTTTCTGATTCTCATAATACCTCATTTTGCGGTGCGTACAGACGGCGCACTACCACATATAGTAATTTACCGTATCATTATATCAAATTGTAACAAATTATGCAACAAATATTTTGATAATGATGCTTACAGGTTAAATAAATTTAATCATATCGTCACAGGATTGCGATTTTGTAAAAACAATCTCGGAAAATTCTTTTGAGAGCTTGTTTACAAGCGGTAAAATTACAATATCTTCACTTTTGAAGTGACCTGCGTCAATAATGTCAATTTCGAGTGAATTTGCGGCGATAATCTCATGGTGCTTGATTTCTCCCGTGACAAGCACATCAACACCCGCCAAAGCCGCATCAAACACATTTGAACCGCCTGCACCCGACGATACGGCAACCTTTTTAACCCTGTCTTTAATGTCGGTGTAGCGAAGTCCCTTGCAGTCAAGATTTTTCTTTGCAAGCTTTGCAAAATCGTGAATATCGGTTTCGCTTTCAAGCTCGCCCGTGAACATACACTCGCCAAACTCCGACAGCACGGGGTTTTTGACTCCGAGTGCATCTGCAAGACAGATGTTTACTCCGAACTTTTCTCCGAGATCAAGGTTGGTGTGCATACAAACGGCGGAAATGCCCTTTTGTGCAAGCAGATAGGGAACAGAAGAAGGCGAAAGCCTTTTTATAGGGGCAAAAATTACGGGATGATGACTGATAATCAGCTCACATCCCAGACTTTCCGCCTCATTCACAACATCTTCCGTAATGTCAAGAGCGACAAGCACACGGCTTACGGCTGTGTATTTGTCGCCCACAATAAGCCCTGCGTTGTCAAAACTCATCTGAGTTGCACAGGGCGCAAATTCTTCAAAAAAATTAAGTATATCGTTTATGGTTTTCACTTAAAGCTCTCCTCAAGAATGCGTGCGGTTTCGGCACAGACAGGATTGCCCTTAGCCTGTTTTAAAAGTCTGCGCACACAGCCTTCAATAAATCTGCGGTGCATGGAGTTGTTCTTCGGATCAAGCCCGTAAAGAAAAAGGTCGCTTTCGGATACCGTGCGAACCTCACCGCTGTATTCGGCAAGAATTACAGTGTAGCACTTTTTTGCGGCAGTACAGCAGTCACGCTTGATAACGCTGAAACCGTTTGCAAACAGCCAACGCATAAGCTCTTCACTTTTGGTCATAGGCTGAAGAATAAAGTGCTTTGACCTGTCCTTTGAAAACTCCCAGTTTTCGATAATCTGCGAAATGAGTTCTCCGCCCATTCCTGCAATTACTATGTCGTCAGCCTCATCGCCCAAAATTTTTTCAAGACCGTTTGAAAGCCTTGCTTCAATTCGATTGTTAAGACCGCTGTTGTTAATTGTTTCAATTCCCCGTTCAAGGGGCAGGGGGTTGATGTCTGCGGCAATCGCTGTGTCGCATCTGCCAATACGGCACAGCCACACCGGAAGATAGGCATGGTCTGTGCCGATATCGGCAACCTTTGCTCCGTTACGCACAAAGTCTGCACAAAGTGCAAGACGGTTATCAAGCGAAAAATCAGATGCGCCGTTCATTATGCAATTGCTTTGTTAAGGTCTGCAACGAGTGTGTCTGCGTCTGCACCGTGTACCATACAAGCCTCTTCAATTGTTTCGCCTCGTGATGCAGGACAGCCAAGGCAGTGCATACCGATGCTGAAGAAAAGCTCTGCTGTGTCGGGGTACTGATCAAGAACATCACCGATGATTGAATTCTTTGTAATTTCCATTATAAAAAACCTCCTGTGTCATGAAACTGCAACACCGCTTTGATGTTGCACTATAGTAGTATAGCATAAAGCCGTACTTTTTAAAAGCGGTAATTTAATTATTTTTCAACCACAACCGTAAGAATAACAAGGTCATCGTCACCTGTGTTAATAATGCTGTGGCTTGAACCTTTTTTGCAGATGTGACAACTGCCTGCCGTGAGAATTTCTTCCTCACCGTCACAGATTGCCTTTCCCGTTCCCAAAATAACATAATTTATATCATCACTTGTCGGGTGTTCGTGCATACCGATTGAACTGCCCTTATGTATTCTGCACGGAATAATTTTTCCGTCACCGTCAATATACATTTTTGCAGAAATTTCTCCTGCACCCGAATTCATTTTAGGAACGGTGATTTCTTTCATCTCGTTAAAATCTATCAGCATTTATGTTACTCCTTTTAATTATTTTATTTTTGATTTATTTCGACCAATATTTGCGGTCAAGACTGCGGTACTGAACCGCCTCAAGAACATGCTCGGAGCGGATTATTTCCGACTCGTCCAAATCGGCAATCGTTCTTGCAACTTTCAAAACCCTGTCATACGCTCTTGCGGTAAGTCCTAAACTTTCAAAAGCGTCTTTGAGCGTTTGTTCAGCCTCTTTATCAATTACGCAGACCTTTTCAAACTGCTCTGCGTTAATTTTTGCGTTGCAGGTTGTTTTACTGCCCTTAAAGCGTTCACGCTGAATTTCTCTTGCTCTGTCGGCTCTCTTTTTGATGTCGGCTGAACATTCGGCAGATGAAGCGTCACGCAGTTCTTCAAATTTCACGGCAGGCACTTCTACATGAATATCAAAACGGTCGAGAAGCGGTCCCGAAATGCGGTTGAGGTAGCGTTTTATCTTCTGTTCCGAACAGGTGCATTTTTTTGTCGGATCACCGTAATATCCGCACGGACATGGGTTCATTGCGGCAACCACCATAATCGAACACGGATAGGTGCATTTCTGACCTGCTCTTGAAATTGTGATAGAGCCGTCCTCAATCGGCTGACGGAGTACCTCAAGCGCCGTCCTTGAAAATTCGGGCAGCTCGTCAAGGAACAGCACACCGTTGTTTGCAAGCGAAACCTCACCAGGTCTGATAGTTCCCGTACCTCCTCCGCCGAGTCCTACGGGCGTTACCGTGTGGTGAGGCGAACGGAACGGCCGTGTTGTGATAAGTCCGTCATGCTTTAGCGTTCCTGCAATTGAGTGGATTTTTGTCGTTTCAATCATTTCGTCAAAGCTCATATCAGGCAGAATTGACGGAACTCGTTTTGCAAGCATACTTTTGCCCGAACCCGGAGGACCTATGAGCAGAATATTGTGACCGCCGGCAGCGGCAATTTCAAGCGCACGCTTCACCTCAAGCTGACCTTTCACCTGGGAAAAATCCGGAATGTAGTCCCGTTCTTCCGTGGGAGAATGTGTATTCGGCTTTGCAGGTGCAGGTTCGAGAATGTGATTGAGATAATCTTTCAGTTGAAGAATGTTGTCAATACCATACACTTCAATTCCGTCAACAACAGCGCCCTCGCTTGCGTTGGCTTTCGGAACATAAATTTTCTTTATACCGCATTCTTTCGCCTTGATTACCATGGGAAGAACTCCGTTGATTCCTCTGACTTCTCCCGAAAGCGAAAGCTCGCCGATGAATGCGCAGTCGGAGATGTTGCTCTTAATCTGATTGAGCAGTATAAGAATTGCAACCGCAATCGGCAAATCGTAAATAGGTCCTTCTTTTTTGATATCGGCAGGGGCAAGGTTCACGGTCATATGTGCGGCAGGATATCTGAATCCACAGTTCTTTAATGCACTGAGAACCCTGTCCTTGCTCTCACGCACGGCGGCGTCGGGCAGACCGACCATATCAAATTCCCGTGTGCCGTTGTACATTGACGCCTCAAGCTCAACCTTGTAGCCGTCCATACCGCTCACGCCAAAACTGTTGCAGGTAACAACCATAAAAATTCCCCCGAACCGATAAATAAAAATCGTAATAAATTAATAATATAAAG
>ERZ1035006.1278-NODE-1278-length-16975-cov-4.464598_pt1 | contig 16975 bp, 13 predicted proteins | sample MGYA00520694_ERZ1035006 | MGnify/ENA primary metagenome ERZ1035006 (study PRJEB33766, sample SAMN09781746) | gut metagenome | biome: gut microbiome | host: Homo sapiens | place: Madagascar | study: EMG produced TPA metagenomics assembly of the PRJNA485056 data... | reverse complement strand
AGATTATTCCTGACATAAGAAATGACAGATGCCTGTTTTTCATGTATAATTATCAATAGAAAAAACAAGGAAGGATATTCTTCATGAAAGAACAATTATTTACAATTCCGGTCAACGATGCGTTCCGCTCCGACTGCGAATGCCCGGTCTGTGCGCTGTATCAGGAGCTGGAGCAAAATGCCATCGACTACACTATGGGACCAAGTTATATGGAGGATGATAATCGTGCCATGACAGATAAGCTGGGATTCTGTCAGCATCATATTCAGCTCCTCTATCACCAGAAGAACCGGCTGGGACTGGCACTTATGTTAAAAACCCATACGGATAAAACGATCCGTGATCTGAAGGAACGGGCCAAAACATCCCCTTCCGCCAACGGATTATTTAAACGCAGCAACAGTCCGTCCCCTGTCACTTCTTATATTCGGGAACTGGAGTCTCACTGTTTCATCTGTGAGCGTATGGAATCTACCTTTTCCCGTTATATTGATACTATTTTTCATTTATGGAAAAAGGATGCCGATTTCCGTTCTGCCGTTGCCGGCTGCAAAGGGTTCTGTACCTGGCACTATGGTATTTTATACGATGCAGGTGCCTCCAAGCTTGACAAAACCCAATATGCAGATTTCCTTACCTGCTTAAATCAGGTCTACTTTGCCGGAATGGAACGTGTAAATGATGATATTGAATGGTTTATCAACAAGTATGACTATCGTTATGCAAATGAACCGTGGAAAAACTCCAAGGACGCAATTCCACGCGGCATTTTGAAAACCAACCATATACAAATGGAGGAATGATTCGCAGGAATCATTCCTCCATTTTATCTCTGATTTACTGTTATCACATCCGACATTTCACAGTTAATGCTGGGATGCGTATACTTCCTTCTTGATCTTCTCTTTCAGATCCAGCGCCTTATCCTTTATACGTCTCGGTGCCGTTCTGGAATTCAGAACCGATGCCAGCATTTTAACGGAATCTTCGATTCTTCCTATATCATGAGCCAACACAGCCATAATATACCTTAACGAAATCTCATCCATACCGCACATTGGGAAATTCTCTTTTGAGAAAGCCATCAGAAATCCTTCATATGCTTTCTGGATACATTCCCGTTCTTCCTTCTTCAACTCCGGCTGTCTCGGATCCGCTTTATCCAGTGTCTCCATTTCTCCCCGGAGAAGCCATGCCATCTTCAGAAAGATATATGCCTTTTCACTGTTCTTTGCATTTCTCTTTAATGCACAGATCAGTGCAAGCTTATGTCGGAGCAATGCGCCTTCATAGGACATACATGGTCCCTTTTCTTCCGGAAGTCCCTTAAAATTCGCACAAAACTCCTGTTTAATCGTCCGGTACTGTGCCGTTGTCACCGGCTTAAAATATCTGGTAAGCGCCGTATAACCACATTTACTACAGGTAATCGCATCGTACTTCAGGGGATCAATATGATTCTCATAAATCGGTCTGAGCTGCTCATCCTGATCGATCAGCTTTATCTTACCTGTGCGAACTGCTTTTACCTTAAACTCGGAATCACAGATCGGGCACTGATAGGACTTATCAAATAAAATATCCTCTTCCCGCTTCTCCGGATCATGTTTCTCCTTTTCAGCGTTTTCTGCCTCATGTGCGGTCTTTGTCTCATCCTGAAAGACCTTTTCCATATCGACTCCACCCAATCCCATCTGCTCAACATCTGAGAATAATCCCATAGTAACTACCTCCTGTTCCGACTCCCGTCACCGACTAATTCGGCTTATAAGAGCTCTTCAGAGAAACAATCCGGTTAAATACCAGATGCTCCTCGTCTGTATCCTTTGTATCTACACAGAAATATCCGTTTCTCATAAACTGGAAGGAATCTCCCGGCTTTGCCTCCCGGAAATTCTCCTCTAATTTACAGTTTTTCAATACGGTAAGTGAGTTCGGATTCAGATTCCATGATCCGTCTTCATTCCGAACCGGTTCATCATCCTTTACAATGTTCTCATATAAACGTACTTCCGCATCTACACAGGTACCTGCATCTACCCAGTGGATCGTACCCTTTACCTTTCTTCCTTCAAATCCGGAACCGCTTCTTGTCTCCGGATCATAGGTACAATGGATTTCTGTGATATTTCCCTGCTCATCCTTCTTAAAGTCTACACATTTCACAAAATAAGCACCCTTTAAGCGGACCTCATTGCCAGGGAACAAACGGAAATATTTCTTCGGCGGATTCTCCATAAAGTCTTCCCGCTCAATATATAATTCTCTGGAGAATGGCACCTTACGCACTCCTAATTCCGGATTCTCCTGGTTGTTCTCCACTTCCATGTATTCAACCTGTCCTTCCGGATAGTTGTCAATGATCAGCTTAACCGGATCCAGAACCGCCATCATACGATTCGCCTTCATCTTCAGATCCTCACGGATGCAGTATTCAAGCATCGCATAATCACAGGTGCTCTGTGCCTTTGAAACACCGGTCAGACTCATAAACAGCTTAATGGACTCCGGTGTAAAACCACGACGTCTTAAGGCACTTAAGGAAACCAGTCTCGGATCATCCCATCCATCTACGATACCTTCCTCTACCAGCTGCTTGATATAACGCTTTCCGGTAACAACACTCTTTAAATATAGCTTGGCAAACTCGATCTGCTTCGGTGGATGCGGATATTCCAGCTCGCGGACTACCCAGTCATACAGTGGACGGTGATCCTCAAACTCCAGTGTACAGATAGAGTGTGTAACGCCTTCAATTGCATCCTCGATCGGATGTGCAAAATCATACATCGGATAAATGCACCACTTATCTCCTGTGTTATGATGATGCATATGTGCAACACGGTAAATAACCGGATCACGCATATTGATATTCGGCGCTGCCATATCGATCTTGGCACGCAATACCTTGCTGCCATCCTCAAACTCACCGTTCTTCATTCCCTCAAACAATGCCAGATTTTCCTCAATTGAACGATCCCGGTATGGACTGTTCTTACCAGGCTCTGTCAGAGTTCCACGATACTCCCGGATCTCATCTGCCGAAAGATCACAGACAAATGCCTTTCCCTTCTTGATCAGCTTCACGGCTGCTTCATACATCTGATCAAAATAATTGGATGCAAAGAAAAGACGATCTTCAAAATCAGCCCCCAGCCACTTTACATCTGCCAGAATCGAGTCAACAAACTCTGTCTTCTCCTTGGTTGGGTTGGTATCATCAAACCGCAGATTGAACTGTCCGTGATATTCCTGTGCCAATCCGTAATTTAATAAAATGGATTTGGCATGTCCGATATGAAGATATCCGTTCGGCTCCGGTGGAAACCGGGTTACGATCTTCTCATACTTACCTTCTTCCAAATCTTTATCAATAATCTGTTCAATAAAATTCCTTGAAATAATTTCCTGCTCTTCCACGAATAAATCCTCCTGCTAGCTAAAATCATATACCAGATTAGTATACCATTTCTAACATAATAAGTCTATGAAGAAATCAGGGAAATGCCAAACAAAAAATTTTTCAAATATGAAAGTTAGTCCTTGACAACCTCTCTCTTATTTGGTATATTAATCACGTTGCTGAAATACAGCAAGATGCTACTATAGCTCAGGTGGTAGAGCGCATCATTGGTAATGATGAGGTCACGGGTCCGACTCCCGTTAGTAGCTTATTTTTATGCTCTGCGCTGCAAAAAAGAAGTTCGGCTATACATGCAAGTTTACTTGCTAATGTATAAGACGAACTTCTTTTTTATTGGGTGGAACACCCATACCGCGCCCAACCGTAGCGAAAACGAGGTTGCAGTGCAGATCTATGCATCACTCCGCACTCAGTTTTTTCCGGATTCTCTGAATCGCATTATCCACGGATTTCTCACTCTTCCCCAGCTCCTCGGCAATCTGTCCATATGCCTGTCCGTTCAGATATAACTCCAGCACCTGCCGCTCATATCGGCTGAGCAGTGTATTTATTTTCTCCAGAATTCCACCAAGCTTCTCCTGCATCAGCAGATTAGCCTCCGGATTGCTGTATTCTTCTGCTGCCAGCATATCCATCAATGAAACATCTGCCTTATCCTGGGAATAAAATGATATATAGGTATTTAACGGATAATGCTTTTTCCGGTTGGAGCGCGTAACAGCTGTACAGATCTGCCGTTTCACACACAGTACGGCAAAAGTCCGGAAGCTGCAGTCCTTCCCCTGTTCATAATCCCGGATTGCCTTAAATAATCCGATCATCCCCTCCTGCACCAGATCCTCAGAATCTGCACCGATCAAATATACCTCTCTGCTTTCCCGTTTCACCATATTCCGATACTTGTCTAACAGGTAATCCATCGCTTCATGATTTCCACTGTGAATCTGTGCGATAATATCTTCATCTGTCATATTCTCATAGTCCATTTCCAGCTCCTCTGCCCTGTTGCACTTTAACTATCCATATTATTTATTCTTTCTGCTTTCGCAGCTTCTCAGTCCTTCGCCTCTGCTCTATGAAGTGCCACTTCCAGTCTGCCTCTTCCCTTTTCCTTGGCACTGTAAAGTGCGTTATCAGACTCCTCATATAATTGATTGAACGTGGCCTCTGTTTTGGCGATCACCGCTCCCATGGAAATACCGGTTCCACCCTCTGCCGATTTCACCGTCAGATTTACCTTGTCAAAAATCTGCTGGGCACGTTCCCGCATCACATCTTCCGGTACAGTTTTACTGAAGAACAGCATGGCGGCAAACTCATCTCCACCCATTCGGCAGGCAAAATCATCATCCCGAAGAGACATCAGCAATGCCTGAGCTACCATGATCAGATACTTATCTCCCATGTGATGCCCATAGGTATCATTGTACTGCTTAAACCGGTCAACATCCATCATGATCATCATTGCATTCGTTGTACCCTGCAGCAGCTTCATTTCCATATCACTCCGGAATGCCGCATGATTTAAAAGTCCGGTAAGCGGATCCGTACGGTAGGTGCTCTCCCAGTTTCTGAGTCTTGCCTCTGCCTTACTCTGCTCAGTATCCGTTAATATCTTCATCGAATATGTATTGGACACGTCGGAAATTATGATTTCGGAACGCGGTGCCTGTGCTGCCGAATCATAGAAAACTCTTCCGTAACAAAATACATAAATATCCGTTCCGTCCTTCCGGTGGATTCTGTGCTCCTGAAATACAAAGGTACTCTTTGCAATATTTGCATTCGTCCGACACAGATACTCCGTGCGTTCTGCCTCCGGAATCAGGTCCAGCTGGTTCATAACATTGTTCTCGACATCCTCCCGCGTATATCCGGTCAGCATTTCAAAGTTATCATCCACAGATATGATATTCCATGACTCATCAACCAGATATCTGCTGTAAGGTATCGTATGCACACTGAATACCTCTTCCAGATGACTGTCATCCGTCGCCTCCGGCTGCACACCGGTTTCCTTCTCTTCTATTCTGGTAATATCACTTTCTTTTATCAGATCCGAATATTTTTCTGAAACCAGTTGAATAAACTCAGACACAATAAATGGGTCAAACTGTCCTCCGGCACATCTTCTGAGTTCCTCCACTGCCTCTGAAACAGGCATTGCCGGTCTGTAGGCCCGGTCATTGGTCATTGCATCAAATGCATCCACCACTGCGATCACGCGAGACAGGATCGGGATACTCTCCCGGCTCAGTCCGTCCGGATACCCGTTTCCGTCCCATCGTTCATGATGATGTCTTATCTCCTCTGCAATCTGCTTCAGCTCCGTATTACTGTTCGCAATCTCATATCCTTTCTCCACATGAGACCGCATGATCTTCCATTCCTCCTCCGTCAGCTTTCCCGGCTTATTGAGGATTTCCATCGGAACTCCGATCTTTCCGATATCATGAAGCAGACAAAGCAGTGCCAGCTTGCTCTGCTGAATATCCGTCAGTTCAATTCTTTTACCAAGCTCCGCTCCCATGATCTGCGTCCTGCGCACATGCTGTTCCGTGTCACTGTCGCATTCCTCCAGTGCCCGGATCAATGAGGTCAGCATATCCGAATGGATGGATTTCTGATCCACCAGCTTCTTCGTACGCATGGCCTGTGCTGTATCCTGTATTACATCCGCAATATTCTGGCTCTCATCTATTACCACACTGGCAGCATATTGTATACTTCCATCATACAGTTCTCTCACCTCTGACAGACACCGGAACATCTCTTCTTCACTGCTCCGGCTGCATAATGCGATCAGATTGGCATCCACTCCCCGGACATAATAGGTCCTTTCCGGGAAACATTTCCGCATGATATCCGCAAGCATGTGGATCTTCTGATCACCCACATGGCTTCCCATCGTACTGTTAATCACCGACAGACTGTTAATATCACAGATCGCCACACCGACCGGAAATGTAAAATGCTCCTGCTCCTCGACTGCCAGCTGCTGAAAGCTTTCCCACTTCTGAAATCCTGTCAGCATATCTGTCTCCAGTGCAATATCGGAGAATACAAACATGCGTCCAAGCTTACGTCCCTGCTTATTATCCAGCCGCCGGATATCGCATCTGAGCGGATGTTCCTCTTCCTCTCCCTTGATATAGCATTGCAGAGAAAAGCTCTCATCCTCTGCCGTAAGATTTACGGAAAGCTTATAGGTTTCCAGAAACTCCTGTAATTTCTCACATTCTCCAAGTGCCTCTCCCAGAAAATAATCCGCTCTCTCATTATGTAAGATCAGATTGTCATCATAATCAAACAGCACGATTCCCTGGCTGATATTCTCAAACACATAGGTTTTCAGCTTATTTAACATTCCGTGTGTCGAATAATTAAAGCAGCTCCAGTAGATCAGAAATGAGATCAGACTATATCCGCAGATCGAGTAATCCAGAAGATTATATACATTGTCTCCCGGCAGGAACAGGAAGATTGCATTTACAAGTACGATCGCAAAAATTCCCAGAATCACATAGCGATACTGAGCCCGGTATTCCTTCGGAATCCGGCACATCTTTCTGATCAGAAGGAAAAGTACCGCAACCACGATCAGATATGAGAAAACCAGATGCATACAATACAACGGTTTCATATCATAGTTGTATTTTGCAATAAACGTATCCCGTCCGGTATATCCGATCGCAATCTCGCAGAACGGATTGATTGCAAAAATCACCAATTCATATAATGAATACAAGCAACAGACTTTGATTGCTATCCTGCCGGTCTTCGAGAATTCTCCTTTTATGAAATACACCACAAAAATAAGAAGACATACCAGCATAAAATCAATACTAATAAAATAAATGCTCGACATCACAGACATCAGCAGATATGTCTCATCCAAAATACTGATCAGATAACTGATATCCACAACTGCTGCCGCAATACAGGCAAATCCAAGAAACCGTCCTGTCGTACGATTCTTTTTTAATGACTGAACCCCTAAATAAACATCCGTAATCGCAATCAGAATAGAAATTGCTATATATACATCCAAAATAACCTCGTTCAAGCAACTCTCCTCCATATTAAAATCCGTACACCCAATACATTTCTTCTGTAGGTAGAATTGATTTTATGTTACCACTTTATTACAAATGAATCAATCTTCGGATTCATTTGTTGACAATCCACTCCGTTCGTGATAGAATTCTCTCTGTTAAGTTATTGCACTGATGCATTAAAGTGTTGATGTGATAAAGTGACGATAGCTTATCCTTACAAACAGATAATTATATTATATCAGATTCAAAGGAGAACTCAAATGGAACAGCGAAAAGGTAATTTAATGAGTGTACGTGCAGATGTTAAGGTTGTAGACGCCACGATCCGTGATGGCGGTCTCTGCAATAATTTCAATTTCACAGATGAATTCGTCCGTGAATTATATAAGACCAATATTAAAAGCGGCATTGATTATATGGAGTTTGGTTACAAGGCCAGCAAAACCCTCTTCAGTGTCGATGATTTCGGAAAGTGGAAATTCTGTGACGAGGCAGATATCCGTTCTATTGTCGGAGATAATATTTCAGATATGAAGATTGCCGTCATGGCAGATGTCGGAAGATGTGATTTCAAGACCGACTTTTTACCCAAAAGTGAAAGTGTCATTGACATGGTTCGTGTAGCCTGCTACATCCACCAGATTCCGGCCGCTATCGAAATGATCGAATACCTGCATGATCTCGGCTACGAAACCACCTGTAATATCATGGCCATTTCACAGGCCAACAGCAAGCAGGTCGAAGAAGCTCTGGAAATGCTCTGCACCACAAACGTAGACGTTATTTATCTGGTAGACAGCTACGGCTCACTCTTCCCGGAGAATGCCGCAGAGCTTGCCCGCACCTATCTGGAATACGCGGAGAAATCCGGTAAGAAGATCGGCTTCCACGGACATAATAACCAGAATCTGGCATTTGCAAATACCATCGAAACCATGTCCTATGGTGTTTCTTATCTGGATGCTACTGCTCAGGGCATGGGCCGCGGTGCCGGAAACTGTGCCATGGAATTACTGCTCGGCTTCCTGAAGAACCCGAAATACAGCCTGTACAGCCTTCTGCAGTTCATCGAAAAATATATGATTCCATTAAAAGAGTCCGGTGTTGTATGGGGATATGACCTCCAGTACATGTTCACCGGACAGTTAAACCGCCATCCACGGGAAGCTATGGCTTTCACCGCAGATAAGCGAAAAGATTACTGTGAATTTTATAAATCATTATTAGAGAATGACTGATAACCGTTGAATGCGGAATCAGGCATTGTACCGCTGCCTTACAATTTCATAAGCCAGTACCCCGGCTGCTACGGAGGCATTCAGAGAATCAATATCTCCATGCATCGGAATCGATGCAACATAATCACACTTCTCCCGAACCAGCCGGCTTACTCCTTCGCCTTCGTTTCCGATAACAAGACCGATCGGTCCTGTAAGGTTCAGGCGGTACATCGTTTCTCCGTTCATATCGGCACAGACAAACCAGAGACCACGTTTCTTTAAGTCTTCAATCGTCTGTGCTATATTTGTGACCTTTACGACCGGCGTATAATTCAGGGCTCCGGCAGAAGCCTTTACAACCGTTGCCGTCAGTCCGGCCGCTCTCCGCTTCGGAATGATCACTCCGTGTGCTCCGGCCAGATTCGCCGTCCGGATAATCGCTCCAAGATTATGCGGGTCCTCAATCTCATCCAGAATAAAAATAAATGGCGGTTCTCCCTTTTCCTCTGCCTTTGCAAATATCTCATCCAGCTCTGCATATTCATATGCTGCTGCCTGTGCGATCACACCCTGATGCTTACCGGTCGTTGACATCTGATCCATCCGTTCCTTTGCAACATAATTAATGATCGTATCATGCTTTCTGGCTTCTCTGGTAATCGTATTTAACACGCCGTCATGACATCCGTCCTGTACATATAATTTATCGATCGTCTTGCCTGCGCGAAATGCCTCCAGTACCGCATTCCGGCCTTCAATTGTATATTCTTCGTATCGCATACTATCTCCTGATTCTTCTATGATTCCTTCTGCTTCTCTCTGCCGAGCCGGATCAGATCTGTGATCCTCTCATATCGCCCGGTCAGATACAGGTAACCCAAAAGTGCTTCAAAGCCGGTTGCCCGATGATAATCTCCCATACTTGCATTCTTCGCCTTGGTATAGGAATTCGCATTTCGTCCGCGCCGGTATATCTCCAGCTCTTCCTCCGACAATTCCTCCATCAGAGTCTGAATCAGCTCTGACTGCGCCTGCGCCTTTACGATTGCACTCACCTGATGGTGATATTTATTTACCTGACAGTTTCCCTTTGACACGATCTCCGTCCGGATCAGCAGATCATACACTGCATCTCCGATATATGCCAGTGCCAGCGGAGAATAACTGCGGATATCCCGGTGTGGCAGATTCATATTTGTTTTGAAATATTCGATTAAATTCTCTTCCACTTTACACCTTCTCTGGTATCCTCCAGTGCAATGCCTTTTTCCTGCAGGAGATTCCGGATTTCATCTGCACGTGCGAAATTCTTATCCTTTCTTGCCTGCTGGCGTTCCTCAATCAGCTGCTCAATATCGGCATCCAGTAATTCCTGTTCCCGCTCGACTTCGATTCCGAGAACATCACAAAGCATCTTGATCGTAGACATTGCCTTCTCACAATATGCCTTCGAAGATCCGGTCTGAACCGTTGTATTCGTCAGCTTTACCAGTTCAAAAATAACCGCGATCGCATCTGCCGTATTCAGATCATCATCCATAGCAGCCTCATATTTCTTTACAAATGCATCGATCTGCTCACACAGTGCCTGTTCCTGCTCGGTCAGGCTCTCTGTCTCCGCATGCTCTGCAGCGGTCTTGATCTTATCATAGGCTGTCAGAATCCGCTCCAGACCGTTCTTTGCAGCTTCTATCAGTTCGTCCGAGAAATTCAACGGACTTCTGTAGTGTGCACTCAGCATAAAGAAACGGATCACCTGTAACGGATATTTCTCCCCGATCTCCCGAACCGTAAAGAAGTTTCCCAGTGACTTGGACATCTTCTCATTATTGATCTTTAAGAATGCATTGTGCATCCAGTATCTTGCGAACTCTGTTCCGTTCGCCGCCTCACTCTGTGCGATCTCGTTCTCATGGTGTGGGAAGATCAGATCCTCACCACCGGCATGAATATCTATAATATCACCAATGTACTTCTTTGACATGCAGGAGCATTCCAGATGCCAGCCCGGTCGGCCTTCGCCCCATGGAGATTCCCATGCCGGCTCGCCTTCCTTCTTCGGCTTCCAGAGAACAAAGTCCAGACTGTCCTCCTTCTCCGAATCACCGGATACCTTAAGCTCCCGGTTACCGCTTCTTAAATCATCCAGATTCTTATGTGAGAGCTTGCCGTATTCCTTAAACTGTCTGGTCCGGAAATATACAGTTCCGTTCACTTCATAGGCATATCCCTTCTCGATCAGTGTCTCGACCAATGCGATCATATCCGGGATCTCCTGTGTAGCCTGTGGATGTGTGGTAGCCTCCTGCACATTCAGTGCCGCCATATCCTTCTTAACCTCTGCAATATACCGTTCGGAAATCACAGACGCATCTACACCTTCCTCGTTTGCCCGCTTAATGATCTTATCATCAACATCCGTAAAGTTCGATACATAATTAACCTCGTATCCCTTATAGGTCAGATACCGGCGCAAGGTATCAAACACGATCATCGGCCGTGCATTTCCGATATGAATATAATCATATACGGTCGGGCCGCACACATAAATGCCGACCTTTCCTTCCCGGATCGGTACAAACTCTTCCTTTTTTCTGGTCATTGTATTGTAAATCTTCATCGTCTTCTCCTTTATCAGGTCTATATTCTTCGCTCATTATATATAATTAGCCTGAAAATATCAACTATACAATCTCCATTATATATAATGTATCCGCAAAATCCGTAGCCTTTATCAGCTGTTCCGTCAGCTCGGCGATCTCCTGCAGCCTGCACTCCGTCTCATCCGTTTCCGAAAGTCTGGCTGCTGTACAGCCATTCTCCGATAAGCGGATCCGGAATCGGCCCTGATTGAGACTGCAGATGGTATCGTTGACCTGCACATGATATACTACATCCTTTCCTTTATATGCAAGCAGCTTCACAAATCGTTCCAGATTCAGAATCCGGAGCATGATCGGCTGTTTCTCCACATATCGGATCCGACAGGCTCCATACCGCTCATACAAGGTCGGGCAAACAGTCTCCTCAATCACATCAGAAACCGGTTTCCTTTCTTCTTCTGTAGCTTCCTCCGTATATACCTGCATAATGACCGGACTCGTTTTCGAATCCCCGTCTTCAAATCCATAAGCCGCATATCCTTTGGAATCCGCCCATTCTATCAGTCCACCGCAGTCACACTTCATCTCTGCTTCCAGTCGACGTCTGTACACCGCGGTACGCAATGGGTAGTTCCGTGCTTTCCATGGAGGAACCAGCCTCCGCGGCTCCGATTCTCCAGCCTCCTGCACTGATCCATCAAACTTCTGCTCCGGTTCTCCGATCTCCCATGCTGATTGTTCCGCTGTCTGCAATATCCAGTCGCTGCCCTTATCAGGCTTTTCCCAGATCCGCTGTCTGGCAATCGGCACAAAATCAAAAGGAGTATAGTATTCCTCCTTCGCCGGCATCAGATACGTAAACGGCTCATCCGCCTGCTCCATATCCTGCAGAGCCCGTCTCAGACATTCTGCCATAAGGCCTTTCCGCCGATATTCCTGCCCGGTCGCTACCCCGACAATATAGTGCAACCGTACCGGATGTCCGGGGTTCATCTCAAACTGCCATTCATAGGGATTCAGATGTAATATAGACAGAATCTGTCCGTCTTTCTCTGCTACCAGAACCCGGTTCTCCGGATAGACCTGTTCAAAATAATAGTCCGCAAACACCTCCGGATCTGCAAATGCCTCCTGCCATAATGCCCGGATGGCCTCCCGCTGATTCTTTTCTGCGTATTTAATTACAACTCCCGGCATTCCTTTGTGCGTATGCTCACTATTCATGGTTCCATCCTTCAATTTCAGGGAAACACTGTATACACCGGTTCAATATCCCTTTCATCTCTGAGATTGCAATTCCATAATTGGTCATTTTGACATTCTGGCTGGCCGCCCGCCGATACCGGCTTCTGATCTCCTGTTCATTTAACATACAGCCGCCACACTGCAGCACCAGACTGTAAAGAGACAGATCCTTCGGAAATTCCGTTCCGCTGCAGAATTCAAAATAAAGCTCTTTTCCGGGATGGATCTCCCGGATCCAGCGTGGCAGCTTCTCTGTTCCGATATCCCCACACTGTCTGTGATGGGTACACCCTTCCGCAATCAGAATCGTATCCTTATTTTCCAGCTGCCGCAGCTTCTCCGCACCTTCGATTGCCGGCTTCAGTACCCCCTTATGCCGTGCGAACAGAATGGAAAACGAGGTAAGTCTTACCGTATCCGGTACCATCTGTGCAACCTCTTCAAACACCTGACTATCCGTCACCACCATAGCCGGCGGCTTTACCAGCTGCTTCCAGGTCAGCATAAGCTCTGTCTCTCTGGTCACCACCGGGATCGCCCCAATGTCTAACAGCTCCCGGATTGTCTGCTGCTGTGGCAGAATCAGACGTCCCTTCGGTGCCGCCTTATCGATCGGCACTACTAAAATTACCGTTTCTCCTGCCTCCACCAGGTCTGACAATAATGGCAGTTCCGGTTTCAGTGCAGGCTTCATTGCTGCCAGAAGCTCTTTTAATTCCCGTATATGATACATACTTTCTGTACTGACCCGGATTGCTACCTCCTGTCCGGCTCTTTGCTGCTCCAGAAGACTGCTCAGCTCCTCTGCTTCTGTCTCCACCGACTGCTCTGCAACCAGATCCTGCTTATTATACACTACCACATACGGAAGCTTCTTCTCCCGGATGCGCTGGATCAGCTGAATATCCTCTTTCGCTTTGCCGACCACGCCGTCAATAACTACAACCGCGATATCGGTCTGATCCAATACCTGATAGCTCTTTTCGATTCGAAATTCTCCCAGTGTTCCCTCATCATCCAGTCCCGGTGTATCTGTAAATATCACCGGCCCTAACGGCAACAGCTCCATGGTTTTCCGCACCGGATCCGTTGTGGTGCCTTTTACCGGCGATACAATGGAAAGCTTCTGTCCGATCAGAGCATTCATTACACTGGATTTTCCTGCATTTCTCTTTCCGAATAAACTGATATGCACCCGTTCACCGGTTGGTGTTTCATTCATACTCATATAACATCCTCCCTTTCCTCTTCTGCCATATTCATATAGGTCCCGGATCAGAATCTGAAGTCTCTCTGACCCTGTTCAATCTGTCCCAGATGTTCTACTACGATCTGTCTCACCTTTTCTTTCGGTATATTGTTCAATTCCTCTGTTATCAGTGCCTCTCCCAGCTTCCGTGTGGACTCAGATGCATAATCGACCAGATATTCCTTCAATGTCATCAACGCATTCGGATGACAGCAGTTCTGAATCTGTCCGCTCTTGCAAAGGCTCATAAACCGGTCTCCGGTTCGTCCTTCCCGGTAGCAGGCTGTACAGAAGCTCGGAACATGTCCCTGTTCCATCAGCCATGCCATGACCTCATCCAGGGTCCGGTTATCCATGACATCAAACTGCTCGGATTTCAAATCCTCCGGTTCCGGCTCCACATAACCGCCTACACTGGTTCTGGATCCACCACTGATCTGTGAAATGCCGAGCTGCAGTACCCGCTCTCTGGTTTTCTGATTTTCTCTCGTAGACACAATCATGCCGGTATATGGAACTGCGATTCGTATACATGCCACGATCTTTGCAAAGGTATCATCATCGATTCCGTTTTTAAAACTGGAGGAATCAATATCATCCGCATCCCGGAGTCTCGGTACACTGATGGTATGCGGTCCTACGCCGAACACTGCCTCGAGATGCTCTGCATGCATCAGAAGTCCGGCAAACTCATACCGGTACTTGTCCAGTCCGAACAGCACACCGCATCCTACATCATCAATACCGCCTTCCATGGCACGATCCATGGCCTCTGTATGATAATTGTAATCATGCTTTGGTCCGGTCGGATGTAACTCCAGATAACTCTGCTTATGATAGGTCTCCTGGAACAGAATATACGTACCGATCTCTGCTTCCTTTAACCGTCTGTAATTCTCCACGGTCGTTGCCGCAATATTGACATTCACACGGCGGATTGCACCGTTTTTATGATGAATATTATAAATCGTATGGATACTCTCCAGAATATACTCGATCGGATTATTTACCGGGTCCTCGCCGGCCTCGATTGCCAGACGCTTATGTCCCATATCCTGCAGGGCCGTCACCTCACGCCGGATTTCCTCCTGCGTCAGCTTTTTCCGTGGCATATGATGATTCTTGGCATGATACGGACAATACGTGCATCCGTTCACACAATAATTTGACAGATAAAGTGGTGCAAACAGCACGATCCGGTTACCATAGAAATCCTGCTTGATCTGCTTTGCCAGCTGGTAGATCTCCTCGGTAATCTCTTCGACGTCACTTGCCAGTAATACACTCGCCTCCCTGTGTGTTAATCCCTTTCGAAGCCTTGCCTTCTCCAGAATCTCTTTCTGAAGATTCTTATCATGCTTATGTGCGTCTGCATATTGCAGGGTTTCCATGATTTCTTCATGGTTAATAAATTCATCTGCACATTTACTCTTCGGGTCATACTTCCACATAATTAAGCCTTCTTTCTTCTATTTGCATTCGTTACTTTATAATTCCGGATAATCGCCCCGGTCTACCACGATCTCATATCCGATCTGTTTCATGCGGTTCCGGATACACTGCATACACTGTGCGGATTCCTCTCCGGTACATATCTTATTCTCATACAGACTGTATTTCTTACGGACACCGACCGGTGACAGATTCGGCATGATCACATTCGCCCCTGCCAGGATTCCCCGCTCTCTTCCGTCCGCTGCCAGCGTTCCCAGTGCCGTGGTTGCCGGAAGCAGTACCTTCGGAAATATCAGCCGCAGGATTCCGATCAGCACCAGCGTCTGCTCCACACTGCCGTTCAGACTACCCGCAAACGGGGTCTGGTTATGCACGATATACGGTCCGATTCCGATCATATGGGGTTGTAATTCTTCCAGATATTTTAAATCCTCTGCCAGACATTCTACAGTCTGACCGGGACTTCCTACCATAAATCCGGCACCTACCTGATAGCCGATTGCTTTCAATTCGGATAAGCACCGTCTCCGGTTTTCAAAGGACATCTCCTTCGGATGGAGACTTGCATAATGTCCGGCATCCGCAGTCTCATGGCGTAACAGATACCGATCTGCACCTGCTTCAAAAAATCTCCGGTAGCTCTCCGCCGACTTCTCACCGATTGACAGTGTAACCGCACAATCCGGATACAGACGTTTCACCGAAGAAACAATCTCACAGATCCTGTCATCCGTATAATATCCGTCTTCTCCGCCCTGCAGTACAAATGTCCGATACCCAAGCTTATATCCTTCCCGACAACAGAGCAGAATCTCTTCTGCCGTCAGCCGATATCGGTCTGCATTTTTATTATCTCTTCGGATGCCACAGTAGTAACAGTTATTCTTACAGTAATTTGTAAACTCGATCAGTCCACGGATATAGATCCGATTCTGAAACTGCTGTCTCGCCGTCTGCACTGCCCGTTCAAACAAAAAGGTATCAAATGCTTTCTGTTCGGCATCACTCATACCCAGAAACCGGGTTTCCAGTAATGTCTGATACTCCTGCAACTCCAGCTTCCGGTTCTGCTCCAGCCGTTCTACCAGCCTCTCCGCATTTGTCTCCGCTATCATGGTCGCGGACAGCCTGCACAGCCATTACAGCCTGCCGGTCCTCCTGTCACATCATAGCTGAAACTATCGATTGTTTCCAATGCACAGATTGCCTGTGCCGACATTCCTTCTCCACTGCCGGTAAATCCGAGGCCCTCTTCTGTCGTTGCTTTAATATTGACACAATCCTCCGGCACCTCAAGAACACCGGCGATATTCTTCCTCATGTCATCAATATAAGGTGCCAGCTTCGGTCTCTGCGCAATGACCGTTGCATCAATATTTCCCACAAACAGCAGCTTCTTTTCAAGCAATCCCTTGACCTCCTTTAAAAGCACCATGCTGTCTGCCCCCTTATACTTCGGATCGGTATCCGGGAAATGTCTTCCGATATCCCCAAGTCCCGCGGCTCCGAGCAATGCATCCATGATTGCATGAACCAGTACATCCGCATCTGAATGACCGAGAAGTCCCTTCTCATACGGAATCTCAACACCTCCCAGTATCAGCTTCCGTCCTTCTACTAATTTATGAACATCATATCCTAATCCAACTCGCATATAAGCCTCCAATTCCTGTCCGGTAATTTCTGTCATATCTGTTTCTCTTATATAAATTATTTTATAC
>ERZ1035006.1271-NODE-1271-length-17035-cov-9.643345_pt1 | contig 17035 bp, 14 predicted proteins | sample MGYA00520694_ERZ1035006 | MGnify/ENA primary metagenome ERZ1035006 (study PRJEB33766, sample SAMN09781746) | gut metagenome | biome: gut microbiome | host: Homo sapiens | place: Madagascar | study: EMG produced TPA metagenomics assembly of the PRJNA485056 data... | reverse complement strand
GGTGATCGGTATGCTGGGTGGCTGTGGCGTCAGACAAAAGGAGATTGTATTTGCGGATCATTTAGATGATATCGTACTGATTCTGGATGGGCGTGAGCACAGATTGCGTGAACTGGCATTTTACATAGCATATGAAGAACAGACGGTACAGGAGCAGGCACTCCTGTATGATGCCAATGATCCGAATAAATACTGGAACACGCATATCAATGGACATTTTGTGCGTGTGCGTGCGCGTCAGGAGGCGATGAATCTCGCAATCCATGATTTTATATTTTATGATCTGGCGCAGGAGATGGATATGCAGCTCGATCAGGAGGAGATTGATTATGCGGCTTCGCGCTGCGATGATTTCTGGTCGGATCTGGGCGAGGTCGGCCAGCAGCGCCTGGGTATCACACAGGAGGAACTGCATGAGGATATGCTGCACATGGCTCTGGCACAGAAATATCAGCAGCTCTATGCAGCGATGCAGGCGGTGACAGAAGAAGACTGTGATGTGGATGGCATTACTTATGAAAAGCTGCTGAAAGAACACAGCTATAAAGTGAAGAACCGTGTGTGGAAAGGCATCTCAATGGGGCATGTCACACTGAATCAGTGAGTCTGTCCGGCGATAAATGGACAAGAGGAGAGAGAACAAATGAATTTGAATCAGAACCCGTTTGCGGGCATGCATATGGCAAAGCAGATCAAGATTGGCAGAAACGATCCCTGTTGGTGCAGGAGTGGCAAAAAGTACAAGCAGTGCCATATGGCGATGGACGAGAAGATCCGGCGTATTCAGGAAGAGGGACATATCGTGCCCAGCCATGCGATTATCAAAAATCAGGATCAGATCGCAGGCATCCGTCAGAGTGCAAAGATCAATATTGCAGTATTGGATGCAGTCGCAGACCAGATCAAGGCAGGCATGACAACCCAGCAGATCGATGATATCGTATACAACCTGACAACAAAGATGGGTGGAATCCCTGCGCCGTTGAACTATCAGGGATATCCCAAGAGCGTATGTACGTCGGTCAATGATCAGGTGTGCCACGGCATTCCGGATGAGAAGATCGTGCTGCAGGATGGGGACATTGTGAATGTCGATTGTTCTACGATTTTAAACGGATATTTTTCAGATTCTTCCAGAATGTTCTGCATCGGTGATGTGAGCCCGGAGAAAAAGAGGCTTGTAGAGGTGACAAAGGAGTGCTGCGATCTTGGACTGGCAGCAGTCAAGCCGTGGGGATTTCTGGGTGACATGGGACAGGCAGTGCATGACCACGCTTATGGAAACGGCTATTCGATTGTGCGGGAGATCGGAGGACACGGAGTCGGACTCGAGTTCCATGAAGATCCGTGGGTCGGCTATCATTCCAAGCGGGGCGAGGAGATGCTGCTCGTGCCGGGCATGATGTTTACGATCGAGCCGATGGTCAACATGGGCAAGGAAGACATCTTTATCGATGAGGCAAATGGCTGGACGGCATATACAGAGGACGGCAAGCCCTCTGCGCAGTGGGAATATATGGTTCTGGTGACAGAAGACGGAGCAGAACTGATCTCTTATTAGTCCATATGGAATCAAACAGGTGGCGGGCAGTACATGCTTTGCGTCAGGGATACCCTGCGCGTGAAGCTGTGTGTCCAGCCACTTTTTTTCATGTGATAGAAATGGGAGTTACTGTTCACAGGTAGGCATTTTCTGAACTGAAAATGCCGTATGATACAGTGGTGGTAGCAGATTTTGCCGATTTGGAATGCGAAGCATCGGCAAAATCCGTTACTGGAACGAGGTACGAGTGAACAGTAACAAATGGGATTTGTAGGCATTAGGTTCTTTCAAATATTGGGCAGATATGATAAAATAATATATATTATGCAAAAAAGCAGGTGAAACACGGTGGACAGAAAACAGGAAACAGCGGTTGGCTGTCATGCACAGGTGACGGTGTTGGGCGCACGCGGCAGTATACCGGTGAGCGGCGGACAGTATCAGATATATGGTGGAGCGACAGCGAGTGTGTTGCTGGAAACAGGGATGGATGGTAGATGTTCTTCACAGGCAGTGATTTTTGATGCGGGCAGCGGAATTATGAATTTGCCGGAACGGATCTGGAAACAGCGCACACAGGTGCATGTGTTTTTATCCCATTTTCATCTGGATCATCTGGTGGGGATACCGATGAGCCGGATGTTGTTCGATGAGGCTGCAGAAGTGATATTTTATGCGAAGGATGGGGATCAGATCCGTGAAGCATTTGGGCAGATGATGTCAGCACCGCTCTGGCCGGTTGGACCGGAGGCATTCCGGGCAAAGATCAGTTACCGCAGTGTAGGCGAGCGGCCGGTGATATTGGATGATCGGTCAGATAGCAGGAACGGCATTGCTCCGGTGAAGATATCAGCAATGCAAGTGACACATCCGGGTGGCGCAACAGCTTTTCGGGCAGATTGGAAAGATCTCAGCATGGTATACGCGACAGATTGTGATCTGGATGGGGAAGCGGTATGCGGGCTGGCTGATTTTGCAATGGGGACGGATCTGTTGATATTGGATGCACAGTATACGGATGCCGAATATGAGAAGTGCCGGGGGTTTGGGCACTCCAGCATACGGATGGCATCGCAGCTCATAGCGCAAAGCCATGCAAAACGAGGCAGACTTTTTCATCATGCACCGGATCATACGGATACACAGATGCTTGAATTAGAACGGCAATTACAGCAATATCAGGAACATATTTCATTTGCAAGAGAGGGAGAATGTATCATTATATGATAAATGACACACTTCAGACAGTCTTAAATATCGGTATTGCATTTTCAAAGGAAAAAAACAGGGAAAAGCTGCTGGATCAGATACTGACATCAGCAATGGATATCACACAGTGTGATGGTGGAACGCTGTATATTAATAATGGTGAGGCATTGGAATTCAGCATTATGATTACGCGCTCGCAGGGTATCCACCAGGGAGGCGGTGAAGGTGCGACGACGCTGCCGCCTGTGCCTTTGTCAGAGAAAAATGTCTGTGCATGTGGAGTGCTGTATCGCAGACTGATCAATATAGCGGATGTCTATGAGAGTTCGCGGTATGATTTTTCAGGACCGAAAAAATATGATGCGATGACCGGATATCATACACAGTCCATGCTGGTCGTGCCGCTGGAAGATGACAGAGAGCACGTGATCGGAGTCGTTCAGCTGATCAATGCATTGGATGAAAACGGACAGATCATACCGTTTGCCGGTGAATATGAACAGATCCTGCTGGCGATGGGCTCACAGGCTGCGATTTGTCTCACAAATATGAATTATGCGCATCAGATCCGGAAAATGCTGGATTCTTATGTGAAAGTGATGTCTACCGCGATCGATGCGAGGACGCCTTATAATGCAAACCACACAAAAAATATGGTGATCTATGCGACGCGGTTCATCGACTGGCTGCAGAACAATTATCCGGGTCAGTATTTTGATGAGCAGAAAAAACAGGAATTTATCATGAGTGTGTGGATGCATGATATTGGGAAACTGATTACACCGTTAGAGATTATGGATAAGCAGAGCCGTCTGGCTGGAAATTATCGTCAGCTTATGGATCGTCTGGCAAAGATTCGTCTGCTGACACGGATTGCCCAGTTGGAGGGACGCATGAGCGGTGCACAGGCGGAACAGACGTTATTGGATATCCGGCAGGCAGAGAAACTGGTGCGTACAGTGAATGAGGCAGGTCCGTTGACGGATGAGCAGATAGAACAGGTGGAGCAGTTAGCGGCACGTACTTATGTTGAGGAGGATGGAACGGTGCATAGCTGGCTCACAGGGCAGGAACGAGAGCAGTTGATGATACGGAAAGGCACGCTGACGAGTGGAGAACGGGCGGTCATGCAGGACCATGTAGAAAAGACGCGCATGATGCTCGAACAGATGGCGTTGGGGGATGATTATAAAGATGTTTTGCAATGGGCATCTCAGCATCATGAGCTGCTCAATGGCAGCGGTTATCCGAAAGGATTGAAGGGGGATGAGATCTGTTGGGAGGTACGGCTGCTGACGATACTGGATGTGTTCGAAGCAATGACGGCGATTGACCGTCCGTATAAACGGCCGATGCCGGCAGAGCATGCGTTTCGGATCCTGCAGGAGATGGCAGATCAGGGACAGATTGACCAGAAATTGTTAGCCCTGTTTGAACAGAGCAGAGCATGGCTTGCATAGTGATGCAGGCATAAGCAGAGGAGGGATCAGAGATGTTATTACAAAAGGGAAATGTAAAACGGATTCTGTGCGCGTTGCTGGCATGTACATTGTTTCTGACACCTGTCACACCGGCATCGGCGGCAACAGCGCGCGCAACGACGATGAAACTGGAGAAAAAAGAGGGCACAGTCACAATCAAGACGCAGAGTGGGACTTCGCTTCGGATCACAAATGGCATGCGTCTCTATAACGGCAATTTCCTGTCGACCGGAAATTCCAGTTATGCGTATATCAGCCTGGACAGTTCAAAGGCTGTCAAACTGGATCAGAATTCGAGCGCTACATTGCGTCAGAGTGGCAGCAGACTGGAGCTTCTGACAAAGACTGGAAAGCTGTTTTTCAATGTCAGCAAACCGTTGGCGAAGAACGAGAGCATGAATGTCCGTACCTCTACGATGGTGACTGGGATCCGTGGCACATGCGGTGTTGTAGAAGTTGTGACAAGAACCCTGTCGAAGCTGTATTTAATAGAGGGAACGGTGACACTGGGTTCTGGTGATCAGGCAGTGACTGTCAATGGTGGACAGGTCGCGACTATTGAAAAGGGCACACAGAAGCCGGTTCATGTAGAAAAGATGACCGAAAAGGATATCCCTGCAGTAGCGCTGCAGGAGATCGTGAACGATACAGCATTGCAAGAAAAGATCGAACAGACAACAGATCTTGAGATAGAGAAGATCAGGGAAGCGTTTGAACAATTGCAAAAAGAGGAATCAGACGGAAACGATCCGGGAAAAACAGATCAGGATCAGAAGGAAGATACGAAAAATGATGAAAAAAAGGATGATAGCACATCCGGTTCATCGTCTGGCAGCACATCCGGTTCATCGTCTGGCGGTACATCCGGCGATTCGTCTACGCCGGATCAGCCGTCCATAAAGGAAGCTGTGTTGACCGGTACGGTGACATCCGGGGCAATTGAGGCTGCATTTCAGGAAAATGAGTTAGTACATATTGGTTTCGGAACGAGTCAGTCAGGTACATTAGACCTGCAGGAGGGAGGAATGTTTGAAGTACCGGGTGGAAAGCGCTTACATATCTGGGGCAAACAGAGCATTCCGGGAAACACTACTATAGAAGTGGCAGATGGAGGTCTGTTGTGTGTACCGGAGGGAGCTGTGTTAGGTGGAAACGGAAACGTGCACCTGTTGACAGGAAGTACATTAGAAGTACACGGCACATTAGACATTAGTGCACTGACAAGTGATGGTGGAGCGACCATAAAGAATACGAATAAAATTAAATTAGTTAAAGGATATAGTTCGTCAAGTGATAACTATGCCGGAGAAAGTGGCGTATTGATCAGTAAAGGAGAATTGACGGGATTATTGTCCAAAGACTGGCTGCTCATGACGGCTAGGGATAGCCAGGGAACGGATAGCTATTACTATTATGCGCAGACTATGTGCAGACGCGTTGTCGAAAATATGCAGGATGCGAAAGATAGCTGGGAGTTCTGGAACTTTGCAAAAGATGCGGTTATCCCGGAGGGCGATGAGGTGGGTTTTGCCGGTTTTCATGCGAATATGAATGGCAATGCACTTGAGGTCAGAGGAACATTGCGATTGGAAGATGGTGTAGATGTGACCGGATCAGGTGCTGCTACGATCCGTCTGTCAGGTGGTAATCTGGTGTTTGACATAAGGAACGCAGCCAGTACAGACGGAACAAAGACGTGTCAGATTGCGAATACATCATCTGATGGTTATGTAATTGCACGCGGAGATAGTGGAACAGTTACCTGGGAGAATGTGGATATCAAACTGAAAGCTGCCGGTGGACTGGGTAAGACCATACAGAAGCTGGAAGAGACAGCTGGTCAGAAGATCAAGCTGCCAGACTATTGCAGCCTTCCGGTTGCGTATACACCGGTATGGGATAGCAAGGATAGCGCTTTGAACTTAAGACTGAATGAAAAGGACATACCATGAAACATAAATCAATCTGGAAGCCGCTCCTTGCGGGTCTGTTGGCAGGTGCGCTCTTTGCAGGCATCTATGCATCGGATATCATGTATGCACAGGATGCTTACCTGTCAGATGCATTGTATCAGCATCCGGCACCGCAGGACGGGCAGATCATGCTTATCAATATTGACCAGAAGAGTCTCGATGCCCTCGGACCATTTGCATCGTGGGGCAGAGGTCTGATGGGTGATGTGGTCAATTTATTGAATCAGGATCCGGAGCAGGCACCGGCGGTGATCGCACTGGATGTGCTCTACGTCGGGGCATCGGGTGATGCGGAGGGTGACAGCTATCTCGCAGAGGCATGCGCATCGGGATGCCCGGTCGTGACAGCCTGCGCGGGAACTTTTGGCTCAGAACTCGTAGAAAATGAGGATGGCAGCTTCTATATGGACGATTATGCACTCAGTGCATATGATGAGCCTTATGAGGAATTAAAAAACGCCACCTGGCAGGGACATATCAATTCCATGTTTGATGCAGACGGAGTCCTGCGCCATGGAATCTGGCAGATTGATCTGCCGGATGGCGAAGAGATCCCTTCCTTTCACAGACTGATCTATGAGCTGTATTGTCAGCAGACCGGTCGCGAAGCTGTGACCGAGCCAGTGACGGACAGCAGACATCGTTATTACATACCTTTTCAGGGCAAGCCGGGCGCATACAGTGACGGTTATGGTGTGATTGACCTGTTAAACGGAGAGATCGACCCTTCGGCATATGCAGGCAAGATTGTATTGATTGGACCATATGCAGCGGGTATGCAGGATGATTTCGCGACAGCGATTGACCATGCAGGCAAGATGTACGGCATAGAGTATCAGGCAAATATGGTCGATGCACTGCTTCGTGGGCAGACGAAGCGTGAGGCAGGACAGACACAGCAGATACTGGCAGTGTTTCTGGTGACACTTGTATGGGCGCTGCTTTTTTCGAGACGCAGCCTGCGTGTGGGTATTGCGGGATGGATCGTGACAGTGGCAGGATATCTCGGTATATGCGCAGCGTCATATCAGAACGGAATCGTGTTATCACCGTTATATATTCCGATGGCAGTGACGGTTCTGTTTGTATGCAGCATTGCGTTCGGCTATCTGCGTGCGGCATTGGAAAAACGTCGTGTGACGGCAACGTTCCAGCGCTATGTGGCACCGGAGATCGTATCGGAACTGTTAAAAGAAGGTTCAGATGCAGCAGCGCTCGGTGGAACATTGTGTGAGATTGCAGTGCTTTTTGTCGATATCCGTGGATTTACAACTATGTCTGAGGTGTTGGAGCCGGAAGAAGTAGTACAGATCTTAAACCGTTATCTGACACTGACGAGCAGCTGTATTTTTGATAACAAGGGTACACTCGATAAATTCGTCGGTGACTGTACGATGGCATTCTGGGGTGCCCCGCTGCCGCAGGAGGACAGTATATACAAGGCTGTCAAGACTGCATTTGACATGATCGGGCGCTCGGCAGATGTCCAGAGGGAATTACAGGAAAAATTTGGCAGGACGGTTAGTTTTGGTATTGGTGTCCATTATGGGCCTGCAGTCGTTGGAAATATCGGTGCACCAAACCGTATGGACTATACAGCGATTGGTGATACGGTCAATACGGCAGCCAGACTTGAAGCAAATGCGCCGGGAGGCTGCATATATGTGAGCCATGCAGTGGCAGAGGCACTGGAGGGACGTGTGAGATTTACCTCACTGGGAGACAGTGTTCCACTTAAAGGTAAGGCAGCGGGATTTGAGGTGCTGCGTGCAGAGGAATTGTTATAGCAGAGGAGAGATGCAGAGATGAAACAAAGGGGTTTGATACTATTACTGGCAGTGGCTATGCTGGGAACGGCACCCGTTTTGCCGGTGCGTGCAGCTGTGATATCTGACACACAGATTGCGGAGCAGGAGAAGGAGCAGGATCGTGCGCAGACACAAGCTGCGCTTGCGGCTTCCGGGATTGCTGCAGATGCAAAGAAAACCATGTACATAGCAGACCGCAATTATCAGGTGCTGCGTATGAGGGCAAAGAATGGTACTTATACGGTGCTTGCCGGAGAGACAGACATCAGCGGATATAGGGATGGCAGCGCAAAACAGGCGCTTTTTCAGGCACCGTGGGATACGGCAGCTTATAAAGGCGGCTGGCTAATCTCAGATAGTGAAAATCATGCGTTACGTCTGTATAAAAATGGCCGTGTGACAACGGTAGCAGGCAACGGCAAGCGTGGATATAAGGATGCATCCGGCAGCAGGGCGCGCTTTAACCGTCCGACAGGAATGGCAGCAGGCAGACATGGGGAAGTCTATATCGCAGATACCGGTAACAATGTGATCCGTAAAATCGATAAAAAAGGTAATGTAACGACCTATGCCGGCGGAGCAGCCGGTTGTGCGGATGGCAGTCTGAAAAAAGCGAGATTTTACGAGCCGACCGGTGTGTATTATTATAAGGGAGCGCTCTATGTGGCGGATTCCGGTAATCACCGGGTGTGCAGGATTGCAGATGGACAGGTGACAACTGTGGCAGGAAGTAAAAAGGGTATTGAGGGAGATGCAGACGGCAATGCACGCAAAGCGAGATTGTCAAATCCACAGGATATATACGTGAATGCCGATGCGGTCTATATATCTGACATGGGCAATGCATGTGTGAAAAAACTTGCAGGCGGCAGAGTCACTACAGTGATAAAGGCATTTTCTATGGATGATGGACGGGCACCGGCAGAACCATGTGGACTAACAGTGATTGGGAAAAAGTTATTTATAGGAGATATGTTTACAGAAGAGCTGTATAGCGTTCAGCTATAATGGGCGGAGGAGTACCTGATGAAGATAGGTGAAGTACCGGTAAATGCGATGATTCAGATTCGCGTGATGCGGGGAGAAAAGAAATTTGAATGTATGGGAGCCGTTGTCGCGGCACGCGAAGATGGATTGTACCTGGCTCCGATCAAGCATGAAGGACAGATGATCGATTTTTCGGTCGAAAATGTACAGATCTTTGCATTTTATGTTGATAAAAACCGACAGGCATTCGGCTGGAGTGGATGTCGGATCCGACGGGATATTTACCAGCATAAGCTGTGCCATCTGCTCGTAACCAAGCGCGACAGCGTGCGGGTCAACAGGCGCGTTGAGCCGCGTATCCGCACGGAGATGAATGCGACGGTACGGACGCTGGCCGATGACAAGGAGCGTGAGATCGTCGTACGCAATTACAGTGAAAACGGTATCGGCTTCATCTGCAAGAATGCAATACCAAAAAAAGACTGGACTCCGGTATCACTTGTATATGAGGACCGGCTGCAGCAGCTGCGGGCCGTGCTGCGGGTCAACATCCTGCGGGAGATCGAATTGCCGAGCGGACTGTATAAATACGGCGGTACGATCCTGCAGCCGGATGAGGAGTGGCTCAGATATGTGAAGAACAAGCTGGAGGCGATCAAGGAGCGCGATCAGGAAAATAGCCATTGACACGTTCACGCGACTGTGGTAGCATATCACCGAGGTAAAGTGAATAAGCTACATATGATGCAGGAGGATAAGATATGAAGAATAGAAGATGGCTCGTATGCGCACTGGCAGCAGTGATGACAGCAGGAATGCTGACGGGATGCGGTTCAAAAAGTAATGATAAGACATTTACGGTAGGATTCGATGCAGAATATCCGCCGTATGGTTATATGGATGATAACGGAGATTATACCGGATTCGATCTGGAGCTCGCACAGGCAGTCTGTGATATGGAAGGCTGGACATTGGAGAAGAAACCGATCGAGTGGAACTCCAAGGATATGGAACTCGAGAGCGGTGCGATCGATTGTATCTGGAATGGATTCACGATGAATGGCAGAGAGGATGACTATACATGGTCACAGGCTTATGTGGATAACAGCCAGGTGGTTGTAGTTGCCGAGAATTCCGGCATCAGTTCACTGACAGATCTCGCAGGCAAGACGGTTGGTGTGCAGGCAGCAAGTGCGGCACTCACGCTGCTTCAGGAGGATCAGGCAGAACTTGCAGATACATTTGCAGGGCTGCAGGAGTTTGCAGATTATAACAGTGCATTTGTAGAGCTGCAGGCAGGATCCGTAGATGCAGTTGCGATGGATGTCGGTGTGGCTAATTATCAGATCAAGACGCGTGGTGAGGGTTATACCATTCTTCCGGAAGTACTCAATTCCGAGAAATACGCGGTTGGTTTCAAAAAAGGTAACACAGAGCTGTGCGAGACTGTAGATGCAGATCTGACAAAGCTGGCAGAGGATGGCACGATTGCCAAGTTAGCAGAAAAATACGATATTTCCGATCTGATCTGTATCGGAAAGTAACCGGTTGGGAGAAACAGGAGTTTGTACTCCGGGAGGAATATACATATGTCTACCGCTATGATTTTTCAGCAGCTGGCGGGAGGAATGCTAAAGTCCATCAGTATTTTCTGTTGGACTTTACTTTTCTCCCTGCCGCTCGGTTTGTTAATCACATTTGGACGCATGTCCAATGTGAAGCTGTTTGGACGTTTTCGCGTGGTGAGGGGCATCACCAAGCTCTACATTGATATTATGAGGGGAACACCGCTCATGCTGCAGCTGATGGTCGTGTACTACGGCCCGTATTTTTTGTGGAAAGCAGATATCGGCGGATTTCGGTATATGGCGATCATTCTCGCATTTTCGATCAATTATGCGGCATACTTTGCGGAGATCTACCGTTCCGGTATCGAGTCGATGCCCAAGGGTCAATACGAGGCGGCAGAGGTACTCGGCTACACCAGAGCGCAGACATTTGTGTTTATTATTCTGCCACAGGTGATCAAGCGTGTACTGCCCTCGATCACAAATGAGATGGTGACGCTCGTCAAGGATACATCACTCGCATTCTCGCTGGCATATATGGAGATGTTTACAATTGCAAAACAGATTGCCGCAAAGGAGACGACATTTGTGCCGTTTGCCGTGGCAGCTATCTTCTATTTTATCTTCAACTGGATCGTGTCAACCGGCATGACGAAGCTCGAAGAAAAGTTAAATTACTACAGATAGGAGGGGCAGACGGACAATGGATATTTTACGGATGGAGCATATCAAAAAGAGCTTTGATGATCTGGAGGTGTTAAAAGACATTTCCCTATCAGTCAAAGAAGGCGAAGTGCTGGCGATCATCGGACCTTCTGGTTCGGGAAAATCGACGGTCATGCGCTGTGCGGTCATGCTGGAGACAATCGATGGCGGCGAGATCGAATATATTGGTGGAAAAGCAGCGTGGACAGATGAGGCCGGTATCGTACATTATGCGGATCATGCTGCACTCAAGGAGATCCGGCGTGACTATGGCATGGTCTTTCAGAATTTTCACCTGTTCCCGCACTATTCTGTGCTGAAAAATGTCATGGATGCACCGATCCGTGTGCAGAAGCGTGACCGGGCAGAGGTAGAAAAGGAAGCGCGGGCATTACTGGCGAAGATGGGACTGGAGGACAAGGCAGATGCCTATCCGTACCAGCTCTCTGGCGGCCAGCAGCAGCGCGTATCGATCGCGCGTGCGCTCGCGATGAATCCGAAAATTCTGTTTTTCGATGAGCCGACTTCGGCGCTTGATCCGGAGCTGACCGGAGACATCCTGCGCGTGATCAAGGGGCTGGCGGCAGAGCATATGACGATGGTGATCGTCACACATGAGATGAATTTTGCGAGAAATGTGGCAGATTATGTGATCTTCATGGAACACGGTGTGATCGTAGAGGAGGGAACACCGGAGCAGGTGTTTGATGCAGGTAATACGAGATTGCAGGAATTTTTAGGAAAATATGAGGCTGATTAGCGGCAGAAAAAATAATAAACGAGAAAAAGAAAAGGGGATGATCCGTGGACGGTCAATCCCCTTTTTGCTATGTGCGCCTAGCGATGGTTCACATGCGGTTGCCTATTTCCGGCTGCTCTCGTATGCCTCACGGCATGCCTTCGCGAGCTGGTCACCGCAGGAAGTATTTTTAAAACCGCAGTGAATACCACCGATGCGTTTCTCTACCTCATCGACAGTCATGCCTTCCACGAGCTTCGGAATCGCTTTCAGATTGCCGTCACAGCCTCCGGTGAATTTTACATTGTGTACGATATTGCCGTCCAGCTCCAGTTCAATCAGAGAAGAGCAGGTGCCTTTTGTTCTATATGTGTAGTTCATTGTCAGATCCTCCTTTGTGTCAGATATGTTTCCGGTTATTTTAGCACGCGCATCCTGTAAATGCAAGATTTATCCGTTCAAAAAACGTTTACAAAAGGTTCACATGACTGCTACTTGTGAAAATCGCGCAATCATGTTAGAATATAACAGTTAATGTGCATAATCATATAAAAAGGTAAGATGGCTTACCGGATATAGTTAGGAGTATTATTATATGAACCTGATAGAAAAAATGTTTGGAACCCACAGCGAGCGCGAGGTTAAGAGACTGATGCCGTTGGTAGATAAAATTGATGCCCTGCGTCCGCAGATGCAGGCGTTGACCGACGAACAACTCGCTGATAAGACCAAAGAATTCAAGGAGCGCTTCGCAAACGGCGAGACTTTAGATGATTTATTGGTAGAGGCATACGCAGTTGTCCGTGAGGCAGCCGTCCGTGTGCTTGGTATGGAGCATTACAGGGTACAGCTTCTCGGTGGAATCGTTCTGCATCAGGGACGAATCGCAGAGATGCGGACCGGTGAAGGAAAGACCCTGGTAGCGACACTTCCGGCATATCTGAATGCGCTGGAGGGCAAAGGAGTCTGCATCGTCACAGTCAACGATTATCTGGCAAAGCGTGATGCCGATGAGATGGGACAGGTTCACGAGTTTTTAGGATTGAAGGTCGGCTGCGTGCTCAATAGCATGGACAACGACGAGCGCAGGGAGATGTACAACTGCGACATTACTTATGTGACAAATAACGAACTTGGATTTGACTACCTGAGAGATAACATGGTCATCTATAAGGAGCAGCTCGTACAGCGCGGACTGCACTATGTCATCATTGATGAGGTCGATTCTGTATTGATCGATGAGGCGCGGACACCGCTGATTATCTCCGGACAGAGCGGCAAATCCACCAGACTGTATGAGGCGTGTGATATTCTGGCGCGTCAGATGCAGCGTGGTGAGGCGAGCGGAGAATTTAACAAGATGGACGCACTCATGGGCGTGGAGATCGAGGAGACCGGAGACTTTATCGTAAACGAGAAGGACAAGGTCATCAATCTGACAGAACAGGGTGTGGCGAAGGTCGAGCAGTTTTTTAAGCTGGACAATCTGGCAGATGCAGAGAATCTGGAGATCCAGCACAATATTATTTTGGCGCTGCGTGCGCACAACCTGATGTTCCGTGACAAGGATTACGTTGTAAAAGATGATGAAGTGCTCATCGTAGACGAATTTACCGGACGTATCATGCCCGGCCGCCGTTATTCGGACGGACTGCATCAGGCGATTGAGGCGAAGGAGCATGTGAAGGTCAAGAGAGAGAGCCGTACACTGGCGACGATCACGTTCCAGAACTTCTTTAATAAATTTGACAAAAAATCCGGTATGACCGGTACTGCCCTCACAGAGGAGAAGGAGTTCCGTGATATTTACGGCATGGACGTGGTCGAGATCCCGACGAACAAGCCGGTGATCCGTATCGATCATCAGGATGCTGTATACAAGACGAAAAAAGAAAAATTCCATGCAGTTGTGGAGGATATCAAGGCATCACATGAAAAGGGACAGCCGGTTCTGGTCGGTACGATCACGATCGAGACATCCGAGATGCTTTCGCGTATGCTGAACAAAGAAGGCATCAAGCATCAGGTATTGAACGCAAAGTTCCATGAGATGGAGGCAGAGATCGTATCACATGCCGGCGAGCATGGCGCAGTTACGATCGCGACGAACATGGCAGGCCGTGGTACGGATATCAAACTTGATCCGGAATCTGTAGCGGCAGGCGGACTCAAGATCATCGGTACAGAGCGTCATGAGTCACGCCGTATCGACAATCAGTTACGTGGACGTTCCGGTCGACAGGGAGATCCCGGTGAATCCAAGTTCTATATCTCGCTGGAAGACGATCTGATGCGTCTGTTCGGATCAGAAAAGCTGATGAATATGTTTAACGCGCTGGGTGTACCCGAGGGAGAGGAGATCCAGCACAAGATGCTGACGAACGCCATTGAGAAGGCTCAGATGAAGATCGAGAGCAACAACTTCGGAATCCGTAAAAACCTGCTCGACTACGATCAGGTCAACAATGACCAGCGAGAGATCATCTATGAGGAGCGTGCCCGTGTATTGAATGGTGAGAGCATGCGCGATACCATTTACAAGATGATGACGGATTTTGTGGAAAATGCGGTAGATACCTGTATTTCGGATGATGTCCCTTCTGAGGAATGGGATGTTGTCGAACTCAGCCAGATCATTATCCCGGTCATCCCGATGGAGCCGGTGACACCGGATGAGGCGAAAAATTATAAAAATGCAAAAGAACTCAAGCATGCACTCAAGGAGCGCGCAGTCAAGCTGTATGAGGCAAAGGAAGCAGAATTCCCTGAGCCGGAGGCAGTCCGGGAACTCGAACGTGTCGTATTGCTCAAGACCATTGACAGCAAGTGGATGGCTCATATCGATGATATGGATCAGCTGCGTCAGGGTATCGGCCTGCAGTCTTTCGCACAGAGAGATCCGCTCGTTGAGTACAAGCTGGCCGGATTTGAGATGTTTGATGCAATGACGGCTGCGATCGCAGAAGACACCCTGCGTATGCTGTTCCATGTCAAGGTAGAACAGAAGGTAGAGCGCGAGCAGGTGGCAAAAGTGACGGGAACCAACAAGGATGAATCACTGGCAGCAGCACCGAAAAAACGTGAGGTGAAGAAAGTATATCCGAATGATCCCTGCCCTTGCGGAAGCGGTAAAAAATACAAGCAGTGCTGTGGCAGACAGGCGTAGAAGATAAGAGATTGCTGCTTGGGCAGCAGCTGGGCGCTTGGCGGTCCGGGTATGTAGGCATAGGATATGGAGTGAGGCTGTTCAGGATCGGGAGAACCGGTTCTGGGCAGTTTTGACTATAAATGGAGAAAAAATGATGAAAAAAGACTGGATGCACCGTGTGTATAGCTGTCTGCTGATGCTGGGCTGTCTGCTCGTGCTGGCGGCTGTGCCGGCACAGGCGGCGGTAGTGTATAGTGATACGCAGATACGCGCTGCTATGGACCGCGCATTTGAAAATGGGGATCCGCAGGTAAATCTCACGATAGAGCGTACATTTGCGGTCGGTGAATATGATGCGAAGCGCGAGGCTGAGAATTATGCCCAGGAACTGGTTTCCATGCTGGAGCAGGCAGCGCTTAAGAATGGCAGACTCATGTGCGGTACGAGCTACACGTACACGATAGCGGGTGATCACGGCAGAGTTACTTACAATTTCGATATTTCCTCACAGTTTACCAAGAAGGTTACTGTCGTAAAATCAGAAAAAGATGCCTATAAGCATGCGCTGAAGGCATTGAAACGACACGATTATAAAACGAGCTTTTATGCAGACGGCGCATTGTATTATGAGACATTTGTATTGGCATTGCAGCATCATCCGGAATATAATTATAATCTGGTCATCTGGAAGAGTACCGACGGAACATTTGGTTACCGGGCAGGTAATGACCTGAGTGCGGCGCAGATCACGGGTAAAATAAAGCAAGCGAATGCAAAGGCAGACGCGATTATCCGCCGGATTATCAAGGACGGAATGACGCGCAGACAGAAGATGCGTGCGATACATAATTATCTGGTGAAAAACTGTGCTTATGATGAGTCGGCACGTGAATATGGTTATGACGATGCGTATACGGCATACGGATGTCTGGTGAAAAAGACTGCCGTTTGTCAGGGTTATGCGGGGGCATTTAATCTGTTGGCAGCAAAAGCCGGCATCTGTTCAATCGCCGTTCCGGGTGAAGCCGGTGGCGGATCACATGCGTGGAATTATGTGAAAGACGGAAACAACTATCGCTATATCGATGTGACCTGGGATGATCCGGTGCCGGATCAGGGCTCGAAGGCTGACGTGAAACAGACTTATTTTTACCGGACACAGGTACAGTTGGAACTGACTCATACGTGGGATAAGGTAGAGAATGCAAAAAAATATGTGGACTACGCAGCAGCTTTATAAAACTCCGTGTCACCGGTTTTTATAGAGTCGGAGGAAATCTATTTCCGGAAATACATAACAGATGAAAGGGAGGATACTACTTATGAAAAAACAGCTTACAGCACTTGTTTTATGTATTTGTATGGTATTGTCGGTGTTACCATTTTCAGGCACACAGACAGCGCAGGCAGCTGCAGAGGAAACGAGCAGTGTTGGCGCAAGCAATATTAGCATCGGAGACTATATCAGTCTGGGAACCTATAACGGGCAGCCAATCTTGTGGCGCTGCGTCGATATAGATGAGCTGGGACCGCTGATGCTCTCCGATCAGGTGCTGGCAACGATGGCTTATGATGCCAAAACAAGCGAAAACAGCGCTACACGTTCACACAGCCGCAACTTAAAGCGCGGGACGTATGGCTCAAACCAATGGCGTGACAGCAATATGCGTTCGTGGCTGAATTCCAAGGCAGAAGCCGGGAAGGTGGACTGGCTTTGCGGAAACCCTCCAAAGAGCGGTTTTGTAGGAGAGAATCCATATGATCAGGCAGCGGGCTTTTTAAACGGCTTTCAAAAGGACGAGATCGCAGCGATTAAAACAGTAACCCAGCGTTCGATCGTATCCCATCCGGAATATAATGCGGGAATGATCGAA
>ERZ1035006.1266-NODE-1266-length-17065-cov-30.485773_pt1 | contig 17065 bp, 16 predicted proteins | sample MGYA00520694_ERZ1035006 | MGnify/ENA primary metagenome ERZ1035006 (study PRJEB33766, sample SAMN09781746) | gut metagenome | biome: gut microbiome | host: Homo sapiens | place: Madagascar | study: EMG produced TPA metagenomics assembly of the PRJNA485056 data... | reverse complement strand
GCATAAATTGAAAATAATGGTCAAAACATTTGGATATTAACATAGAAAGCAGAATCTGTATTCAATAATAATACCTCATGGCACTCATGCCATGAGGTATCATTATTGAAGGTGAGGCTTCTTTTAATCAGCCCAAATGCTGCCATTTGGATCGCGATAGTCATTAACCGATTCTTCGTCGTAATCATCTTCTGTAGCTATCTTGATATTAGAGCCTGCGAGTATAGCTTGTGTCTCCATCTGGTAGACATTCAGTTCAGGCTTTATATATTCTTTCTTTTCCATATCGTTAAAAGTGTTTATTTGATTATAACTTTCATTGTTTTGCCATTACGCTTCACGATGTTGATGCCCTTTTGAGGCTCGTTAAGGCGCTTGCCCTGCAGGTCGTAGTATTCTGCCTTATCGTCTGCAATGGTGTTGAGGTTGTCGATGGCTGTTGTGCTATCGTCGAAGCCGATGCTGAACATCTTGGCACCAGCGGCAGGAGTAGTAGAGTTGTCTACCATGTAAGCACGGAATGGCTTGCTTGCTACCTTTTGTACCTTTGTCTTCTCCAACAGCATGGCAGGGTTCATCAGCTTGTTGCCCTTCACGATGTAGCAGTTGTTGTCAGCATCCTTGCTGAACTCCTTTTGGGTGTAGAGGCCCTGGAGCTGATAGCCGTCAGCTGTTGCCGTGGTCAGAACATCTTTGGCAATATTCTTGTTGGCTTCAGTGAATTTGAGCTCGGTGGCTCCCTCCTTCATCTTGATAATAACAGGAGTACCAGCCTCTATTGTCTTAACCTCTTCGAGTTCTACAGTTTCTGTATCCTCATCAGCCGAAAGAAGCTTGAATGCACGGAATTTCTGATTGTCGAGAGATACCTCGAAAGGCAAGCAGAGCGTAGCCCAGGTAGTGCCAGTCTTAATAGTGCGTATATAAGACGCAACCTTGGCATTGAATGGCTCGTAAGCCACGAAATCCTTATCATCGGCAAGAGTGAGATTATCCGCAGTAAGAGTTTCTCCCACTGCTCCTATCTTCTCATCGCCATTCTTGCCTACCAGCTTGGTGAAATAGCCAGTCTTGTAGTTGGCGTAGTTTCGCTCTATCTTTTTCTCATCATATTCTATAGCACCTTTAAGTTTTGTACATCCATAGAACATGACAGCATCCCAAATATCTTTGGTTATTACAAACTTATCACTGGCGTAGATGGTTGTAAGAGCTGAGCAGTCATTGAACATAGTGAACATAGCCTCCACTATCGCTGTGTTGAAATTAGTGAGATCCAGCGAGGTGAGAGCTTGGCAGTTTGCGAACATGTTTTTCATTGTCGTAACCTTCTCTGTATTGAAATTAGTGACATCCAGCGAGGTGAGAGCTTGGCAGTTTGTGAACATTCCTTCCATATTCGTCACTTCCTCAGTGTTAAGATACTCTATGCCTTCTATTTGCTTCAGTTTTTTGCATTATAGAACCACTGATAGCAACTCATTGGTCTTGCCTTAGCAAACGAAGCATCGAACACAACATTGGTAATATTATCTTTGTAAGTTAACCATTCAGGGGCTTTTTTGTCACTATTGAGTTCATACTCATTTTCGCCCAAAGTCTTATTGTTTTTGTAATAGAAGGTCAGTGTTCCGTCAGCATATTTCACACAAGGGTATGCATTATTTCTAGTGAAATAACCGCCATTTATTGTGGCATAGGTTTTGTCGGTAGCATTGTCTTCTGTCCATTCTTTGTCACCTTTGAGCTTTTTACAATTGCTGAACATGTCGTTACTTGTAGATACCTGATGTGTTACAAACTTATTGCTGGCGAAAATGGCAGTGAGCTCCAAGCAATCTGAAAACATATATTCCATTTTCGTCACATTCTCAGTATTGAAGTATGTGAGGTCGAGTGAGGTGAGAGCTTTGCAGTCAGAGAACATTCCTCTCATATTCGTCACCTTCCCTGTATTGAATTTAGTGACGTCGAGAGAGGAAAGTTTATAGCAGTGCCAGAACATATAGTTCATATTCGTCACTTTCACTGTATTAAAATTAGTGACGTCGAGAGAGGAAAGATTATAGCAGCCATTGAACATGCCACCCATCTCGGTGACATTTTCAGTATTGAAGTTAGTGACGTCAAGCGAGGTGAGAGCTTGACAGTAACTGAACATATCGCTCATTTTCGTCACATTCGCTGTATTGAAGTTAGTGACATCGAGCGAGGTGAGAGCTTCGCAGTTACGGAACATACCAATCATATTCGTCACATTCGCTGTATTGAAATGAGTGACATCGAGTTCTTTGAGTTTTAAGCAGCCCTGGAACATTCCTTGCATATTCGTCACATTTTTTGTATTCAAATTTTCCAGACCTGTAATTGTTTCCAGATTATATGTAAAGAAATAGCTCAACGATGTCGGAGTGAATGTTTTGAAACTCTCATCGAATGTAACATGCTTTATTGAGTAATCTTCCAATCCCAATTCTTTTGCCATGTCATACACCGTTTCCTTATCTACCACCCAAACACTATTGCTTGGAAGGCTTTCACCCACATTTTTCCTGAAAGTCAAGGTCTCGGTGGAGGAATCATACGTTGCTATATACTTAGAACTGGAAGCTGCCGTCTCCGCCACCATACGTGTAGGCAGAAGCAACAACATGAGCAACATCAATGGGAACAGAGCGAACTTTCGGCTCATGGCTCTGCCCAACAAAGAATGGTCGGTGTGCGACCATTGGAATGGATTGGTAAAATGATTCATATACATATATAAATTTTTATTATTTTGTCGATTAAGCATCAAGGTTTTAGTTATTCAGAACAAATTTGCCTATAAACTTACTCATTTTCTTTGTTTCCCAAAAATTTTGGCTACCGTAAAAAGACGTAAAAACATAAAAAAAGTAACGTAAAAAGACATAAAATATGGCGAAGGGCCCATATAGTATGAGTAAACTTGGGTGTTAGTAGGCAAGGCTTACAAGCGAAAGACCATATGAAATACAGCCAACTGAGGAAACGAAATACAGCCAACTGAGGAAACAGTAGGAGGGTATGGCATCCTTGCCATACCCACTAAATCAGCTTGGCAATCATGGCAGAGTGGATATGGCAGGGATGCCATATCCTCCTACATTTAGTCTGCATAGATGGAGCCATCTTCTATATACTCGTCTAAATCTCTGTAATCATCATCCGTAGCCTTTCTGATATAAGAACCAGCGAGTATAGCTTGTGTCTCCATTTGGTAGACATTCATTTCAGGCTTTATATATTCTTTCTTTTTCATATCGTTCAATGTTTATTTGATTATAACTTTCATTGTCTTACCACCACGCTTCACGATGTTGATGCCCTTTTGAGGCTCGTTAAGGCGCTTGCCTTGCAGGTCGTAGTATTCAGCCTTGTCGTCTGCAATAGTGTTGAGGCTGTCGATGGCTGTAGTGCTATCATCGAAACCGATGCTGAACATCTTGGCACCAGCAGTAGGAGCAGAAGAGTTGTCTACCATGTAAGCACGGAACGGCTTGCTTGCCACCTTTTGTACCTTTGTCTTCTCCAACAGCATGGCAGGGTTCATCAGCTTGTTGCCCTTCACGATGTAGCAGTTGTTGTCAGCATCCTTGCTGAACTCCTTTTGGGTGTAGAGGCCCTGGAGCTGATAGCCGTCAGCTGTTGCCGTGGTCAGAACATCTTTGGCAATATTCTTGTTGGCTTCAGTGAATTTGAGCTCGGTGGCTCCCTCCTTCATCTTGATAATAACAGGTGTACCAGCAGCGATGCTTGTCTCTATCTCTTCGAGTTCTACAGTTTCTGTACCCTCATCAGCCGAAAGCAGCTTGAATGCACGGAAGTGCTGATCTGTAAGCGATACCTCGAAAGGCAAGCAGAGCGTAGCCCATGTAGTGTTAATAGTGCGGTTATAAGATGCTGCTGTGGCTTTGAATGGATCGTAAGCCACGAAGTCCTTGTTGTCGGCAAGTACAAGATTATCGACAGTAAGCTGAGTTGTTTCTCCTTTAATACCGTATCTCTCATCTCCATTTCTTACTACCAGCTTGGTGAAGTAGCCTGTCTTGTAGTTGGCGTAATCGCTGCTTGTCTTAGCATCTCCATACTCTGGAAGTGCTTCACAACCTGTAAACAAATCCTTTTTATAATTTTCATCTGTTATTCCTGTCACAACAAAGTTGTCGCTGACATAGATAGTTTGGAGAGTAGAGCAACCTTTGAACATTTCTTGCATATTCGTCGCTTTCGCTGTATTGAAATTAGTGAGATCGAGCGAAGGGAGTTCTTTACAAGTATAGAACATTTGTGACATATTCGTCACCTTCGCTGTATTGAAATTAGAGAGATTAAGCGAAGGGAGTTTGTAACAACCACAGAACATGCCAGACATATTCGTCACCTCCGCTGTATTGAAATTAGAGAGATTGAGTTTTTCGAGCATATTGCAATAGCTGAACATGTATTTCATATTCTTCACTTTTTCAGTCTTGAAATTAGAGAGATTGAGTTCGGTGAGTTTTTGACACATATTGAACATGTACGACATATCCGTCACCTTCGCTGTGTTGAAATTAGGGATGTCGAGCGAAGAGAGGTTTATGCAATAGCTGAACATGTTCGACATATCCGTCACATTCGCTGTGTTGAAATTAGATAAGACGAGCGAAGAGAGTTTTTCACAAAAAAAGAACATGCCAAACATATTCTCCACCTTCGTTGTATTGAAATTAGTGAGATCGAGTGAAGATAGGTTTTTACAATTCCAGAACATGTATGACATATCCGTCACCTCTGCTGTGTTCAAATATTTAAGACCTGTAATTTCATTCAAGCCTGTGCAGTCACGAAAGAATTCTTTCAACGAAGTAGGAGTGTATGTATTGAAGCTTTCTTCGAAAATGACATTCTCAATAGTTCTTACATTTATACCTAAAAGGGAGCACATATTGATCACCGTCTGTTTGTTATTCACCATAACTATACGGTTCAAATCAATGGGTTCCGAATTGATAGAAGCGATTTTTTTGAAAGTCAATGTATAGTTAGTGGCATCGTACTCTGCCACATAGCCATCAATTGTGGTTGAAGTTTTTAAATCGTATATGAACGCACGGTCAGCACCTTTATTTCCACTTCGGTCTTTCTTGTAAGATAACGTCAAAGAATGTTTGCCAACAGATAATATTCTTTTATACTCATTTTGGCTTGTACCGCTAATACCCTCAAGCTTTTTTCCATCTAAAGTAATAGTGAATACATCCCATTTTTGTTCTGACGATACGAGATATTTGAACGAAAATAATATAGACTTTTCTACATTGAATTCTATCACAGTCTCAGAAGTAGTATTTGATTTATTATAATTACCTGACATCAGTCCCTTGCTTTCTTTTGTAAAATAGGAAGAGACATTCTCCATCCCTTTGTCATTCAAGTCCAGCATCTGCCAAGGATAACTGCCTTTGTCAGTAATGGTAACATCGGTTATTACATCCAAGCTATTGAACAATTCATAGCGTTTGTCTTCTGTTGTGTTCTGCGCCACCATACGTGTAGGCACAAACAACAACGTGAGTAACATCAACCAGAGCATAGAGAGCTTGCGGCTCTTGACAGCAAGAGTTGAGAAAAGGTCTGTTGTGATAGACCATTGTTTAGAAATTGTAGAATTTTTCATACTTATTTATTGTTGATAATTAATCGAAAAGGCAATAGACATATATAGAGATGCCTACATATCGCTGCAAATTTACAAATAATAATGATGTCTGCTCAATTTTATGCAGACGCAAAATGACGCAAAAACGTAAAAAAGAGACGCAAAAGACGCAAAATCAATAAAAAAACACTACCTTTGTAGGGTAAAATACTAAACTTAGAAATATGAATAATCGCCTACACACATATTTTGATCGCACAAGGGTGGGGTGCCGTGATTACTTCCGACAGCTCATCTTTCTAACCTTTGCGCCTATCTCAATCATTCTCTTCAGCCTTCACCTCTTTGGCTCCTACGGTTTGACCATTAAGCCTGCATTGGTATGCTCGGCATTTTACGTCTTGGTGTCGGCAGTGGCACTCATTGTATATATAGTAAAAGGACCAAAAAAGCTGAAGTATATAATGAGCGCTTTCCTCTTATCCCTTATAATTATACAAAATGTGCGACTGCTGGTCTTAGCCTCTTTTGGTTTTCATGACCCCATGCTCACTACGATTAACATAACTGTTTGCTATATCCTTGTGCTAATAGCCAGCATTTCTATCTTGCCCCGCATTTCGCTTGTCTGCACGTGCATTAATATAATATCAATGTTCCTCTGCCACTATCTCACCGACAATTCGATGTATAGTCAGCTGCTTGTTATATTTGGTTTTACGAGTATTGCCACCACCGTTTTTGGTTTCGTGGCTAATAAGCTGTTACGTGAGCAACAAATGGAGCTCGACGATTATGCCAACACCATAGACCAAGTGTTGAATGTGTTCAACATGAGAAAGAACGAGCTGTTGGCTCTCCTAAAACTTGCAAAAGCCCAAGATACTGCCGCCGTTTATAATAAGGAACTGATGGCGCAACTCGACAAAAAGACGTTGTCCAACATCATAAAAGTGGCAAGCCAAATAGAACACATGCAGGCTTGCCGACGCAAAGACATGCACGAACGTTTCCCTATGCTTACGCCTACCGAGCTTGATGTGTGCCGACTTGTGGAGCAAGGGCTTGCCATTAATGATATTTCAAAAGTCTTGGGTAAGAGTGCGTCAAATGTAAGCACGGTGAGGGGCAACATCCGCAAGAAATTAGGGTTGGCGCAAGATGCTGATCTTAGACGCGCTCTGTTGGATTATAAGAATGTGTAAATTGCAGTTTGTATCACTTCTATTATTCGAAGAGCTAAAAAAGTAAAGCATATCGCAAAAAAATGAGTTAGCATACGTTTTTATCCGTGATTTTCAGTACCTTTGCACCGATATTCTGAAATTATACATATAAAAACAATAAAAAGCAATGATTAATTCACAAGACATCAAGATGGGAACTTGCATCCGTATGGATGGCAAGCTGTTCTTCGTCATCGACTTCCTTCACGTAAAGCCAGGTAAGGGTAACACATTTATGCGTGTTAAGTTGAAGAACGTTGTTGATGGCCGCGTTTTGGAGCGTCGCTTCGATATCAGCGAGAAGCTCGAGGATGTACGCGTAGAGCGTCGTCCTTATCAGTACCTCTATAAGGAGGGCGATGACTATATCTTCATGAACCAGGAGACATACGACCAGATTCCAATCGCAGGCAACCTCATCACTGGTGTTGACTTTATGAAGGAGAGCGACATCATCGAAGTTGTTTCTGACGCTTCTACAGAGACTGTGCTCTTCGGTGAGATGCCAGTTAAGACCAACCTCCGCATCACACACTCTGAGCCAGGCATCAAGGGCGATACTGCTACAAACTCTCTCAAGCCTGCTACTCTCGAGACTGGCGTTGAGATTCGTGTGCCTCTCTTCGTTAACGAAGGCGACCTCGTACAGGTTGACACTCGCGACGGCAGCTACTTGCAGCGCGTTAAGGAGTAATGGCTTTCAAAAGTAAAAAGGTAAAAGAGTAAAAAGCCTGTTAAAGGTAAAGAAGTAAAAGAGTAAAAAAGTAAAAAGCATTGGGGATAACGGTTGACGTATACCCGAGAATTGTGCTTTCTGCTTTTTTACTCTTTTTCGTTTCCAACTCTTCACTCTTCGTTCTTCACTCTTCACTTTTCACTCTTCGTTTCCAACTTTTCACTCTTCACTCTTCACTTTTCACTTCTCACTTTTCCCTCTTAATTTTTCACTCTTCACTTTTCACTTTTCACTTCTCACTTCTCACTTTTCCCTCTTAATTTTTCACTTTTCACTTTTCACTTTTCACTTTCCTATGAGGTATAGTTTTATAATTCCCGTATACAATCGTCCCGATGAGGTAGACGAACTTCTCGACAGCCTTACACGTCAATCAGTAAAAGATTTTGAGGTGATTGTTGTTGAGGATGGTTCGGCTGTAACTTGTAGTGATGTGTGTGCTAAGTATGCCGATAGCTTAGACCTACACTACTATGATAAGCCCAACAGCGGACCAGGACAGAGCCGCAACTACGGTGTAGAGCGTGCCAAGGGCGAGTATGTGCTTATTCTCGATTCGGATGTTGTTGTGCCCGAAGGTTATCTAAAGGCAGTTAACGATGAACTTGAAGCCAATCCAGCAGATGCCTTTGGCGGTCCCGACTGCGCTCATCCCTCATTCACCGACACGCAGAAAGCCATATCCTATTCGATGACGTCGTTCTTCACAACCGGTGGCATACGTGGCGGCAAGAAGAAGCTCGACAAGTTTTATCCGCGCTCGTTCAATATGGGAGTGCGCCGTGATGTCTATGCACGTTTGGAGGGCTTCTCGAAGATGCGCTTTGGCGAGGACATCGACTTCTCCATACGTATATTCAAGGCAGGTTGTAGATGTCGTCTCTTCCCCGAAGCATGGGTATGGCATAAGCGCCGCACCGACTTCCGCAAGTTTTTCCGCCAAGTATACAATTCTGGTATAGCGCGCATCAATCTGTATAAGAAGTATCCCGAATCGCTTAAGCTTGTACACCTCTTGCCAATGGTGTTCACAGTGGGTGTGCTCTCGATGTTGCTGCTATGTATTGTGCTGTTGGCCTTGGCACCTGAGTATGCGTGGTTGCCTGTAGTGCCGCTCGTGCTATACTGTGTACTGATATTCATCGATTCGTCACGCGAGAACCACAGTGTCAAAATTGGCATATTGAGTATAGCCTCTGCCTACATACAGCTAATGGGCTACGGTTTCGGCTTTATTGAGTCGTGGTGGAAACGCTGCGTGTGTGGCAAGTCGGAGTTCTCTGCCTTTGAAAAGACATTCTACAAGTAGTTGAGAGTTGAGAGGTGAGAATTGAAAGTTGAGAATTGAGAGGTGAGAGTTGAGAATTGAGAGTTATGATTACTCTTAATGCTAAAACGATTGTATATATTGATTAATGAAATCTGTTGAAAATCTATTGTATATGAGATGCGATCAAAACAAAACTAATCATAACCCTCAACCCTCAATTCTCAATTCTCAACTCTGAACTCTCAACTCGCAACTCTGAACTCTGAACTCTCAATTCTCAACCCTCAACCCTAAACTCTCAATTCTCAACTCTGAACTCTCAACTCGCAACCCTCAACCCTCAACTCTGAACTCTCAACCCTGAACTCTGAACTCTGAACTCTCAATTCTCAACCCTCAACCCTCAACCCTCAACCCTAAACTCTCAACCCTCAACTCTCCATAAATCTATTGATATGTTACCTCAGAAAGAATCTATAATAAAACAAAAGTCAGAAGCTTTTTCAATAAGGGTGATAAAGATGTACAAATATCTTTCTTCACATATGAACGAACGTGTTTTGTCAAAGCAGGTACTTCGGAGTGGAACAAGCGTCGGAGCCAATGTGAATGAAAGCAGGAATGCTCAAAGTACATCCGACTTTATAAGTAAGCTAAGTATTGCTTTAAAGGAAGCTGACGAAACGACTTATTGGCTAAAATGTCTTTATGGAGGGGAATATATAACAGAGGCTCAGTATTTATCAATGAACAATGATATTCAAGAGATAGTAAGAATTCTCGTAAAGATAATAAAAACAACAAAAGAAAGAAATTGTATATGAAACGCGGTCAAAACAAAACTAATCATAATTCTCAACCCTCACCTCTCAACCCTGAACCCTCAACTCTCCATACCCTCAACCCTCAACTATGAACTCTAAACCCTCAACTCTCAATTCTCAACTCTCCATAACCAACTGGGCAGAGGAAGACCGTCCGCGCGAGAAGCTTATGGCGCATGGCGCAGCAGCCTTGAGCGATTCGGAACTGCTCGGCATACTCATAGGTTCGGGCTCGACAAAGGAGAGTGCTGTCGCCCTTATGCAACGCATACTTAAAGACTGCGACAACAACTTGAATACGCTTGGCAAGATGTCACTTTACGAGCTTATGCAATACAAAGGCATTGGCGAGGCAAAGGCAATAACAATAATCGCCGCTTGCGAGTTGGGCAAGCGGCGACAAGCTACTAATGCTGCCGAGCGACCCGACATGGGGTCGGCTCAGGCTGTATACAATTATATGCATCCCAAGATGCAGGACCTTGATACCGAGGAGGCGTGGGTATTGCTTATGAACCAGCGCTTCCGTCTAATCAAGGCAGTGCGCCTGTCGCATGGCGGATTGTCGGAAACAGCCGTTGATGTGCGCATCATACTGCGCGAAGCATTGCTCAACAATGCCACCGTATTGACACTTGTACACAATCATCCGTCGGGCAATGCGCGTCCAAGTGGCGACGACGACCGTCTGACACTTAAGCTAAAGCGAGCCTCAGAGGTAATGCGCATATATATGGTAGACCATGTTATTGTGACCGACGGCAAGTATTACAGCTATGCCGAAGAGGGAAAAATATGAACCCCTAAATGTTCGTTCTTAACCCTTGGCATAGCTTTTCTTCCATGCAAAGAACCAAACGGCAGCCACAATTCCGACTATTGCGCCTATTGGATAGCCCACAGCGTTAGGCAGACCGAATGCCGAACTGCTGACCATAAGGAATGTGGTGCACACATCAGTCATAAACAGTGCCGGTATGAGGGTTATAATGTAAGGCTTCTTCTCGCGAACAAGGTACACAGTGATAGTCCACAGCGTGAATACCGACAATGTTTGGTTAGCCCATCCAAAGTATTTCCATATTGTGTTGAATCCGTCCGGATTTTCCATCTGCCACAACAGCATAGCCAGCGAAGCGGCAAACAGAGGCACACATATATATATACGGTGCATCTTTTGGCGCTGACCAAGTTTTATTGCTTGTGCGATAATCAATCTTGCCGAACGGAAAGCGGTGTCGCCACTTGTTATAGGGGCAGCAACCACACCAAGCATGGCAAGCACACCACCCACCATACCGAGCCAATCGTTGCACACAAGGCTAACCACCATAGGTGCAGATGTATGATATCCGGTAGCCGTTGCGCCAGCAATCTGCTCGTAGCCAGGCTGTGGAGCATCGTAGAAGAACCACATAGACACCGTAGCCCATACCAAAGCAACCAAACCCTCGGTTATCATTGCGCCATAGAATATGGGGCGACCCTTGCGCTCGGATTTCAGACAACGTGCCATAAGCGGACTTTGTGTGGCATGAAAACCGCTGATGGCACCACAGGCTATGGTGATAAATAGACAAGGGAAAATGTCCTCGGTAAAGCTTGCGGCATCGGTTTGCTTGCCCATATTGCCCAGCCCATCCCACAATTCGGGTAGGGCAGGCATCTTGATAAGCAATACCGCAATAAGAGCCACAGCCATAAAGAGCAACGAGAAAGAAAAGACTGGATACACCTTGCCTATGATTTTGTCGATAGGCAACATAGTGGCAATGATGTAATAGACAAAGATTATGGCTACCCACATCAGTTTGCTGCCACCTATATGTCCCAATATCTCAGCCGGACTATATACAAACACAGTGCCTACCATTACCAGCAAGAACACAGCAAACACCAGCAATATCTTGGATGCAGCACCGCCAAGATATTTCTGTACAAGAGATGGAAGGTCGGCTCCGCCATTGCGCATCGACAGCATACCCGAAAGATAGTCGTGTGTGGCACCTGCAAAGATGCAACCAAGCACAATCCAAAGATAAGCCGACGGACCGAACTTGGCTCCCATAATGGCTCCGAAGATAGGTCCAGTGCCTGCAATGTTTAGGAATTGTATCATAAACACCTTCCAATAAGGCATCGCCACATAGTCGATGCCATCGGCTTGAGCTATTGCTGGGGTGGGACGGTTGTCTGGAGCAAACACGTGCTCCACAAATCTACCGTATACTGTGTAGCCCAATATAAGGGCTGCGAACGAGATTAGAAATGTTATCATTACTCATTGTTTTTAGTTATCGAGTTGCAAAATTATAACTTTTCCTTGAGAATAGATAACGTTTTGTCAGTTTTATATCATTTGAGGGTGTGTCAATAGTCGCAAGTGGTACGCCCCGATGGGGCAGAAGCGCCTAGCCCGCATTGTTAGACTTTTGAAACACCCTTGCTTACCAATGTTTGTCCTTGCCCAGAATCTTGGCAACCCTATTAGCCACCGAGCGGGCTATATGTCCAAAGTTGCCGTATTTCAGGTTTAGCCACAATTCCTCCATAGAGCGTCCCGCCTTAATCCAAGGATGCCCGTAGGCATATGTGCGGTACACCTTTTCCTTAAAGTCAACATCCTCAATAATATATCGAGGGTGTCGCAAAGGAGCATCAAACTCAAACCTCTTCATTGTGAACAGACGGCGCAATCGGCGTGGCATTGTTTGCAACGAGCCAGTATAGTGTGTCGAGCCGTCTGTAGCACCGAGATTGTTTATAAGGTTGCGTGTAGGCATAATGGCAAGGGCCGAGTTGAGAAGCATCGAAGCCCAGAAAATGGTTTCGTAGTATTCTTTGCCCGAAGCGCGATGGTCGTAGCACGCACGCAGAGTGTCGCGGCATAGTTGGCGCTGTCGCATAATGCCCTCAACTTGCCTCATTGCATTAGGGTCGTCAAGGAAAGCGTACGAGGCATCCCATTTGTCAATAACTCGACGCCATGATGCCCAGCCCCATATAGAGAAAACCGATGTAAAGAGATAGTCGGAAGGATATCCATCGAGCTTTTCTTCGGGGTTGAATCCGGCAATCATACCAATGCGCTCGTCATGTTCGTAGCGGTCGAGCATCTCCTTGCAGAAGGTGAAGAACGACTGCGACGGCACGTCGTCATCTTCCAACACGATACACTTGTCGACAATAGAGAATGCCCACTTCTGCGATATGTATTCGGAAGGGTCGCATCCATAGTTGCGCTCCTGGAACTTACGGTGAACCTCGCAATCCCAGTCAATGTTGCTTACTATGCTTCGGCAAGCCTCAATGCCAGCCATATCGCGTTCGCCTCTTGGTCCGTCCTGATACAGGAAGAGCTTGGAAGGTTGTGCCTTGCGCACCTCGTCGAACACCTTTTGCAGATGGTCGGGACGATTGAAGAACAGAATTAGAACGGCGACATCCGTCTTGTATGGTTTTAGAGGCATAATCATTTGTATTTAGTTAGTATCTTATATAGAGATTATGCAAAGTTAGTGCAAATAGTGGACAATACAAAACAAGCTAGCTTGTTTTTATTGTTGTGGAACGAATACTATCGATAATAATTTGTAACTTTGCACATTATGAAACAGAACAAGGCAGTTTCCGTAGTGATGTGCACCTATAATGGTGCGTCGCGTCATCTTCGCGAACAACTCGACTCCATATTCTCGCAGACCGTTCTGCCTGGCGAAATAGTAGTGCAGGACGATGGTTCTACCGACGATACAATGGCGGTGCTCGATGAGTATGCCCGCAAGGCACCCGATGGTGTGTCTGTGCGCATCTATCAGAATGCCACACAGCAAGGCATCAACCGCAACTTCTTCTCGGCCATGCACCGTTCTACCGGCGAGCTGATAGCTGTTTGCGACCAAGACGACATTTGGTTGCCAACAAAGCTTGATGAGCAGGCAGCAGCAATGAAAGACGGATTGATGATGTGCGTGTGCCGTTCGGAACCATTCTCGGATACCGGAGCGCCAGTGCGTTATGATAGCCGCTGTCCCAACTGCAATCTTATACGTCTATTTTACGCGTCGATGATGGGACATTGCCAAATGTTGCGCCGCTCGCTTCTCGACTATATACCTACCGAGGACGAACAGCCAGAGATATATCGCCGCACATGCTATGACGTGATGACGGCAACAGCAGCAGCGGCACTCGACAGCATAAGTCTTATAGACCGCGTGCTTGTGCGCCAACGCCGATATGCCGAGGCTGCCACATACGTAAAGTATGATACCCATCGTGTGCGCACTTCGGGCAATGCAGCCTTTATGGCATGGTTTGGATTGACACATTGGTTTAGTGTAAAGCCGTGGATGAACGCACACTTTGCTGCACGCCGAGAGTTTATAGAGTGGGTGTGGCGTAAGTCTATGGCAAAGGATGCGGCTATGAAGACAGCCAATGTCAATACTAAAGAAGCCAATGCTAATGTGCCGACAGCCGACAACCGGATATTTGCCGACGGCATACGCTTGCTTAATGCCGAGTGTGGCCGTGGCATCTCGTCGCTCTTCTCGCTGTGGCGCTACTATGTGCGCTATCGTCATGTGTTGTTCTACACCTACGAGAAGGATCCCGTGGCAATGGTACGCGCATTGCTGCATCCCTTTATGCAAGTATACAACTACAGTTATCTTGTCAATAAAAAATGAAAGTCTACTTCTATCATACGCAGAACATACAGTATTGTCTGAGCAAGATGCAACAGGGCGAGTTCCCATCGCACTTCCTTTACGGAGCCTGCCATCTTGCCAACTCAGGCATCGACGTAGTGTATCATCGTTCGCCGTCCAAGGAGAAGTCGCGTCTTAAGACCGCTATCTATACTGCTTGGCAGGTGCTGACGTGCCACGAGCACATCGACGCCGTATATGCCACGCACTATAAAGGAGTGGAGTTGCTCGTCCTATTGCGCGCACTTGGCATCTTTCGAAAGCCCATAGTGGTGTGGCATCATCAACCTATAGTTACTCCAAAGAGCAAACTGAGAGAGTGGGGTGGCCGACTGTTCTATCGTGGTATGGATCGCCAGATATTCTTCTCGCAGAAGCTTGTTGACGATTCGCTGCACTCGCCCAAGGCCAGTCCTAAACGGATGGTTGTAGGACATTGGGGAGCCGACCTCGACTTTTACGACCGTATAAAGAATAAGGAGAAAGAAGTTGACAATGAGAATGGCGACAAAGTCTCTACACGTGAATCGGCAACCGCTTCCCATCCATTCGTCTTTATAGCTACGGGTAAGGAGCAACGCGACCAACGTACGCTAATAGAGGCGTTCAACCGCACTGGTCTGCCATTGAAACTGTATATTGGCATCAATCCCGACCCAAGTGTGCCCAATCCAAATCTTGATGCCGTGCGCAGCTACAAGCCTGCTGCCAATATAGACGTTCGCGAGATATGCGGACTCTTGCCTTACGAGATAGCCCTTGATGTGGCCAAGGCCCAGTGTGTGGCGATATGCTGTAAGCATACACGCTATACTGCCGGACTAACCACCGTGGTTGAGGCTCTTGGCTTAGGTTTGCCAATGGTGTGCAGCCGAAACCCTCAGATACCAATAGATATCGACAGCGAAGGTTGCGGCATATCTGTAGAATATGGCGACGTAGAGGGTTGGCAGCGTGCCATAAGCTATCTTGCCTCGCATCCCGATGAGGCTCGCCGTATGGGCGAGAAGGGCAGGCAGATAGCCGAAGAGAGATTCAACGACCGACAGTGTGCACGCGAGGTGGCAGCCGTATTGAAGGAGGCAGTGGCTCAGAGCAAACGATTATACATCCCCATAAAACTTGTCAATCTTGTCTTGGCTATTATTGCGGCAGTGCTTCTGGTGCTCTGCATTAACACATTAAGAGGCATCAATTGACAACAACCCCATGTAATATGAATATAACAATACGCATAACACGCTCCACAATCACCTTTACGGCACCCAATACCGTGATTGAGGGACAGACCGACTTCGAGCAATACAATATGAAGACGGGCATTGCCGTGGCTGCCAACCTGCGCCAGGCGCTTGCCGAATGCCATATACTGAAGGCGCAATCGGCACCGGGCAGATTGCAAGAGCAAGCTGTACCATCGCAGTATCATCCAGTGTTCGACACAGCCACCGTGTTTGTCGACACTCCCTTGCTGCTTATCCCTGCCGAGGAGTTTGATGCCGAAACAATGCCACAGCTCTATCATTATGCCAACACCAAGCATCAGCAAGACGATGTAGAGGGTACGCCTATCAACCAAATCAATGTGGTAGCGGCATATGCTGTGGGCAAGGACCTTCGGTTTGTGCTTACCGAGATGTTCCGTAACGTAAAGTTCATGCCGCTATTGGCACCTATTCTGGTGGAGTTTTGCCGTCGCTCGTACGGAGGATTTCAGGAGAAGCTGTTTTGCTACTTCCACGACAAGCGTGTCGACATGTTTGCTTTTCGCAAGGGACGTGTACGCTTTTGCAGTTCGTTTGAGGTGTCGCTAACGCCCGATGCAGCCTACTTCATCCTAAATGTATGGCAGACGCTCGGCATGAAGCCGTCGGATGTGCTGTGCTTGGCAGGTTCAATCACGGGTCAGGAGGCGTTGCTAAAGGAGCTGCGCCAGTTTATTAGGAATATACGAAACGTAAAAATTTAAATCAGGTATGAGAGTAATAACAGGTATATACAAGGGACGCCACTTCGACATTCCACGTTCGTTCAAGGCTCGTCCTACAACCGACTTTGCCAAAGAGAATATATTCAACGTAATAAATGGCTATATAGATATGGAGGGAGCACGTGCTCTCGACCTATTTGCAGGAACAGGCAGCATATCGCTCGAATTGTTGTCGCGCGGTTGCAAGCCTGTAGTAAGCGTAGAGATGGACCGTGACCACGCAGCCTTTATACGCGAGTGTATGACCAAGATAGGTGTAGAGGACAACATCCTGATACGTGGCGATGTGTTCCGATTCATAAAGTCGTGCAAGCAACAGTTCGACCTTATCTTTGCCGATCCACCTTATGCTCTGCCCAGTCTGCCCACTATCCCTGAGCTTATACTGGCAAAGGACATGCTGGCACCTGGTGGATTGCTTGTCTTCGAGCATGGCAAGCACAACGACTTCTCGGCTGTGCTGGGCTTTGTAGAGCATCGCTCGTATGGCAGCGTAAACTTCTCGTTGTTCCGCAAAGAATAGAGTTGCCTTTTAAGGGAAGCATATATATGAATTTATGAATACGTTATCCTAATTTGATTAATAGGTTATCCTAATTTGATTAATAGGTTATCCTAATTTGATTAATAGGTTATCCTAAT
>ERZ1035006.1263-NODE-1263-length-17086-cov-15.081440_pt1 | contig 17086 bp, 7 predicted proteins | sample MGYA00520694_ERZ1035006 | MGnify/ENA primary metagenome ERZ1035006 (study PRJEB33766, sample SAMN09781746) | gut metagenome | biome: gut microbiome | host: Homo sapiens | place: Madagascar | study: EMG produced TPA metagenomics assembly of the PRJNA485056 data... | reverse complement strand
AAACGTCAATGGAAAAAAACAGAATTCGTTCTGTAAAAACTGGAAAAAGCATGCGAATGAGCTACCAGAGACAAAAAGAAGTCCTGGAGATGCCGAATTTGATTGAAGTCCAGAAAGATTCTTACCAGTGGTTTCTCGACGAAGGATTGAAAGAAGTATTCGACGATATTTCTCCAATCGCAGATTACGGCGGAAAGCTCAGTCTTGAATTCATCGACTTTACATTTGATGAAAAAGATGCGAAATACACCATCGAGCAGTGTAAAGAACGTGACGTAACTTATGCCGCACCTTTGAAGGTTCGAGTGAGACTGATTAATAAGGAAACAGAAGAGATCAACGAACACGAGATTTTCATGGGGGATCTGCCGATTATGACTGCGACAGGAACCTTTGTCATTAATGGTGCTGAGCGTGTTATTGTCAGCCAGTTAGTACGTTCCCCTGGAATCTATTATGCCATTGCACATGATAAAATCGGTAAAAGACTGTTCTCCTGCACTGTAATCCCGAACAGAGGAGCATGGTTGGAATATGAGACAGACTCTAACGATGTATTTTATGTACGTGTAGACAGAACCCGTAAGGTTCCGATCACTGTGCTGATCCGTGCACTTGGTGTTGGTTCCAATGCAGAGATTATTGATCTGTTTGGTGAAGAGCCGAAGATCCTTGCAAGTTTCACAAAGGATACTTCTACAAATTATGAAGAAGGTCTTCTGGAACTGTACAAGAAGATCCGTCCAGGTGAGCCGCTTGCTGTTGAGAGTGCAGAGAGCCTGATCAGTGCGATGTTCTTTGATCCGAGAAGATATGATCTTGCCAAGGTCGGACGTTATAAATTTAATAAGAAGCTTCACTTCAATAAACGAATTGTAGGCCAGAAGCTGGCTGACGATGTAGTAGAGGGCTCCACAGGAGAGATTCTGGCAGAGGCTGGTACTACTGTGACCAGAGAACTGGCTGATACCATTCAGAATGCTGCAGTTCCGTTTGTATGGATCCAGGGTGAAGAAGACCGCAGAATTAAAGTCCTTTCCAACCTTATGGTAGATATGCATCACTATCTGCCGGAGATCGAGGATCTGGAAGCACTGGGAGTTACAGAGTTAGTATATTATCCTGTACTCGAAAAAATTCTGGAAGAAAATGACACACTTGAAGATAGAATTGCTGCTATCCGCAGAGATATCCATGATCTGATTCCGAAGCATATTACAAGAGAAGATATCTTCGCTTCCATTAACTACAATATGCATCTGGAATACGGCATTGGACATGACGACGATATCGACCATCTGGGCAACCGTCGTATCCGTGCGGTGGGCGAGCTGCTTCAGAACCAGTACCGTATCGGTCTTTCCAGACTGGAGCGTGTGGTTCGTGAGAGAATGACAACACAGGATGTGGAGAGCATTTCCCCGCAGTCCCTGATCAATATCAAGCCTGTAACAGCTGCCGTAAAAGAATTCTTCGGATCTTCCCAGCTGTCACAGTTCATGGATCAGAACAACCCTCTTGGTGAGCTGACCCATAAGAGACGTCTTTCCGCCTTAGGACCTGGTGGTCTGTCACGAGACAGAGCCGGATTTGAGGTTCGAGATGTCCACTACTCCCATTACGGAAGAATGTGCCCGATCGAGACTCCTGAGGGACCTAACATCGGTCTGATCAACTCCCTCGCATCCTATGCGAAGCTGAATCAGTACGGTTTCGTTGAGGCACCTTATCGTAAGATTGATAAAACAGATCCTAAGAATCCTCGTGTAACAGACGAAGTTGTTTACATGACAGCGGATGAAGAGGATAACTACCATGTAGCACAGGCGAATGAGGCTCTGGATGCAGATGGACATTTCATTCGTAAGAACGTTTCCGGACGTTTCCGTGAAGAGACTCAGGAGTATGAGCGTCAGATGTTTGATTACATGGACGTATCTCCTAAGATGGTATTCTCCGTAGCTACAGCCCTGATCCCGTTCCTTCAGAACGACGATGCGAACCGTGCACTGATGGGATCCAATATGCAGCGTCAGGCCGTTCCGCTTCTTACTACAGAGGCACCAGCTGTTGGTACAGGTATGGAAGCAAAGACCGCTGTTGACTCCGGTGTCTGCGTAGTTGCAAGAAAATCCGGTACTGTACTTCGTTCTACATCTACTGATATCAGTATTAAGAATGATGACGGAACAAAGGATGATTATCATCTTACCAAATTCATGCGCAGTAACCAGAGCAACTGCTACAACCAGCGTCCGATCGTCAACCAGGGCGAGCACGTTGAAGCTGGTGACGTTATCGCAGATGGTCCGTCTACTTCTCAGGGAGAGCTTGCTCTTGGAAAGAACCCACTGATCGGATTTATGACCTGGGAAGGTTATAACTACGAGGATGCGGTTCTGTTAAGTGAGAAACTTGTTCAGAATGATGTTTATACATCTGTTCACATTGAGGAATATGAGGCAGAAGCCCGTGATACCAAGCTGGGACCGGAAGAGATCACCCGTGATGTTCCAGGCGTCGGTGATGACGCTCTGAAAGATCTTGACGAGCGTGGAATCATCCGTATCGGTGCTGAGGTACGTGCCGGGGATATCCTGGTAGGTAAGGTAACGCCTAAGGGAGAGACTGAGCTTACAGCAGAAGAGAGACTTCTTCGTGCGATCTTTGGTGAGAAAGCCCGTGAGGTTCGTGATACATCCCTGAAAGTACCGCATGGTGAGTATGGTATCGTTGTTGATGCCAAAGTATTTACAAGAGAAAATGGTGACGAGCTGTCTCCTGGAGTAAATCAGTCTGTTCGTATTTACATCGCACAGAAGAGAAAGATCTCCGTTGGTGATAAGATGGCTGGTCGTCATGGTAACAAGGGTGTCGTTTCCCGTGTACTTCCTGTTGAGGATATGCCATTCCTTCCAAACGGACGTCCGCTGGATATCGTGCTGAACCCGCTGGGTGTACCTTCCCGTATGAACATCGGACAGGTCCTGGAGATCCACTTAAGTCTTGCTGCCAAAGCACTTGGCTTTAACATTTCCACACCAGTATTCGATGGTGCAAACGAGAATGATATCCAGGATACACTGGAGCTTGCAAATGACTATGTAAACACAGAGGATTTTGAAGAGTTCCGTGAGAAATACAAAGACATTCTGGCACCCGATGTAATGCAGTATCTGGATGAGAACAAAGCCCACAGAGCACTGTGGAAAGGCGTTCCGATCTCCAGAGACGGTAAAGTACAGCTTCGTGACGGACGTACCGGAGAGTTCTTCGATGGCCCGACCACAATCGGACATATGCACTACCTGAAGCTGCATCATCTGGTTGATGATAAGATCCATGCCCGTTCCACAGGTCCTTACTCTCTGGTTACACAGCAGCCTCTGGGTGGTAAAGCCCAGTTCGGTGGACAGCGTTTCGGAGAGATGGAGGTTTGGGCTCTGGAGGCATATGGTGCATCCTATACACTCCAGGAAATCCTGACAGTAAAATCCGATGATGTTGTTGGCCGTGTGAAGACATACGAAGCCATCATCAAAGGTGACAATATTCCTGAGCCTGGTATTCCGGAATCCTTTAAGGTTCTCCTTAAAGAGCTTCAGTCCCTGGCACTGGATGTACGTGTTCTCAAGGATGATCAGACAGAAGTTCAGATCATGGAGAATGTAGATTACGGCGAAACCGACCTTCGTGCAGTCATCGAGGGAGATTCCCGTGGACACAGAGGAGAGGAATCCTTCGGCAAACACGGCTATACCAAGCAGGAGTTTGACGGAGAGGAACTTGTAGATGTGGACGAGGATGAGGAAGAAGATTACGATTCCGAAATCGAAGATTCCTACGATGATATCGAAGAGTAGAAAGGGGAAAAGAATACATGGCAGAATCAACCAATACCAATGAAACATATCAGCCAATGACTTTCGATGCCATTAAAATCGGACTGGCGTCCCCGGAGAAGATCAGAGAGTGGTCAAGAGGTGAGGTTTTAAAACCGGAAACCATCAACTACCGTACCTTAAAACCGGAGAAAGACGGACTTTTCTGTGAAAGAATTTTCGGACCGAGTAAGGACTGGGAGTGCCACTGTGGTAAATATAAGAAAATCCGCTATAAAGGTGTTGTCTGCGACAGATGTGGTGTTGAAGTAACCAAATCTTCCGTTCGTAGAGAGCGTATGGGCCACATTGAGCTTGCAGCTCCTGTTTCCCATATCTGGTATTTCAAGGGTATTCCGTCCCGTATGGGACTTATCCTGGATCTGACTCCAAGAACACTGGAGAAAGTCCTTTATTTTGCAAACTATATTGTACTGGATCCGGCAGAATCCGGCCTCCAGTACAAGCAGATCCTTACAGAGAGAGAGTACCAGGATGCCCGTGAGTCCTACGGAGAGAACTTCCGTGTAGGTATGGGCGCAGAAGCGATCAAAGAGCTTCTCATGGCAATCGATCTTGAGAAGGATTCCGCTGAATTAAAAGCAGAGCTGATTAAGGCAACAGGCCAGAAGCGTGCAAGAATCATCAAACGTCTTGAAGTTGTGGAGTCCTTCCGTGAGTCCGGAAACCGTCCTGAGTGGATGATCCTGGATGTAGTTCCTGTTATCCCGCCGGATCTTCGTCCGATGGTACAGCTGGATGGTGGACGTTTCGCAACATCTGACCTGAACGACCTGTACAGAAGAATCATTAATCGTAACAATCGTCTGAAAAGACTACTGGAGCTTGGTGCCCCGGATATCATTGTCCGCAATGAGAAGCGTATGCTTCAGGAAGCAGTTGATGCCCTGATCGACAACGGCCGTCGTGGCCGTCCGGTAACAGGACCTGGAAACAGAGCCCTGAAATCCCTTTCTGATATGCTGAAAGGTAAATCCGGACGTTTCCGTCAGAATCTTCTTGGTAAGCGTGTTGACTATTCCGGACGTTCCGTTATTGTTGTCGGACCTGAGTTGAAGATTTATCAGTGTGGTCTGCCGAAAGAGATGGCAATCGAGCTGTTCAAGCCTTTCGTTATGAAAGAGCTGGTAGCAAACGGTACCTCTCACAACATTAAGAATGCCAAGAAGATGGTAGAGAAGCTTGAGCCGGCTGTATGGGATGTTCTGGAGGATGTTATCAAAGAGCATCCGGTTATGCTGAACCGTGCACCTACACTGCATCGTCTGGGTATCCAGGCATTCGAGCCAATCCTTGTAGAAGGTAAGGCTATTAAGCTTCATCCACTTGTTTGTACTGCATTCAACGCTGACTTCGATGGTGACCAGATGGCTGTCCATCTTCCACTGTCCCAGGAGGCACAGGCAGAGTGCCGTTTCCTGCTTCTGTCTCCGAACAACCTTCTGAAGCCTTCCGATGGTGGTCCGGTAGCAGTTCCTTCACAGGATATGGTCCTTGGTATCTACTACCTGACACAGGAAAGACCTGGAAACAAGGGCGAAGGCAAGTTCTTTAAGAGCGTAAACGAAGCAATCCTGGCATACGAGAACCAGGTAATTACCCTGCAGTCCAAGATCCTTGTCCGCTGTAGTAAGGTTATGCCAGATGGAAGTACCTTCACAGGCAATGTACAGTCTACACTGGGACGTTTCCTGTTTAATGAGATCCTTCCGCAGGATCTGGGATTTGTTGACAGAAGCATTCCGGGAAATGAGCTTCTTCTCGAGGTTGACTTCCTGGTAGGTAAAAAACAGCTGAAACAGATCCTTGAAAAAGTTATTAATACTCACGGAGCAACCAAGACTGCTGAGGTTCTGGATGCTATCAAAGCTATGGGCTACAAGTATTCTACAAGAGCTGCCATGACGGTATCTATTTCTGATATGACCGTGCCGCCGCAGAAGCCTGAGATGATCAAGGCTGCACAGGATACTGTTGACAAGATCACAAAGAACTACAAACGTGGTCTTATTACTGAGGAAGAGCGTTACAAAGAGGTTGTTGATACCTGGAAGAAGACGGATGATGAGCTTACTCATGCACTTCTTTCCGGACTTGATAAATACAACAACATCTTCATGATGGCTGACTCCGGTGCCCGTGGATCTGATAAGCAGATCAAACAGCTTGCAGGTATGCGTGGATTGATGGCTGATACAACCGGACATACAATCGAGCTTCCTATCAAGTCAAACTTCCGTGAAGGTCTGGACGTACTGGAATATTTCATGTCTGCTCATGGAGCACGTAAAGGACTTTCCGATACTGCTCTTCGTACAGCCGATTCTGGTTACCTGACAAGACGTCTTGTTGACGTATCTCAGGACCTGATCGTACGTGAGATGGACTGCTGTGAAAACAGAGCAGAGATTTCCGGTATGTATGTGAAAGGATTTATGGATGGGAAAGAGGAGATTGAGGGACTTCAGGACCGTATTACAGGTCGTTTCTCCTGTGAGACCATTAAGAATAAAGAAGGCGAAGTCCTTGTAAAAGCAAACCATATGATTACTCCGAAGCGTGCAGCTCGTATTATGAAAGAGGGCGTGGACAATATTACCGGAGGTCCTGTAGAGCAGGTTAAGATCCGTACTATCCTTAGCTGTAAGTGTAAGGTTGGTGTGTGTGCGAAGTGCTATGGTGCCAACATGGCTACCGGTGAGCCGGTACAGGTTGGTGAGTCCATCGGTATCATCGCTGCACAGTCTATCGGTGAGCCTGGTACACAGCTGACCATGCGTACCTTCCATACTGGTGGTGTTGCCGGTGGAGATATTACACAGGGTCTTCCTCGTGTCGAGGAGCTTTTCGAGGCAAGAAAGCCAAAAGGACTTGCTGTTATCACGGAGATTCCTGGTGTTGCTACTATCAATGACACCAAGAAGAAGAGAGAAATCATTGTAACAGATCCGGAGACTGGTGATTCCAAGACCTACCTGATTCCATACGGTTCCCGTATCAAGATCATGGATGGACAGATTATGGAAGCCGGTGATGAGCTTACAGAAGGTAGTGTAAACCCGCATGATATCCTTAGAATCAAGGGCGTTCGTGCTGTTCAGGATTATATGATCCGTGAGGTTCAGCGTGTATACCGTCTCCAGGGTGTTGAGATCAACGATAAGCATATCGAGGTTATCGTTCACCAGATGCTGAAGAAAATCCGTATCGAGGATAACGGAGATTCTGAGTTCCTGCCAGGAACACTTGTTGACTTCCTTGAGTATGAGGAAGTAAATGAGAAGCTGGAAGCTGAGGGATTACGTCCTGCAGTTGGAAAACAGGGAATGCTTGGTATCACAAAGGCATCTCTTGCTACGGATTCCTTCCTGTCAGCTGCTTCCTTCCAGGAGACAACCAAGGTTCTGACTGAGGCTGCCATCAAGGGTAAGGTTGACCATCTGATCGGTCTGAAGGAGAACGTAATCATCGGTAAGCTGATTCCTGCCGGAACCGGTATGAAGTGCTACAGTGATCTGGAGCTGGATACCGGAATGCCGGAAGAGACAGAAGAATTCGACTTCGAGGAGATGGATGATGACCAGGAGATGCTGGATGCAGCAGAGGACTCTGAGGAACTGGATCTCGATGAGATGTCAGAGGATGCAGAGGATGACGCTGACGAGGCAGACGCTGAGGAAGAATCCACTGATAGTGACGAAGAATAATAAAGAATAAATACATCCCCTGGGGAGACAGAAATGTTGCCCTAGGGGATTTTTTACATTTTGCCCCTGCAGTGAGCATATAAGCATTCCAGAAATTCGACAGATGTCAGAGATTTGGGTGAAATTGTTTTCTGCTTAAGTTTGACAGTGTCGGAGTGATAAGGAAAATACAGGCAAGACTACCATTTGTGATAAAATTCTAGTATAATAGCTTTTGATAATGAAAACACCACATATCTTTTCGGAGAGGAGGGATGTGCATGGATAAGGAAGTTCCGGTATCTGTATGGCCGGAGTGGAAGCTTGTGGAGAAGATTGGCGAGGGATCCTTTGGAAAAGTATACAAAGCGAAGAGAACGGAGCGGGGCCGTTCCTTTTACTCTGCCATTAAGATTATTTCCATCCCTGGAAATAAAGGAGAGCTGGATAGCATCCGATCGGAAATGAACGACGAGCAGTCCACCAGAGAATATTTTCGCAATCTGGTAGAAGATTGTGTTCAGGAAATATATACCATGGAGCATTTCTGTGGAAATTCCCATGTAGTATCTTTTGAAGATTTTAAGATCGTTGAGTATTTAGATGAAATAGGCTGGGATATTTCTATCCGTATGGAATATCTGACCAGTTTTATGGATTATTGTATTGGAAAAGAGCTGAAGGAAGAAGAAGTGGTGAAGCTGGGCTGTGACCTGTGCAAGGCACTGATTTATTGCCGGAAGCTGAATATTATCCATCGGGATGTAAAACCGGAGAACATCTTTGTCTCCAGATTCGGCGATTTCAAGCTTGGAGATTTCGGAATTGCCAGGGAACAGGCTCATACTATGAGCAATATGTCAAAAAAAGGCACCTATTCCTATATGGCACCTGAGATATACAAAGGAGAGAAATATGACGGAAGTATTGATATTTACTCTCTTGGCATTGTGCTGTACAAATTAATGAATCTGAACCGACTTCCCTTTTTATCTTTGGATAAGCAGCTGATTACATACAGGGACAAGGAGAATGCCCTTACCAGGAGAATGGCAGGGGAGGAGATGCCTGCGCCGGCAGCAGCCAGCAGGGAATTCGCCCGCATTATTTTAAAGGCTTGTGCATACCGTCCTGAGAAACGATACCAGGATCCGGAGAAGATGCTGAAGGAGCTTGAGACACTTGGTGAGCCTGCTGTAAGTGCGGAAAAGGAATGGGAGAAATCCCAGTGGGCGCTTGAGAACGCTGCTGAGCTTGAGAAGGACCAGCGCAGATACATACAGCCAGAGTATGCAGAACCACAGGAGAAAACTGTTGTGCGGGAGGAGATTTTCACAGAAAAGGCAGATTCTACCAGAATGTTTCAGGAAAATGGAGGCAGCCAGTCAGCTGTGAAATCTTCTCATTCTATGGAGCGTGCCGGAAGGAGAATGCCAGACCGAAATAGCTCCCAGAGAAATATACCCAGCAGAAAAACACCTGACCGAATCAGGGATACAAGGAATGATTTTCAGCGAAACCAGCAGCCTGGAAAGAATTTTTCCAGAAGAAAAAAGGGGAGAAGAATTTCTCCCTGGACGGTGTCTTTGGCAGTGGTGATTTTGGCAGCCTGTGTGATAACGGGAGTTTATGTGAAGATTACCACAGACGAGAATAGAGCTGCACAAAATTCAGAAAACGTTATGCAGGTGCTGGAGGATAATGATAACAGCACAGCTCAGATTGACGATTTTTCCACAGCGATCCAGACCGTAAAGGAACAGGCAAACACCATTGTTGAGGAGCTTCCAGACTGCAAAGAGGTAGGAACAGAAGGCGACCGCCTTCGTTACTATGATTCAGACGGTAAGCTCGTAAAGGCTCTTATTTACCCGGAAACCTCAGAGGATGGTGTTTATGAGGAGTACTATTATTGGGATGAAAGATTGTTTTTTGCTTACATCTGGACGGGTAATAAGAAGGAACTGTATTATTATGACAGACGTGGTAAGCTGATTCGCTGGATCGATACAGATGGTACTGTCCATGATAAAGAGAATGACAGTACCGAATATATCAAGCGGGGAGAGAAATACTGGAAAAACGCCCTGCAGCAATTAGACGAATAGACAGTGAGGAAGCCTATGACATATCAGATTAATTATGCATATACCTGCCATATGGGAAAAGTGCGAAGGAATAATGAGGATAATTTCTGGTGCTGTGGAGATCTGCTTCCAGCAAGAAACAATGGGATGGAAGAAATCCACACCGGAACCTGTCCAAGGGAAAAGCTTCCCACTCTGGCTGTTTTCGACGGGATGGGAGGAGAAAGCCAGGGAGAAATGGCGGCGTACCTTGCCTCCTCCACATTGGGACAGTTTTATCAGGACAGGAAAAAGCAGCTTCGCAGAAATCCGGAGCTGTTTCTCCAGGAAGCCTGTCAGATGATGAACACATCCGTATGTGATTACGAAGTCAGAAACCGCATCAACTCTATGGGAACAACCATGGCGTTGATTTCCTTTGGCAGAGAGGAAATCCATATCTGTAATTTGGGAGACAGCAAGATTTATGAGCTTGAAAATGGCAGGCTTACACAGATTTCCAAAGATCATGTTCTTGGCAGTTATCGTTTCGGAAAAGCGCCCCTTACCCAGTTTCTGGGAGTGAGGGAAGAAGAGATGCATCTGGAACCCTCTGTTGATATGCGGAAATATCAGGATGGCAAAAAGTTCCTCTTATGCTCCGATGGAGTAACAGATATGTTAAGTGACGATGAAATTGAAAAAATCCTGAGACAGGACCAAAGACCGGATGTGCTGGTGGCGCAGCTGCTTGAGCGGGTTCTTGAAAAGGGTGCCCGTGACAATACAACGATTATTTTATGTGAAATATGGCAGGAGCGGCATCTGCTGAGGGGATTATTTGGGCAGATACAGAACAGAAAAAGAAGTGAAGGTGATGTGAAATGAAAAATCGTATGAAGGATCTTGATTTTGAGCAGACAGTAGCTTTTGATTCCGTGAAGGATTTTGAATTTACCAGAAAAGCAGCGCAGAGATTTCGCCAGGTGGTAAGTCTGGATGGCTTTGAGGATGAAGATGCAGATGTAATTTTCCATTATCTGTATAAAGAAATGGAGCTGGTATCCTTTGGAGACCACCTGAAGCGGTATATCTATGAGCGTGCAGGGCTGGAAGAACCATTTGCAGAGATTCCTCAGGAAGTATATCGGGATATTGCTGTGGAATCCTTCAAGGAAACCTATACGCCCAAGTCCATGAACCCTACATCGACCAAGCTGCCGGCACTGGTGAACAATTGGCTTACCCAGGCCTCTGTGAAGAGGGAAACGGTATTTTTGCTTGGTTTTGGCCTTAGGATGAGTGCGGAGGATGTTTCCGATTTCCTTACAAGAGTGCTGAAGGAGCAGGATTTTGATTTCCACAATCCGGAGGAAGTGATTTACTGGTATTGTTATTTCAAACAGCTTCCCTACAGTAAGGCGGAAGAATATAAAGAGCTTTATAAAACTCTGGAACCGGCAAAAGAAAAGGGCAACCTTTCCAAGGTGATCAGCGGAGAAGTGATTCTGGACACAGAGGAAAAGCTTTTTTTGTATCTGTCTTATTTGAAAGCAGGCTGGGATGACCCCAAAAATGAAAAGAGCCAGGCTTTCCAGGAGTTTCAGAAGCTTCTCCTTCATGCAAAGGAGATCATAGCAGCTATGTATCAGAAGGATGAGGAGGAAAAAGGCAGGGAGAAGATATGGAAGGCTGAGAACATCACGCCTTCTGATGTAGAGAAGGTAATCTGCAACGGCATTCCTATCAATCAGATGGGAAATCTGAAAAAGATGTCAGCCTCTATTCTTGCCAAGCATTTCAGCCAGAAGAGATTCAGCAGACAGCGTATTACCAATATTTTGAACCACAAGTTCCCTGTGGAGCGGTTTGATCTTCTTACCTTGGAGTTTTTCATTGTTTCCCAGGAAATGGAAGATGAGGATCCTTATGAGAGATACCGTCATTTTATTGAGGAAGCCCAGGAGATTCTGAAGAAATGCGGAATGAGTGAGATTTATATTGTAAATCCCTATGAATGTTTTTTGTTGATGTGCCTGCTTACGGATTGTCCGCTGGCTGTCTTTTCTGAAATATGGGAAATGTCTTACGAGGAAACAGAAGAGGGGAAATAGCGTGTTATAAATAAAAACCAAAATAGAAAACAGGATCCCGGAGCATTTGGATAAATGTCTGGAATCCTGTTTTTTATCTTTAATCTGTATCAGCTATTGTAGGAATCATATATAAAACGACTCAACTGTGCGATGGTATTCTGAGCAGATCCAGCCTCTGACAGATTCTCGGACATGAAACAGATTACAAGGTCTTTTCCCTGCGCAGTGTCATAGACAATGCCGGCATCATTTTCTACATCACCAAGCTCGCCAGTTTTGTTGGCAACATGAACACCTTCTGGCATGGCAGCAGGAATCTTATTGGTGCGCTGCTGCTGTTTCAGGAGCGCATACATATCTGCTGCGTGGGAAAGGCTTGGAGTCTGGGTGGTACCTGCACAGATCTGGTAAATTTCCTTCAGGAACTTCCCGCAGTCATAGGTGGAGGTGTAGTTATCACCAAATTCCCTGCTTGCAAGCAGCAGACGGCCCATAGAGGTATTGGTGTAACCATGAGCCTGGCAAAAGCTGTTTACTTTCTGCATCCCTGCACCGCTGTCACCGCCTCCCAGATAGGTGGTCAGGGTATTGGCCGCATCATTGTCACTGACCGTGATCATGGAGGTCAGCAGGGAATTCAGGGTATCCGCACCATATTGCTGGGAAAGAGAATCGTAATTCTCATAAACAGCTCCCATAATATAAAGCTTGATCAGGCTGGCTGCCTGCATGGGAGTGTTGTTAAGGGTTCCATCGGCACCTGTGGAAAGATCACAGATGTAAGCACTCCAGGAGCCGTTGCCGGAAGGAAGCTGTTCCTGGACCCTGGTAAGAACTGTATTTAAAGTTTCATCCGAATGATCAGCAAAGGTGGAATCGCCGTGGGAAGGGGAGATCGTGCCTGCCTCCTCAACCCTGGCAGAGGTGGTGTCAGTGGTTGGGGCATCTTCCTCATCTCCAAAATATGCATCAATTCCGTCAGCAATACCGTTTGCCATGATGGTCTGGAAATCAGGGTCACTCATGTGGCGGTCATCATGTTCGTTGGTCATAAAGCCCATCTCTACAATGGTAACAGGTACGCTGCTCCAGTTGATACCCGTCATGTTGTCATAATAATTTATCCCAAGGTTATCAAATCCGGTAGCTTCGCAGTAAGAATCTACGATACACTGGGAAAGCCGGTTGGAATCCTCGTAAAGATTAGCCACGTAAGGATTGGAAGAGGATGGGGAGATCGTAAGGGCACCAGCTGTGGAGGAGGAATCGGAGCCATTGGCATGAATGCGCACATAGATTTCTGCGCCCATGGAAGCTACGTATTCCGCTCTTTCCTTATTGCTGATGGCTGTGTCATTGTCGGTTCTGGCAAGAATGACCTTGTAGCCACGTTTTTCCAGGATTTTCTGAAGCTTCAGGGAAACGTCCAGGTTCAGCTGGTATTCCGGAAGGCCTGTGAAAGAACCCTGGGTACCGCTGGTTGCTTTGGCTTTGGTTTCAGAAGAGCCTGGTCCAAGAGGTTCCTGGGCACTCATGTCTACGTTGGGTCCCTGATGCCCGGGGTCGATGCCGATAATGTGCTTCGGTGCAGCCTGGGCAGGAGCTACAGATGGGAGGGGCTGGCTGTCATTTGCTTGTTCGTCGGAAGTCTGAGCGTTCTGGGCTGCCGGTCCCTGGATTTCCAGTGTCTGTGCAGGTGTAACCTGAACCTGGGTGGCTTGAGCGGCTGGCCCCTGGATCTCCAGCGTTTGAGTGGGAGTGGCTTGGGTCTGGACATTCTGGACTGCTGGTCCCTGGATTTCTACAGTCTGGGTGGAGGCACTCTGAGACTGCTCCGCTGGAGCAGCCGGCCCCTGAACCTCCGCCTGGCTAGCATATACTGTGCATACCGGCAGCAGAATAGAAATAACTGTAAAAAGAAAGGCCATGGCAAGGCCTGTTAATGATTGAAACGATTTTGAAAAATTCCGTTTTTGATACATAGGTTTCCTCCTGGTTTGTGGAAGTTGTTGAATGATACTGACTTTATTATAATAATTTACTGGTCGGAACGCAATGTAAAGTTCCTTTTCCCGGAAAAAAACGAAAGTATAAAATGCACTACATATAATAGGAAGAAAGTCCTTTGTAAGCTACCGTGATAAATTGTAAAAAACGTGAAAAAATAAGGAAAAATTAAAGAAAAACACCTTGACAGAAAATACTATACAGGATATAATCAAAAAGCGTGCGAAATGAGGCATTTTTTCGACGCTTAAAAGATAATAGCAACCGCAAGGAAACCCCATAGAACAATCTATGGAGAAATAAATCGGGAGGTGAAATGGAATGCCAACATTCAACCAGTTAGTAAGAAAAGGACGCCAGACAGCTGTTAAGAAATCTACAGCTCCGGCTCTGCAGAGAACTTATAACTCTTTAAGAAAGAAAGCAGTTGAGCAGTCTGCACCACAGAAACGTGGCGTTTGCACAGCTGTTAAAACAGCTACTCCTAAGAAGCCTAACTCAGCTCTTAGAAAAATCGCCAGAGTTCGTCTTTCCAACGGAATCGAAGTAACAAGCTACATCCCAGGAGAAGGTCACAACCTTCAGGAGCATAGCGTTGTTCTGATCCGTGGAGGAAGGGTTAAGGACTTACCTGGTACAAGATACCACATCATCAGAGGTACTCTTGATACTGCAGGTGTTGCTAACAGAAAACAGGCCCGTTCTAAATACGGCGCTAAGAGACCTAAGGTTAAAAAATAATTCATCCGTATTACTGCGGAGACTATAGAGATTTGTACGGTATTCCATATACCCTGTCGGTTGCGGGTTAAATATAGGACCATTACCAGTGCGAACATACAATAGTTTACTGTGTGAGTACCGATGAGATAATCAAAATGATTAAGGAGGGAAGTAACGTGCCACGTAAAGGACATACTCAGAAAAGAGACGTTCTGGCAGACCCGATGTACAACAATAAAGTTGTTACAAAGCTTATCAACAACATCATGTTAGATGGTAAGAAGGGCGTAGCTCAGAAAATTGTTTACGGAGCATTTGCCAGAATGGAAGAGAAGACTGGCAAACCAGCAATTGAAGTATTTGAGGAGGCTATGAACAATATCATGCCTCAGCTTGAAGTAAAAGCAAGACGTATCGGTGGAGCTACCTATCAGGTTCCGATCGAGGTAAGAGCTGACAGACGTCAGGCTCTGGCTCTTCGCTGGATCACCATGTTCTCCCGCAAGAGAGGCGAGAAAACAATGGAAGAGAAGCTGGCTAACGAGCTTATGGATGCAGCCAATAACACCGGAGCATCTGTAAAGAGGAAAGAAGACATGCACAAGATGGCTGAAGCAAATAAAGCATTTGCTCACTATCGCTTCTAATCAAGGAGGAAAATCCATTGGCTGGAAAAGAAGGTAGAGAATACCCGCTCGAGAGAACCAGAAACATTGGTATTATGGCTCATATCGATGCAGGTAAGACAACTCTTACAGAACGAATTCTGTACTATACAGGTGTCAACTACAAGATTGGTGATACTCATGAAGGTACTGCTACCATGGACTGGATGGAGCAGGAGCAGGAGCGTGGTATCACAATCACATCCGCTGCAACAACATGTCACTGGACACTGGAAGAGAACTGCAAACCGAAGCCAGGCGCTTTGGAGCATCGTATCAACATCATCGATACCCCAGGTCACGTAGACTTTACTGTTGAGGTTGAGCGTTCTCTTCGTGTACTGGATGGCGCTGTTGGCGTATTCTGTGCAAAGGGTGGTGTTGAGCCACAGTCTGAGAACGTTTGGCGTCAGGCTGATACCTACAATGTACCACGTATGGCATTCATCAATAAGATGGACATCCTTGGTGCAAACTTCTACGGCGCAGTAGAGCAGATCAAGACTCGTCTTGGTAAAAATGCAATCTGCCTGCAGCTGCCAATCGGAAAAGAAGATGACTTCAAGGGAATCATCGACTTATTCGAAATGAAAGCTTACATCTACAATGATGAGAAGGGCGATGATATCACTATCACCGATATCCCGGAAGACATGAAAGAAGATGCTGAGCTTTATCATACAGAACTGATCGAGAAAATTTGTGAGCTGGACGACGATCTCATGATGGAATATCTTGAGGGAGAAGAGCCAAGCACAGACAGACTGAAAGCAGCCCTGAGAAAAGGTACATGCGAGTGTACAGCTGTTCCGGTATGCTGCGGTTCTGCATATAGAAACAAAGGTGTTCAGAAACTTCTGGATGCTATTCTGGAGTATATGCCTGCTCCAACAGATATCCCACCAATCGATGGTGTTGACATGGATGGAAACCCGACCGTGAGACATTCTTCTGATGAAGAGCCGTTCTCCGCTCTGGCATTTAAGATCATGACAGACCCATTCGTTGGAAAACTTGCATATTTCCGTGTATATTCAGGAACAATGAATTCCGGATCATATGTATATAACTCTACAAAGGGCAAAAAAGAGCGTGTTGGCCGTATCCTTCAGATGCATGCTAACAAGCGTATGGAACTGGATAAGGTTTACTCCGGTGATATCGCTGCAGCTATCGGATTCAAATTCACCACAACAGGTGATACAATCTGTGATGAGCAGCATCCGGTAATCCTTGAGTCCATGGAGTTTCCGGAGCCAGTTATCGAGCTGGCTATCGAGCCTAAGACAAAAGCAGGACAGGGTAAACTGGGTGAGGCTCTTGCAAAACTTGCAGAAGAGGACCCGACCTTCCGTGCACATACAGATCAGGAAACAGGACAGACCATTATCGCTGGTATGGGTGAGCTTCACCTTGAGATCATCGTTGACCGTCTTCTGCGTGAGTTCCACGTAGAGGCGAACGTAGGTGCTCCTCAGGTTGCTTACAAAGAGACAATCACCAAGGCTGTTGACGTAGATAGTAAATATGCTAAACAGTCCGGTGGTCGTGGACAGTATGGTCATTGTAAAGTTAAATTCGAGCCTATGGATGCCAACGGCGAAGAGCTGTACAAGTTCGAGTCTACTGTTGTCGGCGGTGCTATTCCGAAGGAGTACATTCCGGCTGTAGGAGAAGGTATCGAAGAGGCTATGAAGGCTGGTATCCTTGGCGGATATCCGGTTGTCGGCGTACACGCAAACGTATACGACGGATCTTATCATGAAGTCGATTCTTCTGAGATGGCATTCCACATTGCAGGTTCTCTTGCATTCAAGGATGCTATGCAGAAGGCAGCTCCAATTCTTCTTGAGCCTATCATGAAGGTTGAGGTTACCACACCAGAGGATTACATGGGTGATGTTATCGGTGATATCAACTCCCGTCGTGGTCGTATCGAAG
>ERZ1035006.1261-NODE-1261-length-17090-cov-32.276783_pt1 | contig 17090 bp, 17 predicted proteins | sample MGYA00520694_ERZ1035006 | MGnify/ENA primary metagenome ERZ1035006 (study PRJEB33766, sample SAMN09781746) | gut metagenome | biome: gut microbiome | host: Homo sapiens | place: Madagascar | study: EMG produced TPA metagenomics assembly of the PRJNA485056 data... | reverse complement strand
AAAAAATTTTAAATCCATAATTTCTGTACAATGGAAGTATATTGTAGAAGCTTATAAAATTCACAAAAGACAACTATATTATAGTGCACCTGCTTCATTAATGAATGCAGGCTCATATTCTTTAATCAGTCTTATAGTTGGTAAATATTTTGGTCTAGAAATATTAGGAATATATGCAATCTCATTTGCTGTTCTTGGATTACCTTTATCAGTTATAAGTGGGAATGTTTCTAAAGTATATTTTAGTGAAGCATCGAAGGAATATGCGATTAAAGGAACTTTTAATGAGTCTACAAATAAGACATTGATTTTCTTAATAATAATTGCAGTTTTACTTTTTTTTGTAATGTATTTTTTGTTTCCAATATTAGTACCTATTATTTATGGCGAAAAATACAAAATGGCTGGATTTATGATAAGAATATTAGCTCCGATGTTTGCTGTTAGATTTGTTTCATCTGCAATTAATACTGGACTGGTAGTTTGTAATAAACAGAATTTTGAATTAATAATTCAAATTATGTTTATGCTGTCTGTAGCATTGTTAGCTTTCTTATGTAATTATAGATTGTTATCAATTTCTACTTTTTTACTTGGTGTAAGTCTTACATATTCAATCGTATATTTAGTTAATTTAGTGTCAATCTTTTATTTTTCTAAAGTCAAATGAAATATTCATGAACAATAGATGCCAAAGTGAATATTAAACTAGGTTAAAAACAATCTTTGTAGAGTCAAACCAACTAAGGGCTAAAGATTAATGTTGAATTCCTTTTGTTGATCTCCAGCGAGACGGTAGTTTCAACATCCATTTGAAGGTAGTGGTGGCTATAAATCATAGTATAGGTTCTTCTAATAAACTCGAACTTTTAATACCTTCATGAAACATTTGGCAGAAAAGAAAAAATGGATTTGCTGATGAAAACTATTAATATAGCAAAGAAGAATTTATCTTGTGGGCATGAGTTTGATGCTAAAAAAGGCAGTTAATACAATGCTATTTCTTACAGTTGCACTTAGAGATTTTAAGTACTATTCCTTTTCCTGTCAATTACTCACGTAAATATAAAAAGTATTATAAAACATCTGTTCTACAGCAATGTTGAACGTTAATTATTAATGTATGAAAATTTTTCATTTTCTTTTGTATGGTTCTTTAGATCCGAAATTTGGGGGGCCAACGTATAGTGTGCCAATCCAATGTATAGGAACACAACGCTTGGGGGCTGAGATGAGTTTTGTAGTTTATGAGTCTAGTAAGCCATTTGAGGAGCGTTTAAATATAGAAGGTGTAAAGATGATTCATCTTCCTAATCCTAATAACAAACTGCAACATTCATGGGCTACAAATCTTAGAAGGTACTTGGGCTCTTGTAAAAATATGCCTGATATACTTCATTTTCATGGTGTATGGATGCCATCAAACTTGTGTATTGCACGTTTTGGGTGGAAGAATCATATTCCATATGTCATTAATCCTAGAGGAGATACAGAAGTTGCTAGAATTAAGTATAACAAGTTCAAAATGGTTAAAAAGTATATTGCTTGGCATTTATATGGAAAAAAAATCGTTGATAATGCTGCTTGTATTATTACCACTTCGGAGCAGGAGTGCATGAGTATTCGTATTCTCGGAAGCAAAGTACCTATTGCGATTATACCTAATGGAATAGAACTTGATGCTTTTCCGAAGGAAGTAAAGCATCTTCATGGAGAAAAAAAAATCCTCCTTTTTTTGTCGCGCATCAATCCAATTAAAGGTATTGAGTATTTAATAGAAGCATGGAATAGATTACCAGTACAGTTACGTATTAATTGGGAATTGCATATTGCAGGAAATAGTGATCCTGAAGATTATTTGCATAGTCTTGAAGATAAGGTGAAAAAATTAAAACTTCAGAATAGTATCCGTTTTGTCGGTGCAATTACAGGAGAGGCAAAGATGCGTAAATATCAGGACTCTAATCTCTTTGTTTTACCTACTCTTAATGAGAATTTTGGTAATGTAATCGCAGAGGCAATGATGTGCGAATGTCCTGTCATAACAACAAAAAATGCTCCTTGGAGTTGTCTCACAGAAGATAAATGTGGATGGTGGATAGATCTTAGTGTTGATAATCTTGTAAGAACTCTTTCTGAAGCTATGTCTCTAACTGATGAAGAGCGTCATGAACTTGGACGAAAAAGTCGCCAATGTATTATTAATAGGTATTCTGCAGAAAGCGTTGCAAAAAAAACATTTAAACTATATGAATGGGTTCTTGGTAAATGCGAGAAACCTGATTTTGTAAAGGTCTTGTAAAACTCTATTTGTAATGTTTGCAATTTGTTTTTCAGACCAGTACAACTATATGTTAACTTATAATATGGATTAAGAATAAGTGTAATAGTATTCGAAAAAATGGAATAATAATTTAAATTTAAGCATATGATTATTGTAATTGGAGCAACAAGTTTTATAGGTGTTCATACCGTTACGGAACTTGTAAATCAAGGATGTGACGTCTTGGTTACAGGACGAAAGAATCGTTTTAAAGAGCATTATGATGCTTTAGGTGTAAAATATTTAAACCTCGACCTTGATAGAGTAGAGGATTTTGAACAATTGCCAAAGAAAGATGTTGAAGGCGTAATTTTGTTAGCAGGGCTACTTCCTGCTAATGCGCCTGTAAATCTTGATGAGGATGAAAATGCTGCAGACTATTTTCGTATCAATACTATTGGTACTATTAACTGTCTGGAGTATTGTCGTAAGAATGGTATCAAGCGTGTAATTTCTACTTGCTCGTATGGCGATGTGCGTGGAGCTTGGAGTGGGGAGAGAAGATTGACGGAAGAGGAGCCAAGAAACTTCTTCTTTACTGGAGACCATTCGGTATATACTATTTCCAAGAATGCTGCCAATGATGTTATGGAATATTATAATCAGCAGCATGGAATGAAGAATGCAGTATTCCGTTTCCCTACTGTGTTTGGAGTAACTCCACACATGAGTCTATATGTAAATGGGGAAATGAAAAAGTCAGGTTTTCAAATTTTCATGGAAAAAGCTGAGAATGCAGAAGATATTACTGTATTTGGTAACGCTCAAATGATTCGTGATGTTGGCTATGTAAAGGATATTGCTCATGCTTTCTATCTTGCTATAAAGAGTGAGAATACGTATGGGCTTTATAATATGACTGCAGGAGGTGGTGTGACATTGCAGGAACAGGCTGAAGTGATGAGAGATGTATTCGGTCCTGCTGATGGACGACGCTCTAAAATAATTTATAGGCCAGAGATCCCAAATAATACAACCTCATATCTTTTTTCAATGGAAAAGGCAAAAAAAGATTTTGGATTTGAGCCGAAGTTTAAGACCTATCGTCAAATGATGGAGGATTTTAAGAAAGATTGGGATAACAATCTATATCGTGATTTATTCAAGTACTAATATTGAAAAAATAGATTTATGTATAAAAAATGTTTAAAGAGGGTAGTTGATTTTTTGATTGCTCTCTGTGCCTTTCCTTTTGTTTTACTTCTTTGTATTGGAGTCTGGATTGCTATAAAGTGTGATGATGGCGGACCTTTGTTTCATATGGCTTCTCGCATAGGCAAAAATGGAAGAATATTTAAAATGTTCAAGTTTCGCTCTATGATAGTGAATGCTCCAGACCTTCGTATGGAAGACGGAAGTACATATAATGCTGCTGATGATCCGCGTGTAACGAAAGTGGGTAGATTTCTGCGTAAAACAAGTTTAGATGAAATCCCGCAATTGTTGAATGTGTTGATTGGCGATATGGCATTGATCGGTCCTAGACCAGATTCTGCTTTTTATTTAGAACATTATACTCCAGAAGAACGAGTAATTCTTACAGTTAGGCCAGGAATAACCGGCTGGAATCAAGCTGTTAATCGTAATTCTGTAGGAACAAAGGAAAAGCTTCAGGCTGATATTTATTATGTAAAGCATTTGAACTTCTTGTTCGATATAAAAGTTTTGTGGTTGACATTTAAAACAGTTTTGTCTCACAAAGATGTATATAGAGCGTAAGGAGTTTTTGTAGCTTAATAATTAGTTAATTTGATTTTATGCAAAAAAGACTTTTAGTGTTGGCTGCAGGGATATTGCAAGTTCCTGTTATAAAAAAGGCTAAAGAGATAGGCTATTATGTGATTGCTGCTGATGGCGATTCTAATGCTGTAGGTTTACAGTTTGCAGATAAAGCAATTTGTGCTAATATAACGGATGAGGAAGTTATGCTTGAAATAGCGCGTGAGCAGCATATTGATGGTGTGATACATCCTTGCTCTGAAGTGAGTATGAATGTAATGGGACGCATCAATGACGAATTAGGACTTGCTGGTATTACGAAAGTACAGGCTATTCGAGCAACGAACAAGCATTTAATGCGTAATGCTTTTGAAAAAGGTAATGCCCCTTCGCCTATGAGTATTTTGACGAAAAGTGCGGAAGATGCTTGGATACATCTACAAAATGATTTATCTACAAATGGAATCTTGAAACCTTCACGTAATTCAGGGTCTAGAGGTATAGCCAAGGTTTCTCGCAATATGGATAAGGAAGATTTTGTTAAGGCATACAATATTGCTCTTAATGAAAGTCGTGACAAGTCTGTTTTGATAGAGCAGTTTATTGATGGTCCTGAGTTTTCTATAGAAATTATTGTTTGGAATAGTGAAGTTAACGTATTAACTGTTACTGATAAAAAAACAACAGGTGCTCCTCATTTTGTGGAACTAGGACATAATCAGCCATCTTGTTATTCTAAAGAAGATGTTGAAACTTTGAAGACTGCTGCTGTTGCTGGGGTAAAAGCTTTAGGTGTTAATAATTGTGCTTGTCATGCTGAAGCAAAATTAATGGATGGTAAGGCTTACTTGATGGAAATCGGTGCTCGACTTGGTGGCGATTTTATATCTACTGAATTGACTCATCTAAGTACAGGAATAGATATGGTGGCAGCTGCTATTGATGTGGCGTTAGGAATGGAACCCGATTTGAGCATAAAGGAGGAACCTAAAGGTGTTTGTATTCGTTATTTCTGTCCAAAAGCAGGTAAACTAGTTTCTGTAACAAATACTGAGGTTTTAAATGATCCAAGAGTATATAAGAAAGAAATATATGTACGTAAAGGAGACATAATACCAGAGATTACCAGTAGTTTGAGTAGGAGTGGCCATGTGATAGTAATAGAGAAGACTCCTCAGGAAGCAGTAAAACTGGCAGAGAAATTAATAAATGAAGTGAAATTTGATACAGTAGAGGTTTAATGAAGGTTTTACAATTAACAGGCTATTTCTTACCAGAGAAGGCAGCAAGTATATATTTAGTGGAAAATCGGTTGGAGGCGTTTGCTAAGGAAAACTTTGACATGGTGATTCATGCTTCAAGACCAACTAGAGGACTTTCTGCCGAAGAGTATGCTGAATACAAAAATAAGAATGTAGAAATGATGTATGATGGTAAATTGCGTGTGCATCGTTTTCCAATGTATCGTGAGGGTAAGAATCCGATACTGAGAGCCCTGCGTTATTCTTTAAACTGGGTTATACAATTATGGTATGGTCTGAAAGAAAAGAATGTAGATTGTGTTTATTTAGAGTCAACCCCACCTATTCAAGGATTATTGGGTTCTTTCCTTAGTATTTTTAGAGGTTTTCCTTTTGTTTATTGCTTGCAGGATATTTTCCCGGATTCCCTTGCAGGAACCTCTCTTGCCCCAAAAGGTGGCTTGCTTTGGAAAATCGGTCGTGTTATAGAGAATTTCACCTATAAACATGCTGATAAAATCATTGTTATCTCTGAGGATTTCAAGAAGAATATCATGGCTAAGGGTGTGCCTGAGGATAAGATTGTAGTTGTCTATAATTGGGTGGATCAGAATGCCGTAGTTGATATTCCTCGTGACAAGAACAAGCTTTTTGATAAGTATCAGCTTGATCGCTCTAAGTTCTATATCGAGTATAGCGGTAATATTGGTCTTACACAGAACATGGATATGCTGCTTGAAGTGATGAAGGAATTGAAGACAACGCATCCTGATATAGGATTGGTGCTTGTGGGTGAGGGTGCATATAAGGCACAGGTGGAAGAAATAGTGAAGCGTGATAATCTCACCAATGTAACGATGATTCCATTCCAGCCTTACGAGGATATAAGTTATGTGTTCTCCTTGGGTGATGCTGGCCTTGTTATCTCTAAACCTGGTGTTGGGGCTAATTCGGTTCCTTCAAAGACTTGGAGCATCATGTCGGCTTCTCGTCCTGTGCTTGCCAACTTTGATGAGAATGAGTTGAAGGATATCCTGGCTGGCAACGAGTGTGGTATCTTTACCAAGGCTGGTAATAAGGAGGCATTCAAGAAATCTATCATCAAACTTTATGAGAATCGTGAACTCTGCAAGAAATACGGAACAAATGGACGTCAGTTTGTGATGGATAACTTGACTCGTGAAGTTGGAACTCAGAAATATGTGGATGTTATCAAAGAAGTATGCAAGAAATAGCTTAGAAACATTTTTATTTCTCTAGAAAATTTTAAAATCAAATATTATGAGTACAGATTTGAAAAGAAGAAATGTGCCTTTCTCTCCACCTGATATGACGGAGGCTGAGGCTAGTGAGGTACGTGATGCAATTATGAGCGGTTGGATTACAACTGGACCACGTACCAAGAAATTGGAAAAGGAAGTGGCTGAGTTTGTTGGCGTGGAGAAGGCGGTTTGCCTGAACTCGCAGACAGCCTGTGCAGAAATGGCACTGAGATTGCTTGGTGTAGGTGAAGGGGATGAGGTAATCGTTCCTGCTTATACTTATACGGCAAGTGCATCAGTTGTTAACCATGTGGGTGCAACCATCGTCTTCGTTGATGTGCAGAAGGGTTGTCTCGAAATGGATTATGAGGCATTGGAGAAGGCCATCACTCCTAAAACCAAGGCGGTGATTCCTGTGGATCTCGGTGGTATCCCTTGCGATTATGACCGCATCTTCGCTATCGTGGAAAGCAAGAAGGAGATGTTTACTCCTAAGACTGATCTTCAGAAGATGATTGGTCGTATCGCTGTTTGCTGTGATGCAGCCCATGCCTTCGGTGCTTCACGTCATAGAAAAATGGTGGGTAGCATCGCTGACTTCTCTTCTTTCAGTTTCCATGCTGTCAAGAACTTCACTACTGCTGAGGGCGGTGCCTTGTCTTGGAATCTTCCTTTCGGCAATGAGAAGGTGGTGAAGGATTTGGATAAGAATCCTGAGAATACCTTCAGCGGTGTACCTGAAATTGATGGGGAGACCTGGAACGAGAACTTGTATCGCAAGGCTCAGCTGTTGAGCTTGCATGGTCAGAACAAGGATGCCTTGGCTAAGACGAAGCTGGGTGCCTGGGAGTATGATATCATCGGTACTTGGTATAAGTGCAATATGACTGACGTGGTGGCTGCCATCGGTCTGGTTCAGATGAACCGTTACAAGGGTATGTTGGAGCGTCGTCGTCAGATGATTGAACGTTACAATGAGGAATTCAAGGATATGAATGTGGCTGTTTTGCCTCACTATAACGAGGAGCATACTTCTTCTGGTCATCTCTATATCGTTCGCCTCCTGGGTAAGACCCGTGAGGAGACAAACAAGGTGATTGAGATGATGGCAGAGCGTGGCGTGGCTACCAATGTACATTACAAGCCGCTGCCAATGATGACTGCCTACAAGAAGTTGGGATTCGACATCAAGGATTTCCCAAATGCTTTCCACATGTTTGAGAATGAGATCACTCTGCCTCTGAACACCAAGATGACGGATGAGGACTTGGAGTATGTTATCGAATGTTTCAAGGAATGCGTGAAGTAAATTATCGGAATAGTATCAGGAACCGGTATTTCGGTTCTTGATACTATTATTTTCTTTTCCTTACTTATATAAATATACATGGTAACTAATTCAAAGCTACAGATATCACAGCGTGGCATCGAAATGCCAGAATCGCCTATCAGAAAATTGGCTCCTTTAGCTTATAAAGCCGAGGATAAGGGCGTAAAGATTTATCGTCTGAATATCGGACAACCTGATTTGCCGACTCCACAGAAGGCGCTTGATATCCTGAAAAATATAGATAGAACTACCTTGGAGTATAGTCCGTCACAGGGATATGGTTCTTTGAGACAGGCACTTGTAGGTTATTACGAGCGTTATCAGATTAAACTCAATGCTGATGAAATCATCATTACTTCAGGCGGCTCGGAGGCTGTGCTTTTCGCTTTTATGAGTTGTTTGAATCCTGGTGATGAAATTATCGTTCCAGAGCCAGCTTATGCAAACTATATGAGTTTTGCCGTATCGGCTGGTGCCGTGATTCGCACAGTGGCAACTACCATAGAGGAGGGCTTTTGTCTTCCAAAGGTGGAGAAGTTTGAGGAACTCATCAATGAGCGCACCAAGGCAATACTGATATGCAATCCGAATAATCCTACGGGTTATCTCTATACCCAGAAGGAGATGAATCAGATTAGAGATCTGGTAAAGAAGTATAATCTCTACCTCTTCTCTGATGAGGTGTATCGTGAATTCATTTATACGGGTTCTCCTTATATATCTGCAATGCATCTTGAAGGTATTGAGCAGAATGTGGTATTGATAGATTCTGTATCTAAGCGATATTCTGAATGTGGCATCCGTATAGGAGCATTGATTACCAAGAATGAGCGTGTTCGCAAGACGGTGATGAAGTTCTGTCAGGCAAGACTAAGTCCTCCTTTGATAGGACAATTGGTTGCTGAAGCCTCTATCGAGGGAACCGAGCAATATTCTCGTGATGTATATGATGAGTATGTTGAGCGTCGCAAATGTCTTATTGATGGTGTCAATCGCATTCCTGGCTGTTATACGCCAGTACCTATGGGTGCTTTCTATACTGTAGCCAAACTCCCGGTAGATAATGCCGAGGTTTTTTGTGCATGGTGTCTTACTGATTTCGTTTATAAGGATGCAGAGACGCCAGAGGGTTGTACTGGTGAAACAGTAATGATGGCACCAGCTGCCGGTTTTTATTCTAATCCTGATTTAGGAAAAGACCAGGTCCGCCTAGCCTATGTATTGAAAAAGAAAGATCTTCAAAGAGCCTTGCATATATTAAGTGCGGCATTGGTGAAGTATAAGGAGGAAAGAGCTGCCCAGTAGTGATTGAAACCGCTATGTTATAAGGTTGGCGGGGCATCAAAGAACACGCCATCTTGCGGGCTGGGACCGCATGGGGTGTTGAATAATTACTTTACAACTATGGGAAAGAGAAAACTTTATAAAGCAATTTATTATAGCAATGGGATTCTTTTGTTATTGATAATAGCCCTTTGCTTAATGGGGATATTCGACTATCCGTTATCTTCTATATGGGCGAATCGAATATCATTATTTTTAGCGTGCAATCTTTTCGTCATTGATTTCATTTTGTACCGACTTGTTAAGTGGATGTTGAAGTATTTTGGACACAAAGAAAAATGTAATTTTGTCAGTACAAATACTTGTCCGTATGGTAGTAAAGATGATTGCCCGTACGATGTAACTGCATGCTATGCTTATCAAGATATTACACCGACTCCCAGGAAGGTATATTCTATTTGTTTTCTATTGGTAGTGTCCATAGTTATATCTATAACAGCAGAATTGCTGAAAAATGATGGGCAGCTGATAGATTTTATGTCTGACAAGTACTCTTTGCAAACAATAGCAAAGATACTTCAGCCAATAGCTCAGTCTGTTATTGCTGCTATTATTATTTCCTTTATCATAGACATTCCAGAAAGGATGAAAGAATACAAGGGCTTTTTCATTGATATTCTAACCTCCTTTGATTATCTGAAGAATATGAACGAAGAGCAGTTGACAAACTTGAGAAAAAGAGTTACTTGGCAATTGCATGTTAAGGATTTCCCGCATATGGCAGAAGGACTGATAGATCTTGATGAACAGTTTTGTAAAATGCTTAAGCAACCGTATTTTTCTGAATATTCACAAATAGTGAATGTACACGCTTGTAAAGAGGATAAGACTTTGGGCAAAGAAAGAAAAATGGATTTGTCTGATTGCTTCTTCAAATCATACAAGAGTGAGTACATAGCCATCAATCCTTCACACGCCAATATGCCTATCAGTATGAATATTGGTCAAAACAGTGCGGTTAAATTCCACGAAAAAAATGATTTTGTAGAAGAGTCAAAGGAAATATTTATTGTAAAAAAGTTCACTATCTTGTTTGATGATGATCCGAAAGAGTATGATTTGACAAGATATATAGACATTGCAGTGACAGAAAAAGCGATGGATGGATTAATTTATAATGGTATAGTATCTATAGTTCCTCAAAAACAGGTAGGTACGAAGGAAAATCCTTTTACACCTTCATGTTTAAATAAAAGTAATTCGGAAGCTGCTGGTGAAATAGAGTATAAAAAGAAGCCAAAAGATTCGGATGTTGGTTTATATGCGATTTTCAGGAAAAAGATACAGGTAAAGTTGGAATATGACTTAGCTGTCCCAAAGGATGATGTAAGTTACACAAAGCGACTTAAATATCCTGTAAAATTGTTCAATATAGATTATTCCTTAAACGAATTGCCTGATTATACTGTTGTAGGACAATTGATAGGAACTTTAATGGATCAACCTGATGTTACTATCGATTTGTCTGAAGACAAAAAGAGGGTTACGTTGCGAACGCATAATTGGTTGTTGCCTAAAAATGGTGCAGTAATCGTACATTGTAAAAAATAGACGTTTATGTATTATTTATAGTTTCACTTTCATAATAAAAGTGAAATATAAGGGGTAGTAACACTTTATATCAAATATTTTATTTATCTTTGCAGTGCGCCATAAGGCGCATTTACAACTTAAATAGCAAAATTATGGTAGTACGTGAAATTGATTTCTAAGAAATTGTGATTGATAAATCATAATTTCATCTTGCCACCTATATATTTAGATGGCTTTCCTAAAATCATCATGCAAGTGGTTTTAAAGCTTGCATGATGATATAACAAAGAATTGTATATTCGTCGTGGAGCGTTGTCTCTTGGCAGAAAGTAGAGGATGGCACAGAAGTGCCTTCTTTGAGTGATAGGACTCCTGAGCAAATGTATGTGCTGGATGTAAGACCGGGTATCACAGACCCTGCCAGCATCAAGTTCAGAAATGAGAATGAGTTAATGGAGAAGGCTGCAGATCCTGAGGATTATTACGTCCATGTAATCATGCAGGAGAAGATCAAGCTCTATCTGGAGTATGTGAAGAATGCCAGCTTCTGGTATGACATCAAGCTTATCTTCAAGACATTTGAAGTGATTGTGAAAGAATAGCTTTTTTCGAAAAACTACCCGTCCTTCCTTACCCTTAAGGAAGGGTGTTCTAAAATCATCCCGTCCTTCTTTACCATTAAAGAAGGCTCCACCTTTCTCTCCAAGCCTCTCTTTCCTCAGGAACGAGAGGATGTAACCGCCCTCCGGTGCTCAGAACCGCTTCGCTCTAAGGTTGGCGGGACATCAAAGCCCTGCGCCATTTTGTGCGGGATGGGACCGCCTGGGGAAAGGTGTTGGAGAAGGTGCTTAATCTCTAATCATGATGTTTGCAATGAGTAATCCTGTAGAGTATTCTATTGAGCATTTGGCAGATGTTTCAAAAGATATACCTAATATGGTTGTGCAGTTGTCATTTCTGGTAATGAGCGGCATTATCGTTTTGGTATTTGCATTTGCTAAGAATCTCAAAGGAGCAAGAATCGGTGTAATGACCACTTTGCTTATTGAGTATATGTTTCTCATATTGGGCTCGACAGTAATATATAGAACATCGGGAGATACATATATGTATAAGCTTACTCCTTTCTGGAGTTATGTAGCCATTGCTGATGGGCAGAAAGAATTGATAGAGGAAAATCTACTCAATGTTGCTCTAGGCATTCCTTTTGGGTTCCTGCTAAGTTTCATCTGTACTAAGAATGCATTGCTAAAATCATTCTTATTCGGTGCTGCATTCTCTGCCTGCATAGAACTTTCACAACTGTTTTTCAATCGAGGCTTGTGTGAATTCGATGATTTGTTTCATAATACGCTAGGTAGTGTGGTAGGATGTGGAATAGGTATGCTGATGATTGTTGGTATTAGAAAAGTTAGGGGAAGTAAAATTCTTCGAACCACCTAGTTCCTCCTTCCAAGGAGGATTCCACATTTCTCACCAAGTCTCTCTCTTGCCCGAAGAGAGAGGATGTAACCGCCCTCCGGTGCTCGGAACCGCTTCGCTCTATGGTTGGCGGGGCATCGCCCTGCGCCAGTTATGCGGGCTGGGACCGCCTGGGGATAAAAGCTTTGGGTAAGCAGATTCATTAATCAATATAACTGCGTGATTATGTATACATTTTTAGATTATATGTTCAAGGTGCTCAAAGTGACAGCCAAAAATGAGCAACAGAAAGATTTGGCGGCTTTGGCGATATGTGTGAATAATTTGGATGCTATTGCTGCCCTGCAAAGACTCCGTCAGTATTGCGTGAATATAGGTGACTTGAAACATGCTGAAGAAATTCAGCAAGAGATTGTCAGATGCCAAAATGAAATTTCACAAGAGGTTTTGGAAAAGGTATTGAGAAGCGGTAATAATACATAGGTATAAGTGGCAATAATGCTGTATCTATGCTGTAGCCATAATCTTGTTTTATAAAATAGTTGAAACGTCTTTATATAAGTTTTATGATTGAGCAACATTTTTAAGCAGGCGCAAAATGATATTGTGGCTTTGCAACGGAAGGATGCTTTGGTGTTTGAGCAGGTCTTAAACCGCAGTAAGAATGTGAAAAGTAAGACTGCTGAGAATATTGACTAGCTTCAAGCTTTGCTTGATAAGCATCAAGAGCGTCAAGAGGCTCTTTTGTATTTGGAATACAATAAGCTACAGGCGGATATAAGTTATTGGATGAGGAAAAACTGACTACTGAGACTATAACCACTTAGTGTCAGATTATGATGGCGCAACAAAAGGGGCATGGGGTGAGACCACCATCACCGGTTCCTCCTCTTGCGCCTCAAACGGATGAAGTACATTCCTTCGAGACAAGAAGGAGGTAAAGGCTGACAGTCTTTCATGTTATTGATCAATAAATAATAATTATATGAAAGGAATTGTATTAGCAGGTGGTAGCGGTACACGCTTGTATCCTATCACAAAAGGTATCAGCAAGCAGCTGATTCCTATCTTTGATAAACCGATGATTTATTATCCTATCTCGGTTTTGATGCTGGCAGGTATCCGTGAGATTCTGATTATCTCAACTCCATTTATCCTAACAAGGTGGTGGAAGTAGCCAAGCATATCAAACAGTCTGCTCGTGGTGAGTTGGAAATCACTACAGTAAACCAGGAGTTTTTGAAGGATAAGCAGTTGAAGGTTCAGACCATGGCAAGAGGATTCGCCTGGCTTGATACCGGACCCCCTGGTTCCCTTTCTGAGGCATCCACCTTTATCGAGGTCTTGGAGAAGCGCCAGGGTTTAAACATTAAAGAAGAATTTAGAATACTAGGTTATGAATATTTTAGTAACAGGTGCTAACGGTCAGCTAGGTAATGAAATGCGCATCGTTAGCCAACATACAACAGATCATTATATCTTTACCGATGTCAATCAGGTGGAAGGTCTGAAAACTACTTTCCTTGATATCACTGATATGAATGCCATCCGCAAGATGGTGAAGGAGAATGATGTGAAAGCCATCGTGAACTGTGCGGCATGGACCAATGTGGATGCCTGCGAGACGGATGAGAAACTGGCTGCATTGGCAGAAAAACTCAATGCGGATGCTCCAGAGAATCTGGCTAAGGCGATGAAGGAGGTTGATGGCCTGCTCATCCAAATCTCTACAGATTATGTCTTTGGTAAGGAACCTTATAATGTGCCATGTAATCCTGACCAGAAGGGAACTCCTACTGGCGTATATGGTACAACGAAGCTTCATGGTGAGCAGAAGATTATGGCTACTGGCTGTGAGTATGTGATTATCCGTACGGCTTGGTTGTATTCTGAGTTTGGCAAGAACTTCTGCAAGACGATGCTCAACCTGACGGCAACCAAGCCTCAGTTGAAAGTAGTCTTCGACCAGTGCGGTACTCCTACTTACGCGCTCGATCTGGCGAATGCCATCATCACTATATTGGATAAGGTAAAGGCTGCCCAGAGCAAGGATAAATGTGTTGGAGTATATCATTTCTCAAATGAGGGTGTCTGCTCCTGGTATGATTTCACCCAGATGATTGCAAGAATCGCCGATCATACGGAATGTGATATCCAGCCATGTTATAGCTCGGAGTATCCTTCTCCTGTAACTCGTCCTGCTTATTCCGTTTTGGATAAGCGAACCATCAAGGAGACCTTTGGTGTTAAGGTTCCTTATTGGGTGGATTCTTTAGAAAAATGTATTGCTAATCTTAAACAGAAATAATTGAAATGAAGAATATCATTATCACGGGCGGTGCTGGTTTCATCGGCTCACACGTTGTAAGACTTTTCGTGAACAAATATCCTGAGTATCACATCATCAACCTCGACAAGTTGACATACGCAGGTAACCTGGCTAACCTCAAGGACATTGAGGACAAGCCTAACTATACTTTCGTTAAGGGCGACATCTGCGATTTCGACCTGATGCTGAAGCTGATGCAGGACTACAAGGTGGATGGCATCATCCATCTCGCTGCCGAGAGCCATGTAGATAGAAGTATCAAGGATCCATTCACTTTCGCTCATACCAACGTGATGGGTACCCTGTCTCTGCTCCAGGCGGCAAAGATCTACTGGGAGAGTCTTCCTGAGGGATATGAGGGCAAGCGTTTCTACCACATCTCTACCGATGAGGTTTACGGTGCATTGCAGATGACTCACCCTGAGGGCATTCCTGCTCCTTTCACTACCAAGGCATCCAGCGATAAGAACCACGAGGCTTACGGCGAGGAGTTCTTCCTGGAGACTACCAAGTACAATCCTCATTCTCCATACTCAGCATCCAAGGCAAGCTCAGACCACTTCGTCCGTGCTTTCCACGATACATACGGTATGCCTACCATCGTGACCAACTGCTCTAACAACTACGGTCCATATCAGTTCCCTGAGAAGTTGATTCCGCTGTTCATCAACAACATCCGTCATCGCAAGCCATTGCCAGTATATGGTAAGGGAGAGAACGTGCGCGACTGGTTGTATGTAGTGGATCATGCCCGTGCCATCGATATGATTTTCCACAAGGGTAAGATTGCCGAGACTTACAACATCGGCGGTTTCAACGAGTGGAAGAACATCGATATCATCAAGGTGGTTATCAAGACTGTTGACCGTCTGCTCGGCAGAAAGGAAGGCGAGGATATGGATCTCATCACTTACGTAACCGACAGAAAGGGTCACGATATGCGTTATGCCATCGATTCTCGCAAGCTTCAGAAGGAATTGGGTTGGGAGCCATCTCTCCAGTTTGAGGAGGGTATCGAGGAAACTGTGAAGTGGTATCTTGAGAACCAGGAATGGATGGATCATGTTACTTCTGGGGAGTATCAGAAGTATTATGAGAATATGTATAAGGACAGATAATGTCTTTTTCCTAAAATCATCCCGTCCTTCTTAGTTGATAAAGCGAGCTGCACTCGGCAATTTGAAAGCGAGTTTTCATTGCACTCACTGGCATCGCTTTTTCCCATTAAGGAAGGCTCCACATCTCTCACCAAGCCTCTCTCTTGCCCGAAGAGAGAGGATGTAACCGCCCTCCGGTGCAGACTTTTCTACCTCTCCGTCTCTCCTGCAAGGAGAGCTCCACATCCTAACCAAGCCTTCCCTTCTCGAAAAGGGAAGGGTGTAACCGCCCTCCGGTGCTCGGAACCGCTGCGCTATAAGGTTGGCGGGGCATCAAAGCCCTGCGCCATGTTGTGCGGGCTGGGACCGCCTGGAGAAAGGTGGAGACAGTATGGGAGCTTGCTATAATGGGGTTATAGATTACTGTCTTGAGGCTAATTTGCTGATAACTTGCAGATTTCTTGTGATTTTCTTGGTGGTTTCGGGAAAAAAGCATAATTTTGACGGCAAGTTATATAAACTAAATAATAGGAGATAAGATTATGGCATTAGCAATTAGTGGTATCCCAATGCTGACAGGTGACGAGGCTTTAGCTTTCAGAGAAAGAGCTGAAGAAACATTGAAGAAGCGTGGTAGCATAGATTTCTCAAAGCAACGTGCTGAGATGAAGGCTATTTTGGCAAAAGCAAAATTTTAAGTTAGTATTATGGGATTTTTAGCAAACAAAACGGTGTTTTCACCATTGACAAAAGAAATATTGGAAGAATCTATTTCATTTTCATGTGGCAATGAAGACTTGGATGGATTCTTCCATAATGATGCTGTGTCTTATGCCGACAACTTGTTTGGTAAATCTTACTGCTATTATCTTGAGGAATCCAAGGCTGATATTGTATGTGCCTTTACGGTCTCAAATGCCAGTATTTTCACAAAATACTTGCCTAATGCGAGAAAGAAAAAGGTTGGAAAGCATGTTCCTCATATAAAACAGGATTTGATATATCCTGCTGTACTTATAGGAAGATTGGGAATTTCAACAAAATTTCAGCATCTTCATATAGGAACAGAAGTAATGGACTTTATTAAGTCCTGGTTTGTTGAACCATATAATAAAACGGGCTGTCGTTATTTGGTAGTTGATGCCTATAATGAAGATGTGCCTGTGGCTTTTTATAAGAAGAATGGTTTTGATTTTATGTTCTGCACAGAAGAGCAGGAAAAATCATATAGAGGTATTGTTTCTGATAAGCCATTAAAGACTCGTCTAATGTACTTTGATTTGATACTTATCAAGTAAGTAAAAAACAATGTAAAATATAACAAATAAGTGTAACTACTAGCAATCAAGAAACAATTAAACAGCAAGCCAAAGTTCGCCGAGGTTGTAATCGGTGACAATGAGTAAATCACCGTTAGCCCGTATGGCGGTACCTAATATAATATATTACCTTTGCATCCGTAATCAAAACAGTTTGATAATGGAAACAAG
>ERZ1035006.1260-NODE-1260-length-17093-cov-16.974175_pt1 | contig 17093 bp, 15 predicted proteins | sample MGYA00520694_ERZ1035006 | MGnify/ENA primary metagenome ERZ1035006 (study PRJEB33766, sample SAMN09781746) | gut metagenome | biome: gut microbiome | host: Homo sapiens | place: Madagascar | study: EMG produced TPA metagenomics assembly of the PRJNA485056 data... | reverse complement strand
GGCTACCTTAACCCACCGTCTAAAGCCAGTGGGATTGCGGTAGCCTTATTTCAAGTATACGAAAATTTTTCATTTCTTCAAGCCGCTTCACGCAGGTCTTTTTTAAATTGGATTTTCCTGCCGAATGGCATTGAATTTTCATTGAGTTTTGAAAAGCAATACGATTTTTGCTTTCTGTTTGATAGATATATAATATATTTTACTTCTGTTTTGTGTTTATTATAATTGTCTATGTGATGTTTGTCAACTATTTTGTTATGTGCTTTGCATGGTATTTTTACATACACTTTATAAAATCAACATCAAAAGTAAACTTTATAACAATAGGGAGGCAACCCTCCCCATCAAAAAATTTCATCTTTTATCCTTCTTTTAATTTTCTGATCAGCTTACGATATTCCGGACGTTCAAAGTCTTTTCCGGACTGATAATCGCAGTAAATATTTTTTGGTGAAATACTATATGGTTTTAATGCCATGATCTGCCTGTCTATGTGCTGCTCTTTTGTAGAAACTCTGATATATGCATATTGTTCCATCTTCATCCTCCTGTGCTATGATTTTTCTCTTCCATAATACAGGAGCTGTTGCAAAGATGAGACTCCCCTTCGCTTCATAAACATTGCAACCAAATGTAATTTCCCTATTGACAAATCCCCACCCCGGTTTTATACTCAGAAACAACAAAATATTTATCACTTTAAACCGATGAACAAGAGAAGTAAGCAGGAAGTTTTATTCCCAGAGAGCTGCAGGTGGTGCGATTGCAGTAATAAAGATTTTGCTGAATGGACTTGTGAGGGCAGTCTGAAACTGTATATTTTCTTTATTAAGATATAAGGAGTAGGAACTGACGGTGGCTCGATCCGTTATCAGCAGAGTATGTATGAATGTACATAACAGAGTGGCTGCAATGCAGCAATTTGGGTGGTACCGCAGAAGTAATTTATAGCTTTTGTCCCTTTAGAGGGGACAGAAGCTTTTTTTATATGTTTATAAAAGGAAAGGAGTATCGCATGTATCCAGATTGTGATGAGATTTTAAAACTTGCAAATGATTACGATATTATTCCGGTTTGCCGTGAAATTTATGCAGATGTTATCACACCGATCACGCTTCTTAGAAAGCTGTCCGGCATCAGCAGCAGATATTACCTGCTGGAAAGTATTGAGGGCGGTGAAAAATGGGGCCGCTATTCTTTTCTCGGATACAATCCGGTGATGCGTGTTTCCTGCAAAGAGAGCGTTGTAACCATCGAAAAGGGCGATGAGGTTACCACAAAGCAGACAGACAAACCGCTCGATGTTCTGCGTGAGATCATGAAGGATTACAAAGCTCCACGTCTTGCAGGACTCCCTCCTTTTGCCGGAGGATTTGTCGGATATTTCGCATATGCCATGATCGGATATGCGGAACCGACACTGAACATCAAAAAGGGCATGTTCAACGATTATGATATGATGCTGTTTGATAAGGTCATTGCCTACGATCATCTGACTCAGAAGATCAGCGTCATTGTAAATATGAAGACCGACCGTGTGATGGAGAATTACGGAAAGGCTGCTGCCGATATCCAAAATATCATCAATATTATCCGCACTGCTCCGGCTCCGGAAATCCCGGTTTCTTCTTCAAAAGTGAATTTTACCTGCAATGTCACTCAGGAAGAATACTGTAAGCTGGTTGAAAAAACAAAAGAATACATCGTCGATGGCGATATTTTCCAGGCAGTTATTTCAAGACAGTTCTCCACTCCTTACGAGGGCAGCCTGATCAACCCGTACCGTGTACTGCGTACCACAAATCCTTCTCCGTACATGGTGTACCTGAGTATTGACGGTGAAGAGATCATGAGTACTTCCCCGGAAACGCTGGTCCGTTTGGAAAATGGCCGCCTGACTACATTCCCGGTAGCCGGTTCCAGACCGAGAGGCACAACACCGGAGGAGGACAAGATTCTGGAAAAGGATCTGCTTTCCGACGAAAAAGAACTTTCCGAACACAATATGCTCGTCGATCTCGGCAGAAATGACCTTGGTAAAATTTCGAATTTTGATTCGGTTGAGGTTACAAAATACATGATGATCCACCGCTATTCCAAGATCATGCACATCTGTTCACAGGTTGAGAGCAATATCCGCAGCGACTGCGACGGCTTAAGTGCGATTGAAAGTGTCCTGCCGGCCGGAACGCTTTCCGGTGCACCAAAGATCCGTGCATGTGAGATCATCGAAGAACTGGAAAGTGAACAGCGTGGGATTTACGGCGGTGCACTCGGTTATCTTGATTTTACCGGAAACTTGGATACTTGTATCGCGATCCGCATGGCAGTCAAAAAAGATGGTCATGTGTATGTTCAGGCGGGAGGCGGTATTGTCGCTGACAGTATTCCGGAAAATGAATATATGGAATCCTACAACAAAGCACTCGCTGTTATGAATGCCGTGAAAAATGCAAAGGAGGTGCTGGAATAATGATTCTCTTAATTGATAATTATGATAGTTTTTCTTATAATCTTGTTCAAATGGCAGGAAGTATCAACCCGGATATCAAAGTCATCCGAAATGATGCCATGACCGTAGAAGAAATCCGTGCCCTCGCACCTTCTCACATCATTCTGTCCCCGGGACCTGGTTATCCGAAAGATGCCGGTGTCTGCGAAGAGGTTGTGCGGCATCTTCAGGGAGAAATCCCGATCCTCGGCGTGTGTCTCGGACATCAGGGCATCTGCGAAGTATACGGCTGCACCATTTCTCATGCAAAACAGCTGATGCACGGAAAAAAGAGCCGCATCCACATCGATAACAACAGTCCGATCTTCAAAGGACTGGACGAAGAAATGGATGCCGCCAGATATCATTCACTGGTTGCTGTCCGTGAAACCGTTCCGAATGTTCTTCAAGTGATCGGTGAAGATAAAAATGGCGAAGTGATGGCAGTACAGCATAAAACGTACCCGGTATATGGTATGCAGTTCCATCCAGAATCCATTCTCACACCGCAGGGACGCATCATTCTTGAAAACTTTTTAAATTTATGATGCCTACGGATTGTTCCGTGCGTCGCACTCCCACAATATACAGGAGGAAATTTACCATGATAAAAGAAGCTATTTACAAACTGATCAACCACGAAGATCTTACATATGAAGAATCACTCGCTGTTATGGGCGAAATGATGGACGGCACCGCAACTCAGGCTCAGATGGGTGGATTTCTGACTGCACTGCGTATGCAGGGGGAAACCATTGACGAGATCACTGCTTTTGCCACGGTTATGCGTGAAAAAGGTGTCAAACTTCACCCGGAACGTGATGTCATGGAAATTGTCGGAACCGGCGGAGATGAAGTCGGAACTTTCAACATTTCCACAACTTCTGCTTTCGTTGTTGCCGCTGCCGGAATTCCGGTTGCAAAGCACGGAAACCGCAGCATTTCCAGCCGAAGCGGAGCTGCCGATGTACTTGAAAACCTTGGTGCAAAAATGGATCTGACAGCCGAGCAGAACGAAACCGTTTTAAAGAAGACCGATATGTGCTTTATGTTCGCTCCGGTTTATCATTCTTCCATGCGTTACGCTGCTCCTGTCCGCAAAGAACTTGGCGTTCGTACCGTATTTAATATCTTAGGTCCTCTGTCCAATCCGGCGGCCGCCAAAATGCAGCTTCTCGGTGTTTACGACAAAGATCTTGCACCGGCTCTGGCACAGGTTCTCTCCAACCTCGGTGTTACTCGCGGCGTGGCTGTCTGCGGCGATGACGGACTGGATGAGATTACCCTGACCGGTAAAACTTACGTCAATGAAATCCGAAATGGTGAAATCATTTCTTATACGATTACCCCGGAACAGTTCGGTTTAAAGAGCTGCGATCTTTCCGAACTGATCGGTGGCACACCAAAAGAAAACGCTGAAATTACCCGCCGTATTCTGACCGGTGAGGAAACTGGACCAAAGCGTGACGTCATCCTGATGAATGCCGGCATGAGCCTCTATCTTGGCATCGACGGCATCACCCTTGCAGAAGGTATTGAAAAAGCAAAAGAAATGATCGACAGCGGAAAAGCTTACGCAAAACTTCAGGAATTTGTCAAAGCTACACAGGAGGCTTAATTTATGATTTTGGAACAGATTGCGGCAGCTACCAGACTTCGCCTGATCGAGGAAAAGAAGCTGGTTTCCCCGGAAGAAATGAAAGAAAAAGCTCTCGCCCTTGCAGCAGATGAGACTTTTCCATTTGAAAAAATGTTGAAAGAACCTGGTATTCATTATATTTGTGAAGTCAAAAAAGCTTCTCCATCCAAAGGTCTGATTGCAGAAGATTTTCCATATCTGCAGATTGCAAAAGAATACGAAACAGCCGGTGCAGATGCCATCTCCTGCCTGACAGAGCCGAAATATTTTCTCGGAAAGAAAGAATATTTAAAAGCGATCACAGATGAAGTTTCCATCCCGGTTCTGCGAAAAGATTTTACCGTAGACGAATATCAGATTTACGAAGCGAAAACACTCGGTGCAGGCGTTGTTCTTCTGATCTGTGCACTGCTTGATACTGAAACGATCCGCTCTTATATTGAAATCTGTGATTGCCTCGGTTTATCTGCACTCGTTGAAGTCCACGATGAGGCAGAAATGGATTCTGCAATCAAAGCCGGTGCCAGAGTGATCGGTGTAAACAACCGAAACTTAAAAGATTTCACGGTAGATATCTCCAACAGCACCCGCCTGAGAAGTCTTGCTCCGGAAAATGCACTTTTCGTGGCAGAAAGCGGGATCAAAACAGCGGAAGATATTCAGGTATTAAAAGATGCCGGTGTAAATGGTGTGCTGATCGGTGAAACACTGATGCGAAGTCCCGACAAAGCTGCCATGCTTGCAGCCCTCAATGGAGGAGCCTTATGACAAAGATCAAAATCTGCGGTCTGAAACGCACAGAAGATATTTCTTATGTCAATGAACTGCTTCCCGATTTTGCCGGATTTGTTTTCGCAAAAAGCAGCCGACAGGTCGATGCAAAAAAAGCAGCAGAATTAAAAAAACAGCTTTCGCCAAAGATCAAAGCAGTCGGTGTTTTCGTCAATGCCGAATCGGAATTTATCGCCAAATTATATCAAAAACAAATCATTGATCTTGCACAGCTGCACGGCGATGAAACCGCAGATTACATTCATAGATTAAAAAATTTATGCCCTTCCCTCCCACTGATCAAAGCCGTTCGCGTACAAAGCACGAAGCAGATCCTGGAGGCAGAAAAGCTTCCATGCGATTATCTGCTGCTCGATACCTGGCAGAAGGATTCTTACGGCGGAAGCGGCAAAACATTTGACCGTTCCCTAATTCCACCGCTTGCGAAACCATGGTTTTTAGCTGGCGGACTGAATACAGAAAATATTGCAGAAAGTATTGCTCAGTGTCATCCGTGGGCGGTCGATGTGAGCAGTGCCGTTGAGACAAACAGTGTAAAAGACAAAGAAAAAATCAAAAGATTCATTGATCATGTACGAAGATAAAACATTGTATTATATATAGAAAGGATTCACTTATGAGCAAAGGAAGATTTGGAGAATACGGCGGACAGTACATCCCGGAAACACTGATGCCCGCTGTTCAGGAAGTAGAAGAAGCTTACAACAAATACAGCAAAGATCCGGAATTTATCGCAGAGCTGGATGACCTGCTGAAAAATTATGCGGGAAGACCTTCTCTGCTCTATGAAGCAAAAAAAATGACCGAGGATCTCGGCGGTGCAAAAATTTATCTGAAACGTGAAGACTTAAACCACACAGGAGCACACAAAATCAACAACGTACTCGGTCAGGTTCTTCTGGCAAAGAAAATGGGCAAAACCCGTGTCATCGCAGAAACCGGTGCCGGACAGCACGGTGTTGCAACTGCTACCGCTGCTGCTCTGATGGGACTGGAATGTGAGATCTTCATGGGCAAAGAAGATACCGACCGTCAGGCACTGAATGTATTTCGTATGGAACTGCTCGGTGCAAAAGTGCACGCTGTCACAAGCGGCACAATGACTTTAAAAGATGCCGTAAATGAAACAATGCGTGAATGGAGCAAACGTATGGATGACACGCTTTATGTACTTGGTTCTGTCATGGGACCTCATCCATTCCCGACAATTGTCCGTGATTTCCAGAAAATTATCGGAGAAGAAATCAAAGAACAGCTGATAGAAAAAGAAGGCCGTCTGCCGGATGCCGTGATTGCCTGCGTCGGAGGCGGAAGCAATGCCATCGGTACTTTTTATGAATTCATACCTGATAAAGAAGTCGCCCTGATCGGCTGCGAAGCAGCCGGACTTGGCATTGATACCCCGAAACATGCCGCCACGATCGCCAAAGGAAGCACCGGTATTTTCCATGGCATGAAATCTTTGTTCTGCCAGGACGAATACGGTCAGATCGCACCGGTTTATTCTATTTCTGCCGGACTTGACTACCCTGGAATCGGCCCGGAACATGCGATGCTTGCAAAAGAAGGCCGTGCACAGTACGTTTCCATCACCGATGAAGAAGCCGTTAATGCATTTGAATATCTTTCCCGCACCGAGGGAATCATTCCGGCGATCGAGAGTTCTCACGCCGTTGCCTACGCAATGAAACTGGCACCGACTATGGATAAAGATAAGATCATCGTAATTACTATTTCAGGACGTGGCGACAAAGACGTGGCTGCCATTGCACGATACAGAGGAGTGGATATCTATGAGTAATATATATAAGGCATTCGAAAATAAAAAAGCATTTATCCCTTTTGTAACAGGTGGGGATCCAGACCTTGAAACCACAAAAAATCTGCTGATCGCCATGGAAAAAGCCGGTGCCGACCTGATCGAGATCGGTATCCCGTTTTCCGATCCGATCGCCGAAGGCCCGGTCATCCAGGAAGCGAGCCAGAGAGCACTCGCTGCAGGATGCACCACCGATAAATTGTTTGATATGGTAAAAGAAGCCCGCCAGAGAGTAAAAATTCCGATGGTGTTTATGACCTACATCAACCCGGTCTATACCTACGGAAAAGAACGCTTCATGAAACGCTGCGTAGAATGCGGCATTGATGGAATCATCGTTCCGGATCTTCCTTATGAAGAAAAAGAGGAGCTTTCCGGTGTCTGCGAATCATACGGCATCGACCTGATCTCCCTGATCGCACCGACCTCCCACGAACGCATCCGTATGATTGCAAAAGAAGCAAAAGGATTTGTCTACTGTGTATCTTCACTTGGTGTAACCGGCGTTCGAAGTGAGATTAAAACGGATGTTGCAAAAATGGTAGAAATGGTGAAAGAAGTAAATGATATCCCGGCTGCCATCGGATTCGGTATCTCCACCCCGGAACAGGCAAAAAAAATGGCATCCGTATCAGACGGAGCCATCGTAGGATCTGCGATTGTAAAAATTGTGGCGAAGTACGGAAAAGAATGTATTCCGGAAGTCGAAAAATATGTGAAAGAGATGAAAGCGGCGGTGGAGATTTGAATGTGCAAATGAACGAATTCCCCGAAGGGCACGTAAAAGTGCCTTCTTGGGAATTGTTCATTTGCACATCTCAAAAAGCCCGCTCAACGGCTTTGCAAACTCCCCGCTTTTTTCGACATCCAGCGTACAGATCACTTTGTCGCACTTCTTGATCCATTCTTTTGCTTTCTGTATTTCTTTTTCTTCAATCCTGCCAAATGGTTTCACGGAGATCACTTCTGTCGCCAGTGCTTTTGCTGCGGGATAATCCAAATCGTTTTCCCACAGAATCCCCGTTACAAACGGCACTCGCTCTCTCTGTAATTTTCGAAAGACTGCTGTACCGGTTCCGTTTCCTGCGATCACAAAAACTTTCGTCTCTCCTTCTGTTTTCGGAAGTTCGAGATCTCCGGTGCGTTCATCATAAGAACCTGTTGTCATTTGATAAAGCTGTGGGATGTAGCCCTGCGTAAAAATTTCTTCCGGTGTTCCAAATCGATCTACTTTGTCTCCTCTGACGCAGGCTATTTTATCGGAAATACGTCCTGCCAGGTCCAGTTCATGCAAGGACATGATTACGGAAAGATTTCGTTCCCTGGACATATTCTGGATGATGGATAAAAATTCCAGCTTATAGCGGATATCCAGAAAAGAGGTCGGCTCATCCAGAATGATGATATCCGGCTGCTGGCAGATTGCTCTCGCCAGCATTACACGCTGTTTCTGGCCGTCACTCGTTTTTGAAAAATCACGGTCAGCAAGCTCGTGAATGTGCACCAGTTCCATTGCCTCATCTACCAGTTTCCAGTCTTCTTTTGAGAGTACGCCGAACTTCCCGGTATATGGATAACGTCCGGTCGCAACCACTTCTTTGCAGGTCATCATTTCCGGTCTTACCCGTTCTGTCAGCACAACCGAAAGTTTTCTGGAAAGCTCTTTTCCGCTGATTTGTTCCGTCTCTTTTCCATCCAGCACAACGACTCCGCCAAGCGGTTTCAGCTGTTTTATGATGCTTCTCAGGATCGTTGTTTTTCCCGCTCCGTTCGGTCCGATCAACGTCAGGATTTCTCCCTTTTTCAGACTGATCTTGATATTTTTTATGAGCGGAACGCCGTGATAGCCGACGGTCAGACCTTCCGTATAAAAATAATATTCTTCCATATGCTATTCCGCCTTTTCTAAATCAAAAATTCAAAAATATTTCTGACATTCTTGCTGCAAGATATACCTTATGCATTGCATGAACTGTTCCATGATTCCTGATTTCACACTTTTTCTTTTTTTCTGTGAATCATAATATAGATTACCACCGGTGCCCCAAATACCGCTGTGATCGTACTGATGGAAAGTTCTGTCGGAGCAAACATAATTCTTGCCAAGAGGTCACAGAGCAGGCAGAACACAGATCCGCCAAGGAAACACGCGGGTATCATGATGATCGGTTTTGCGGTGCCGAATAAATTTTTAACCAGATGCGGAACAGCAATTCCGACAAAGGATACCGGTCCTGCAAAGGCTGTCACACAGGCTGACAGAATACTGGATAACAGCACGAGCAGTATGCGAAACAGCTGTACATTCAGTCCCATATTCTGGGCATAAGATTCTCCCATCTGATAGGCACTGATCGGCTTTGACATCAGAAAAACGCAGATCGAAGTGATCCCGACAACGATCGCCATGATCACTACATTATCCCAGGTAATCCCGGAAAAACTTCCTTTTGACCAGTTATGCAGATTGACAATATCGGCATCGTCCGCAAATGTTACCACAAAATCGGTAATCGCAGAACAGATATATCCGATCATAACGCCGCTGACGATCAGCATCGACATCTGATCGGTCACTTTCGACATCAGGATCACAAATCCCATACAGATCATGGAACCAACAAAAGCTGCCATGATCATCACCCAGGAACTTAAATGCAGGGCATTTCCAAGGGAAGCTACCATGACAAGTGCCACGACCAGTTTTGCTCCGGAGGAAATTCCCAGTGTAAACGGTCCGGCGATCGGATTATGAAAAAAAGTCTGCAAAAGATATCCGGACAATGCCAGCCCGCCGCCCAAGATTGCCGCTGCCATTGCTCTCGGAAAACGGATTCCCATCACAATATCCGTAAAGGTTTCATCCGCTCCATTTCCCCACAGCATTTTCGGTATCTCCGAAACCGGTATATTTACACTTCCGATGCATATATTCAAAACCAAAAATAAAAATAACAAAGCTGCAAGAATGATAAATGCAGCACCATATCTGCTTTTTTTCATCGTATCACTCCACCTTATACAGATAAGTCAGGTCTGCATCGTCTCCGGTCAGCATTTTTCGAATATCGGATGTGATTGTCCCAAGTTCCATTGTTGACTGATAGAGATTCTTGGTCGTGCAGTATACATGTCCTTCTTTCACCGCTTTGAATTTCTCAAGCAGCGGGCTTTTTGCCAGAAGATCCTGCATAGAAGACAATTCTCCTTCTATTGTACTATTATAAATAATATAGTCTGCATCTTTTGCTCCGGCATAAAATTCTTCCATCTGAAGGGAAACTGTAGATGTCGCTTCCTCCTCGTCACCTAGATCATCAAAAATATAGCTTCCGCCGGCAAGTTCAATCATTTTCGGCAGATAATCCGCACTTTTTCGCACGTTTGCTTCCCCATTTGTCGTGATATAGAAAAATGCCACCGTTTTTCCGGTTGCATCCTGATCACTCACCTGTTCAAACGCTTTCGCTTCTGCATCAAACGCCTGCTCTGCCTGATCTTCATGCCCGGTCAGCAGCCCGTAAAGTTTGACCCATTCAGTACGTCCGAGCGGATTTGTCTCATAGCTGGAATGATCGACCAGAACCGGAATATTAAATTTTTCCATCTGTTCTTTTACTTCCGGTGTATGCAGAATCATGGTATTCTCGATGGCAAGCCCACAGTTTTCATTCAATATCATCTCATAGTCCGGGGCTGAATATTTCCCGGCATAAATAATATCCCCATCTTCCATGGCTTTTTTCGCCTCTTCTATGTACCAGCCATCTGCTTTCAGCGAGCTGAATCGAACCGCATCCAGTGCATCTGTCGCCACAAACATATCCATCGCCGCCGAAGCCGCCAGATAAATATTCTGGATCGGCTGCTGCAGCACCGTGATATCCTTATCCATATCTTCCGGCACAGATTCTCCTTCCGGTACGATCAGATATTTCCCGTCATCTGCGATCGTGACAAGTGCATAATCATCCTGATAATAATCCACGGCAAACTGCTTTGCATACTCCAGTTCCATGCTGTGATCGTATGTCAGCTCCTTGCTGATATCGGTATTTCGCTTTTCAATCGTATCCTGTTTTTGCGATGCACAGCCTGCCAGCATCAGGCAGAAGGCAACACCGAGTACCCCCATTATTTTTTTCATTTCTTTTCCTTTCGTCTCATCCTGGTAACAGCCGGCAGGAACACAGCCACTGCAACTGCAATCCACAATGCGATATTTACCGATCCACTCATACCCGATCCGGAACCGGACGCTGTCACGGTGTCTGATGCAAAGGTCAACGTATATTCGATTTCATGCGGGACACTCATCGCAGTCGTATCTGCCGTTACCGTCATCGGTTCATCAAATTCTGCAACCGGAACCTCAAAAACAGAATTTCCTTCCGTATTGACCGGAAGAAATTTTTCACCGTCAACCAGCATATAGTCATAATGTGAACTGCTCCATTTAATCTCAGCTGTTACTTTTCCATCTTTTACCGAAATGGCAGTCGGAGAATCGATCGTTGCTCTTCCGCTTCCGCCTTCCATCGTAACTTCTGCGGTGTATTCACCGTCTTTTAAATTTAGTTCCTCTGCTGTCATGATTTCTCCTTATAAAAAGCTGCTGCAAAATATGTAGATACATATCGCAGCAGCTTTTCGCAAAATCTGATATTTTTTATTCTTCTGCTTTTACCGGATTGGAAACGCTGACTTTATGGTCATACCATTTTCCTTTTGTTCCGATCAGTGCCAGATCAAATTCCTCATCGATAGCCGGAACAGGAACATCAAATGCATTCACTTCTTCTGCCGGTTCACCGTCATTATAATCTACGGTTTCCACAACTGGCTGCAGCAGTTCTGCTCCGTCTTTCTGTGCATCCTCTGCAAGTCCCGGATACAGATTTACAATGTTTTTAGAACGCAGTGTGATATGAATGGTCATCTTTCCGTCTTCTACGGTCAGAGTTCCTTTTCCATCATACATTTCATTGACCTGAAACATACTGCTGTCTGTATTAAAATCAGCCGTATAAGTTCCATCTTCCAGTGTTGCAGCGGCTTCTGTTGCCTCTGTGTCTGCGGTCGTTTCTGCTGCACTCTCCGCCTCCTGTGTTTCTTCGGTCTGTGCCTGTGTTTCAGAAGCTGCCTCTGTCTGTGCAGCACTCTGTGTTTCTGTCTGGCTTGTGCTGTTTCCGCAGCCAACTGCCAGTGTACAGCTAAGTGCCATTAATCCTGCTAACGTAATGATTCTTTTCTTCATTTTTGTTCCTGTCCTTCTATTTTGCTTCTTTTTTTCAAGAATACCTCTGACATTCCTGCTGCGAGGTACACCTCATGTATTACTCGTTTATAGCATTTGCTGTATGAGCAACGTAGAGATCCTGGATTGCCTTGATTTCTCCCAGACCTGCGATCTGTGTATCAATGCTGTCAAATTTTCCGGATTCCTCAAACTGGCTCTTCCAGGAATCGTCATCATCGCCTGCCATATCGTTGTTTGCATGATCTCCAGCAACAACCATCAGCGGACGAAGAATTACTTTTTTGTATCCTGCTTCGGATACGGCTTTGATCACTTCTTCACATGCGGTTTCTTCCGGTTCACCTTCAACGGTTCCGATAAATACGTTGTCATAGCCAAGGTCTTTCATCTGTGCCTGCATCTGGCTGTAGGAAACTTTTGCTGTATGAGAAGTTCCATGTCCCATGAATACAAATGCAACGCCATCTTCTTTTGCTGCATCAAGAGAATCATAATTTGCTGTTGCAACTGCTTCAGAAGTGATCGCTTCTGCAACTGCTTTCTTATCATCGTTTACTGCACTTGCATCTTCGCCAACTTCACCCAGCAGCGGTTCTGCTATTTTTACAGATTCAAATTTATCTTTATATGCATCTACTGCTTCCACCAGCTCATCATATTCTGCACCGTGCATCAGATGTGTCGGCTGAACAACCAGATTCTTAACACCATTGTTTACAGCACGTTCCAGAGCCTGATCCATGTTGTCGATGTGCTCATCATCACGGGCCTGAACATGGTTGATGATGATCTGTGCTGTGAACGCTCTTCTTACGGACCAGTCCGGATTGGCATCCTGCAGTGCATCTTCGATACCTTTGATATCAGCAACACGGCTGTCATTGAAAGAAGTACCAAAGCTTACAACCAGCAGTTCGTTTTCACCAATCTCATCGCCGTTGCGTGGATCATCTTTGGATGCATCACCGGTATCTCTTCCGAAATAATCCGGATCAGCTTCTTCGCCTTCAACCAGTTCTTTCTGAGCATCTGTCAGAGCATCCCATGCTTCTTTTGCTTCTTTACACTGCTCGTCTGTGTTCTCATTTCTTTCCTGAACATAAATTGCATCGATCAGAGCTGCTACTTTATCTGCTGCTGCCTGATCATCTTCTGCTTCCGTAGCTGCTGCTGTTTCAGAAGCTGCCTCGGTTGTTGCCGCTTCGGTAGCTGCTGCTGTCTCGGTTACTGCAGTTGTCTCTGTCGGAGCAGTTGTCTCTGCTGTTTTGCTTCCGCATCCTGCCAGCATAGATGCTGTAATTGTTGTTACACATAAAATCGTTACCAGTTTTTTCTTCATTTGCCTTTCCTCCCAAAATAAGATTTCTATTTGAAACAAATAAGATTTGGGAGAAAAAGAAAATCCAACGAACACACGTCGTTGGACTGTATACTGGATAACAACAGCCAAACCAGAATTTCTTCGGCTTCGCTGTTTCTATTTCAATTCGGTACAATCAATCCTCGTGACCTGGAATATCTATTCCCCGCACCACAGTCTGGCAGGTCTCCTGGCTTACAGTTTTAACGCACATTGCCGCCTTCCCGATATCTCAGTGGCATAATAAGCAATACACTCCTGTTTACAGTGACGAGATCGCACAGGTCTTTCACCTGTTTCCCTATTCTCCGCCTTGTGGCGGCACCAGCTGCTTCTTATTCTATTTCAAATATTCGTTCCTAACAGTCCGATAATTACCCTATAACCTATAACCTATCATTTATATCTGACTGTTATTTACATTTCCAGATTATAGCATAAATTTTAAAATAATCAACTGTTTTATGCTTCTTTATGCTTCTTCTGATTTAGGACGTAATTCTTCTATTTTACAGGCATGTTTTTTTGTTATTTTGTCATATGAAATCCCCACTGCCAGAATATTTTGCGGGCATTGTCTGTGTTCTCCCAGTTTTCCTTTGAAACGTAATATATAATCTTTTTCTTTAATCTGTTTGATAGCTTCTTCTGGTGTCTGATCCACTTTTAATTCCAATATAATGCCCTTATCTTCATATCTGACAGGATAAAAAATAAAGTCCACAAATCCTTTTCCAGCTTTATCTTCTCTTTCTATCCTATAAAAATCTCTTGCAGAAAGATAAACCAGATTTACAATCGCCGATAATTCCACCTCATTATTATAAGATAAGATTGGCGTTTCCGTATTATGTGCATATTGCAAAATTTCAGCCATAGTATCTGTATCTTTATTTAAAGTCGCCTGTAACATTTTATTAGAAATATTTGCAAGTCTGTATATATATCCCAGGGATTTTTCCTTTTTCATCATAGATGCATAACTTCCCTGTAACTCTTTATTTGGAATAAACACGCAGCCATTATCATACGTCAATAACCCATAAACAACCATCGCCGAATATATTTCTTCCTTTGTATCGAGCTGCTGTGCCGTTGCTGCATATTCCTCAATACCCGATGGTATTTTTTCTCCTGCAAACATGAGAACCAGATCTTCCTGTACGTCATCTATATTGTTTTTAACATAGCTGAATACGGAATCATATTTTCCTGAGCTGACCCAGTAATTTGACAGCTGATTATCGGACAATGCACATACAACCGAACGCGGATTATACAATCTCTGACCGGATGCTGTGTGATAACCGTCATACCATTCCCTCAAACCCTCTCGGTCAATTTGAGGCTTTTTTGTATTCTGAAGATATTTTTCATACAACTTATCTACTTCTTCATCTGAAAATCCAAAATACTCACTGAAACGAATACGTGTTGCCATATTATATTCCAGAAACATATTCAATTCCGATCCGTCGGAATATTTTGCAATCGGCAACACCCCTGTCATATAGGCAAGCTCAACATAACTCTGTCCTTTTAATAATAATTTCAAAAAAAGCAGATAGTCTTCTCTGTTCTTTTCTGTCATAAATGACATGTGAAATACCGCATCCCATTCATCCATAACAAAAATAAATTTCTTTTTTGTTTCATTGAATATTTTCGAAAAAATATCCCATATAGCATCTTCCTGCTTTAAATACAAATCCGAATATTTTTCTCTTAAATCATAATATATTCCCTCTTCAATGCGAGAAATATATTTTTTATAGCTATCACATTCTTTCGGCATTTCACTGAAATCAATATATACCACATCATGTTTATTTAAATGCTCTTTATATTTTGGATATTCTGAAATTTTAAGTCTGTCAAAAATATCAGAACCGCCCTCCGATTTTTCAAAAAAAGATGCTATCATATTTGCCATAACCGTTTTTCCAAAACGCCTTGGTCTTGTGATACAGAAAAATCTCTGTTCCTGTTCCAGAGCCGGTATTAATTCTTCCAGCAGCTCTGTTTTGTCTACAAAATAAAGACCTTTCGTAATTGTTTTGTATTTATCATATGGCTCAATACTGTTTAAAAACATTCCCATATCAATTCCCCCACAAATCCCCTTTTCTCTGCTGATTTAATCTTAACAAGAATTCTTATTCCTGTAAATCAGAAGATTCTTTCCTGAACTTCTCTGCATCCAGTGTCTTGATCACCTTCGCCGGATTTCCAACTGCTACCACATTGTCCGGGATATCTTTCACAACAACACTTCCGCCGCCGATCACGACATTGTTTCCGATCGTAACACCCGGCATAACGTGCACACCTGCTCCGATCCAGACATTATCTCCGACTGTGATCGGATACGCATACTCAAGTCCCTGATTTCGACGTTCGGCATCGAGCGGATGGCCCGCCGTATAGAATCCACAGTTCGGGGCGATCATTACGTTATCGCCAAATTTCACTTTTGTGCAATCCAGAATAACCAGGTTATGATTTGCAAAAAAGTTTTTTCCAATTTCTATATTATAACCATAATCGCACCAGAAAGGCTGCATAATCTGAAATGCTCCTTCTGTTTTTCCAAGCAGCTTTTTCATTACTTCTTTCTGTTCTTTCACCCGCGTTGGTCGCAGCTGATTAAAATCATAACATAAATCCTTTGCACGGATTCGATCCTGCACCAGCTCCTCATCGTGATCGGCATCATACAACATCCCTGCAAGCATTTTTTCTTTTTCTGTCAGCTTTTCTTTTTCCATAATTCTTCTTACCTTTTTTTAATCAAACAGTACCTTCCAGTTTTCATCCTCGTTTGCCCGGAAACACATCCGGATCTGTTCTTTATTTACCTTTTCTTCCGCCAGATTTTCCGGTATTTCATCTTCCGAGAAATAACGGCTCTCCGTCGTTTCTATATTTTCTGCAAACGCTCCGCTTTTCACCGAACACAGCAGAAATACTTTAACGATACCATAAGCATACAGCGGTTTATTATGTTTATTTCGATCCTGCACTGCGATCAGCCTGTCTGTGCTGACCTCAAGCCCTGCTTCTTCGAGCGTTTCTTTTCTCGTATTTTCCGCGATGGACTGATTTACATCACACCAGCCTCCCGGCAGGGACCAGGTTCCGTTATTTTCATGCACCAGCAGAATTTTGCCATCCTTAAAAATGGCCGCTCTGGTGTCTACTTTCGGCGTCTGATATCCGGTTTCATTGCAAAATAAACCTTTCACTTTTTCCAACGAAATATCTGTCTTGCAGGCGAGCATTTCTGCTGAAATTTCACGCAGTCTTTCATAACGCTCCAGGTCATATTTATCATGCCCGTACGTCAGTCCAGCCTGGGCAATGCTCTGTATTTCAACGGCAAATGCAACCCATTTGTCCCGATTGTTTTTTAAATCACTCATAAAGTCCTTCCTTAATCACTCTGAGAATTCATTTTTTAATCGTTACACTGTTCTCTTTTACAGATTTATCCCTTTCATTCACACATGAAAAAGATACCGTTTCTATTATATCGTTTTCTCTGAAAAACAAAAATACTTTTTTGTAACCTTTTTCCCTGCTGATTTGTATTATAATTGAAAGCACCTTGATCAAGGACTTGCAACTTTTACGATTCAGGCAGCAAATACTTCCATCTGCAATGAATTGTTATCAAATTGTAACTGTTCAGAGCCAAGCAAAATTTCAAAAAACAGGTATAAAATGCTTGCA
>ERZ1035006.1257-NODE-1257-length-17142-cov-6.479312_pt1 | contig 17142 bp, 13 predicted proteins | sample MGYA00520694_ERZ1035006 | MGnify/ENA primary metagenome ERZ1035006 (study PRJEB33766, sample SAMN09781746) | gut metagenome | biome: gut microbiome | host: Homo sapiens | place: Madagascar | study: EMG produced TPA metagenomics assembly of the PRJNA485056 data... | reverse complement strand
GCGAAGCATCGGCAAAATCCGTTACTGGAACGAGGTACGAGTGAACAGTAACATTAAAATAAAGGGTGATCGTATGGCAGATGTTACAACGGAACAGATTGAACAATTAGAACAAAAAGTGATGTCCACATCAGAACACATTCGTAAGATGGACGATTTTGTCAGCCCCGAGATCTTATATGAGGAGCTGATTAACTGCGTGCGCAAATATCACCCTTCTGACGATATATCGATGATTGAGAAAGCCTTCCGGATCGCAAATGATGCACACAAGGGACAGGTGCGCAAATCCGGCGAGGCTTATATTATACATCCGCTCTGTGTTGCGATCATTCTGGCGGAGCTGGAGCTGGATAAGGAGACGATCGTAGCCGGACTATTGCATGACGTGGTCGAAGATACCGTTATGACGGATGAGGAGATCGCACAGGAGTTCAATGAGGAAGTGGCGCTGCTCGTGGATGGTGTCACCAAGCTCGGTCAGCTCTCTTATGACGCAGATAAAGTAGAGATCCAGGCAGAGAACCTGCGAAAGATGTTCCTCGCGATGGCAAAGGATATCCGTGTCATACTGATCAAGCTGGCAGACCGTCTACACAATATGCGTACCCTGCGTTATATGACACCGGAGAAGCAGAAGGAAAAAGCGCGTGAGACGATGGACATCTACGCACCGATCGCACAGCGGCTCGGTATTTCCAAGATCAAGACGGAGCTCGATGATCTCTCACTCAAATATCTGGAGCCGGAAGCCTATTATGATCTGGTCGAGAAGGTAGCGATGCGCAAGGGTGCCAGAGACGAGTATGTGAAAAAACTTGTGGAAGAAGTCAAGCATCATATCAAGGATGCCGGCATCGAGGCAACGATCGACGGCCGCAGCAAGCACTTTTTCAGTATTTATAAAAAGATGGTCAACCAGGGCAAGACAATCGACCAGATCTATGATTTGTTTGCGATCCGAATACTGGTCAATGATGTCAAGGACTGTTATGCGGCGCTCGGTGTGATCCATGAGATGTATAAGCCGATTCCCGGCCGTTTCAAAGATTATATTGCGATGCCAAAGCCGAATATGTATCAGTCGCTGCACACGACACTGATCGGGCCGGACGGACGTCCGTTTGAGATCCAGATCCGTACCTATGAGATGCACCGTACCGCTGAGTATGGTATCGCAGCGCATTGGAAATATAAGGAAGCCGCCAACGGCAATGCAGTCGGTGGCGAGGAGGAAAAGCTCAGCTGGCTGCGCCAGATTCTGGAGTGGCAGCGGGACATGTCCGACAACAAGGAGTTCATGAGCCTGTTAAAGAGCGATCTTGACCTGTTTTCAGATACGGTATTTTGTTTTACTCCGTCAGGTGATGTGAAGAATCTGCCGAACGGCTCCACACCGATCGATTTTGCCTACAGTGTGCATTCGGCAGTCGGAAATAAGATGATCGGAGCCAAGGTCAACGGCAAGCTCGTGACGATCGATTATAAGATCCAGAACGGTGACCGTATAGAGATCATCACATCGCAGAATTCCAAGGGACCGAGCCGTGACTGGCTCAATATCGTCAAGAGTACACAGGCGAAAAATAAGATCAATCAGTGGTTCCGAAGTGAGTTTAAGGAAGAAAATATCTTAAAGGGTAAGGAACTGTTAGAGAAATACTGTAAGAGCAAGGGTATCAACTGGCCGGATATCAATAAGCCCGAATATCAGGCGAAGATCCTGCGCAAATACGGATTTCCGCAGTGGGATAATTGTCTGGCTACGATCGGACATGGGGCACTCAAGGAGAGCCAGGTCGCCAATCGTATGCAGGAGGAATACCGCAAAGATCATCCGCTCGTTGTGACGGATGAGGATGTTTTAAAGCAGATAGAGCATACGAACGTCGACCGCCAGCCGAGTGAGCATCGTTCCAAGAGCGGTATCGTGGTCAAGGGTCTCTATGATATCGCCGTGCATCTGTCAAAATGCTGTAGTCCGGTGCCGGGTGACGAGATCGTGGGATTCGTCACACGCGGACGAGGCGTATCGATCCACCGTACCGATTGTATCAATATGATCAATCTGTCCGAGATGGAGAAGGCGCGTCTGATCGAGGCAGAATGGAGCGGCAGCGGCAGCAGCGATGAGGGCACTTATCTCGCAGAGATCAATATATATGGAAACAACCGTACCGGTCTGCTCGTGGATCTGACCCGTACATTTACCGAGCGTGGTATCGATATCAATTCGATCCACTCCAAGACGAGCAAACAGGGAATCGCGACGATCTCGATCTCATTTGAGACGAAGGGCAAGGAACAGGTCAACGGCCTGATCGAAAAGCTGCGTCAGGTAGAGAGCGTCATCGATATAGAGAGGACAACAGGCTGATGAAGATAGAACATTACGTGGTAGGTGTCGTAGGCACCAACTGTTATTTTGCGATCAACGAACAGACGAAGGAATGTATCATCATCGATCCGGGTGATGAGTCTGGCCGGCTGGCAGACAAGATCAAGGCGGGTGGATATGCACCGGTCGCTATTCTGCTCACGCATGCACATTTTGACCATATCATGGGTGTCGATGCGCTGAGAGAACAGTACAGGATACCAGTATATGTACATGCAGACGATGCGGATATGCTGCAGCAGCCGCAGCTCAACTGTGGAGCGATGATCGGGACGAGCGCCTTGGCCACGGCAGATAAACAGGTGCATGACGGCGATACAGTCAATCTCGCTGGAATGGAGATTCAGGTGATCCATACACCGGGACATACACCCGGAGGCGTATGCTATTATTTTCCGCAGGAAGGGGTCGTATTCTCCGGTGATACACTGTTCTGTGAATCTGTTGGACGGACAGATCTGCCTGGCGGCAGCATGTCACAGCTCGTGCGCTCCGTCAGGGAAAAGCTGTTCAAGCTGCCGGATCTGACGATCGTCTATCCGGGGCACGGAGAACCTACGAAGATCGGTACAGAAAAACAATACAATTCATTTATATAAGATCATGATACAAGTACAGTTAAATAAAGCAGATTTTGAATATGACATCCATTCTCTGGTGAAAGCATTCTTTCCATCAGAGAATGTTTGTGTGTCAGCAGAAAAAAAAGAGCCGGAGGAGCCGGTGAGCGCATGGCTCGATATAGATTTTTACAAACATGGAATCGATGTGTGCTGGCGGACCGTGCAGAGTGATCCGGCATGTGCGCACATGGACTGCGCATCCACAGACCGGCTGGATGTAAAAAATGTATTAAAAATCGGACTCTATGATATGCTGGTGACGATCACCGGACATGAGCTGCCGTGGGGATCACTCACAGGGATCCGCCCGACGAAGATACCGATGCAGCTGTTAGAAGATGGCAAAGACGAGACGCAGATCGCAGAATATATGAGACAGGCTTATCATATGAGCGGGGAAAAGATCAATCTCGCCATTGATATCGCAAAACGGGAGCGTGCACTGCTCTCCAGACTCGATTATGAGAACGGCTTCAGTCTCTATGTAGGCATTCCGTTCTGCCCGAGTACGTGTCTGTATTGTTCATTCACATCCTATCCGCTCGGTGCATGGCGCGGGCGCGTCGATGCATATCTCGATGCACTGGAGCATGAATTAGATTATGCACGTGCAGAATTTGGACATAAAAAGCTCAATTCCATCTATATCGGAGGTGGCACACCGACGACGCTCGAGCCGGAACAACTCGACCGGCTGCTCACGATGATTGAGGAGCGGTTTGACCTGTCACACCTGTTGGAGTTTACTGTGGAGGCGGGACGACCCGACAGCATCACACGTGAAAAACTCGAGGCGCTCAGAAAACATCCGGTCGTTGACCGTATTTCTGTGAATCCACAGACGATGAAGGATGAGACACTGAAGGTCATCGGCAGACATCACACAGTCCAACAGACGATTGACAGCTTTTATCTGGCACGTGAACTCGGATTCGATAATATTAATATGGATCTGATCCTCGGACTGCCGGGCGAATCGCTGGATGATGTCAAACATACGATGGAGCAGATCAGGCATCTGCACCCGGACAATCTGACGGTGCATTCACTGGCGTTAAAACGCGCAGCGCGGCTCAATATCTGTCGGGACGAATACAAAGATTACAAGATGGAGATCACACCGGAGCACCATGCCGTGACCGCACAAGGCGCGGCAGAGATGGGTATGGCACCCTATTATCTCTACCGCCAGAAAAATATGGCAGGTAATTTTGAAAATGTCGGCTACGGTCTGCCCGGAAAAGAGGGGATCTACAATATTCTTATCATGGAGGAGAAACAGACGATCCTCGCACTCGGGGCAGGATCAGTCACAAAGCGCGTATATGCTGACGGACGGATCGAGCGGTGTGCGAATGTCAAAGACGTGGCACAGTATATCGAGCGGATCGATGAGATGACCCTGCGGAAGCAGAAACTTTTTGCAGAAGAATAAAAGGGTTTTTCTATATGAAAGGACGAATTCATTTTAGAAGATGAGTTCGTCCTTTTTTCATGTGATAGGAAATTCCTATCACATAAAAAGCTGTTGACAATTAGTAAAAGAAGTGTATTATATAAACATAAAGTAAAAGCGTTGTACTAATTACGGGAGTCGAATCAGATGCCAAAAACAGGTGTGAATAACAAACTTTTGAAACAGAAGAACCGTGGTTTGCTGCTGAAGCTGATCGCGACCGGAGCATGTAGTTCGCGGATTGAGCTGGCACAAAAGACTGGACTGTCAAAGATGACTGTTTCCAATATTGTGAATGAGTTTCTGGAAAACGATATGCTGGAGGAACTCGAGAAGGCAGAAAAAATGGAGGGAAAAGGAAGAAATCCGATTCAGCTTCGTATTTCGCCCAGAGCACCGAAGCTGATCGGGGTACATCTGCACAGGGAAGGCTGCAATGTGATCTTATGTGACCTGAAGCTGAATATACAAAAGAGCTTTAGCTTCCCGGTGACATCTGCCAATGCAGAAAACCTGATGGAACAGATACTGGATGCGATCGGGCGGATGTTTGCTGAGACAGACGGTGAGCGGATCTGGGGTATCAGCATTGCCGCGCTTGGTCCATCGGACATTCTCAGGGGTAAAATTCTGAAACCTACGAACTTTTGTGGCATTCAGGATCTGAATCTGAAGAGTGAGATCGAACAAAGGTATCACATTCCGGTGTATTTCGACAGTGAGAGCAACGGTGCTGCTATTGTGGAAAAATATTATGGAAACGGGAATGACTGTGAAGATTTTATCTATGTAGTTCTGTCAAACGGTGTGGGAAGCGGTCTGGTAGTAGGTGGACAGCTGTATACCAGCAGTAGTGGCATGACATGTGAATTTGGTCATGTAAGTATTGACTGGAAGGGTCGGCGCTGTAATTGTGGAAGCAGAGGCTGCCTGGAAACTTATATTTCCAGTACAGTACTGGAAGAACAGATGCAGAGGATGACCGGCGAGACAAAGAATTTCCGGGAATTCTGTCAGGAAATGGAGCAGGCATTGGAGAGAAAACAGAACAAGGGAATAGAATTTACCGAGAAAGAGAGGCAGATAGATATGGTACTCAGAGATATGGCAGAATATCTATCCTGTGGTATTATTAATTTTTCGAACGGCCTGAATCCACAGAGGATTATTATCGGACATGACGGTTACTGGATTCCGGATCAATATCTTAGACTGGCAGAAAAAGAGGCCAATGAACGGCTTCTTACGAGAAAATACCGGAAGCTTCAGGTGATGAAATCTTATTTTCGTGCGGATGGAACTGTATTTGGCTGTGCGGGTGCTCTGCTGACTGCTGTGTTTGATGGAAAGCTGTTTGAGTGAACTGCAACGTTTTTGCAATGGACAACCGTTCATAAAAAGATGCCTCATGATAGGCAGAACAAAGAAGGAGGATTTTTATTATGCTGGCAACATTAAAAGACGTTCTGAAAGTAGCAGAAGAGAAAGAGATTGCTATTGGTGCATTTAATGCACCGAATCTGGAAAGCCTGCAGGCTGTCATGGCAGCGGCAGAGGAGATGGAGCTTCCGGTGATTATTCAGTTTGCACCGGTGCATGAGATACATAATCCGCTGGCGCTCATGGGACCGTTGATGGTAGATTTTGCAAAGAAAGCAAAGGTTCCGGTATGTGTACATCTGGATCATGGCGATAGTATTGAACGTGTGAAATATGCACTGGGTATGGGATTTACTTCTGTCATGTATGACGGATCCACCCTTGCGTATGAGGAAAATGTGGCAAACACCAGGATGGCTGCAGATCTGGCACATGCACAGGGAGCTGATATTGAAGCAGAACTGGGAAGCATGGGCAGGACAGAGTCCGGCGAAGGCGTGGGAAGCGGCGAGGATGACGATAGCAAGATTTACACAGATCCGGTACAGGCAAAGGATTTTGTGGCAAGAACAGGTGTGGACGCACTGGCATGTTCTTTTGGTACTACCCATGGTATTTATCTGAAAAAGCCGCGTCTTGATTTTTCTGTAGTAGAGAATGTAAGAAAAGAGACGAATGGTATTCCGGTTGTTATGCATGGAGGTTCCGGGGTCAGCAAGGAAGATTTCCATGCAGCGATACAGGCAGGTGTCCGCAAAATCAATTACTTTACCTATATGGATCGAGCAGCTGGCATGGCGGTGCAGAAATGGGCAGCAGAGCTGAAGGAAAATGTTCCGCCTTTTTATACCAGTGTGTCTGCGGTAGCGAAGGAAGCAATGAAAGAAAACGTCAAAGACGCTATGCGTACATTTGCACGTCTGGATGAACTAAAAAAGGGGGATTTACGGCTATGAAACGTTCAAGAATTAATCAGGTCATTAAAGATATGGAGGCTCTGGCAAAAGAAAACGGGTATCATCTGCCGCCGTTCTGCAACTGGACACCGGAAGAATGGTCAGAGAAAGGTCATGAATGTGATGAAATCCGTGATAACAAATTAGGATGGGATATCACGGACTATGGTCTGGGCAGATTTGATGAGATCGGCTTTGCGCTGGTAACGATCCGGAATGGGAATCTGAAAGATGCAAAATATAAGAAGCCATACGCAGAGAAGCTGCTGATGCTGTATCCGGGACAGAATTCACCACTCCATTATCACTGGAGTAAGATGGAGGATATCATCAATCGCGGTGGAAATGATCTCTATATTACAGTATTTAACGGAGCAGATGGGAATACGAAGCTGGATACTGATGTGACAGTTGTCACAGATGGAGTAGAACGGACAGTTCCGGCAGGCACGAGAATCAAGCTGACTCCGGGCGAGAGTATCACCATTACCCAGTATCTGTATCATGATTTTATCATGCCGAAGGAAGGCGGACCGGTGCTGTTAGGGGAAGTTTCTATGTGCAATGATGATGAAAACGACAATTGTTTCTACGAGAAGATGGGACGTTTCCCGGAGATTGAAGAGGATGAACCGCCCTATCGTTATCTGTGTACGGAATATCCGGCAGCCAAAGACTGATGGAGGAAGTGCCTATGGAGAAGAAAATTGTAGTGGCCGGGCATATCAGCGTGGACATGACACCTGTATTTCCGGGGAGCAAAAAGAAAAGTCTTTCACAGATTCTGTGTCCGGGAAAGCTGATCCGGACAGGGGAGATGGTTGTATATAGCGGAGGGGTAGTATCCAATACGGGTCTTACACTTCACAAAATGGGAGCAAATGTTCATCTGGCAGGAAAAATCGGACATGATGCGTTGGGTGAAATGATGCTTGCCATGATGAAACAGCATGGAACAGAAAAAGATCTAATTGTCGATGATGCGGTATCGACTTCTTATACGATAGTTGTAGCGCCGCCGGGCATTGATCGTGTATTTTTGCATGGTCCGGGTGGCAATGATACCTTTGTGGCAGACGATCTGAAGGATGAGCTTTTAGAGGACGCAGCACTGGTACACTTTGGTTATCCGCCTCTCATGAGGAAGATGTATGAAAATGGCGGCGCAGAGCTGGTAAAGCTGTGTAAGCGGGTTCACGAAAAGGGTGCAGCCATGTCTTTAGATCTGGCTGCTGTCGACCCGGATTCCCCGGAAGGGCTGGTGGACTGGAGAGATTTCCTGACCCATGTGCTTCCGGAGGTAGATTTCTTTGTGCCAAGCATCGAGGAACTATGCTTTATGTTGGACCGACGGCGTTATGAGAGCTGGCTGGAACGGGCAGGAGACGGTGATGTGACGGAAATTCTCGATCTGGAGCAAGACATCCGACCACTGGCAGCTCAGGCGATGGAACTTGGTGTGAAGGTTCTGATGCTGAAGTGTGGTATACAGGGAATCTATTATCAGACGGCTGGAGCAGATCTGATTGCTGAAATCCCGCCAGCGGTGGAACTGCAGGTGGCAGACTGGGCAGACCAGACCGGATTCCAGAAGTCCTTTGTTCCAGAAAGAGTGCTTTCGGGAACAGGAGCAGGGGATTCGAGCATTGGTTGTTTCCTGTACGCCATGCTGCATGGATACCCTGTCGGGCGCTGCGTTCAGCTCGCTGCGGCGCAGGGTGCTTCCTGTGTGGAAGAGGTGGATACTTTGAGTGGTCTCCATACACTTCCGGAACTGGAAACCAAGATTGCCGCAGGCTGGAAAACAAGAGAATAAAGGTAAAAAGCGGCAGGAGCAGTACTTATGTGACAAATTGCATAGTACTGCTCCTTTTTTTGTGACAAGCGGCATATGAAGCATGACAAATGTAATGGAAAAATCGTTACAATGTACAGGTGTGCAAATCAGTAAACTTATATATGATACAGATATCATAAACAATATCAATGTACATCCAAAAGCTTTTTATGGATTGTACATAATTTGGAGGAGGAAAACAAAATGAAAAAGAAAATTCTATGTGCACTTTTGTGTACGGCAATGGTAGCAGCTTTGACAGCTTGCGGCAGCAGCTCATCTAAGACGGCAGATACTCCTGCTGACGCACCTAAGGCAGATAATGCAGATACGACAGATGATACCGCAGAACCTGCTGATACAACAGATACCGCAGATACCGCAGATTCAGAAGGAGGAAGGGTGTTTGGATACACATGCATGGATGGAACCAACCCGTTCTTTGTAACGCTGGAAGGTGCAATCCGTGAAGTAGTGGAAGCGCATGGTGATACTCTTATTTCCATGGATCCGGCAAACGATTCTAATACCCAGATTAATCAAGTTGAGGACATGATTTCAAGAGGTGTGGAGGTCATGTTTGTAAACCCGGTTGACGCTGACGGTATTGTCCCGGCACTGGATATGCTGAAAGATGCTGATATTCCGATGTTTGGTTTCGATACACAGGTTGGCGATATGAGCTACCTGACTTCTTACGCAGGTTCAGATAACTACAATGCAGGTTATGTTTGCGGTGAAGATCTGGCTAAGAAAATTCCGGAAGGTGGAGACATTCTCATACTGGATTCGCCGACGATGCAGTCTATAACAGACAGAACAAATGGATTTTTAGATGCGATCAAAGAATCCGGTGTTAGCTTTCAGGTAGTTGGACAGCAGGATGCTCAGGGTAACCAGCAGGTTGCTAACGAGAAAGCGACTGATCTTCTGACCGCCCATCCGTCTGTAGTAGCTATTTTTGGTGGAAACGATCCGACTGCTCTTGGCGCATATGCTGCGGCTGATGCAGCTGGTGTAACGCCTCTGATCTACGGTGTGGACGGTTCTCCGGACGTAAAAGCGCTTTTAAAAGATACTATTCTTGAAGGAACTGGTGCACAGTCCCCGATCACAATTGGCGAGACGATTGCAAACACTGCATATGAATGGTTAGATGGCAAAGAAGTGGAGTCTTTCATTCCGATCAAGACATTCCTCGTAACAGCAGATAATGTAGATGAGTACGGAACTGACGGATGGCAGTAAATAATTAACGAAACAAACGGAACAGAATAATCGGAGGCTTTGCTTCAGAGGTGAAGCAAGGCCTCTTTCTGAAATGAGACAGGTGGTGGCGATTGGTGAGTGGACAGTATTTACTTGAGATGAAAGGAATCTGTAAATCCTTTCCAGGTGTGAAGGCTCTGCAGGATGTGGATCTTCAGCTGAAAGCCGGAGAGGTACACGCTCTCCTTGGAGAGAACGGAGCAGGTAAATCTACTTTAATAAAGGTGCTGGGTGGAATTTACCATGCAGAAAAAGGAGAAATTATTATTGGTGGACAGAAAACGGATATAGACGGTGTCGTGGCAGCCCGCCATGCCGGTATTTCCATAGTACATCAGGAACTGGTGCTGGTTCCCTATATGACGGTTGCTGAGAATATTTTTCTTGGCAGAGAGCCGGGAACCAAGATGAATATAGACCGTAAAAAGATGGTAGAGGATGCGCAGAAGCTTCTGGACACCTATGAAATGCATATCAATGCAAATATGCTGGTTGAACATTTGACGATTGCGCAGCAGCAGATGGTGGAGATCGTAAAGGCGATTTCCTTTAACTCCAGAATTCTGGTTCTGGATGAGCCGACTTCCTCTATTTCGGATAAAGAGGTTGGTTTCTTATTTGATACGATAAGAAACCTGACAAAAGCTGGAGTAGGTATTATCTACATATCGCATAAGATGAGTGAACTGGCTGAGATTTGTGATCGTGTAACAGTCATGCGGGATGGTCAGACGGTGGGAACAAAGGTGGTAAAAGGAACAACGACGGACGATCTGATCGCCCTTATGGTTGGCCGCGAGCTGACCAATTATTACACCCGTGACTATCAGGAGCCGGGTGAGGTGATTTTGAAATGTGAGCATATATCAGATGGAAAGATGGCAAAGGATGCCAGCTTTGAGCTCTGCAAGGGAGAGATCATAGGTTTTGCAGGTCTGGTAGGTGCCGGACGAAGTGAGACTATGAAAGCGATTTTCGGACTGACGCCACATGCGACAGGAGATGTGTATGTCAAGGGGAAAAAGGTTAAGATCCAATCTCCGGTTGATGCGCTTGCGCATGGCATTGCATTGGTACCTGAGAACCGCAAAGAGGAGGGGCTCTATCAGGTACAGAGCGTCCGTTTCAATTCTACCATTGAGGTGCTTGGAAGCTTTATCAGACATCTTTGTGTAGATGGCAGGAAAGAAGAAGAGATTACACAAAAGTATATCGATATGATGGACACAAAGACTCCGGGTCAGGAACAGGTGATAGGCAATCTGTCTGGTGGCAATCAGCAGAAGGTAATGATCGGACGCTGGCTGGCAACCAATCCGGAAATTCTGATTCTGGATGAGCCGACCAGAGGTGTTGACATTGGTGCAAAAGCGGAGATCTATGCCATTATGAATGAGCTGGTGAAGCAGGGTATGTCTATTATCATGATATCCTCTGAGCTTCCGGAGATTATTAACATGAGCGATCGTATCTATGTCATGAATGAGGGACGTATCACCGGATGTCTGGATCACGATGCGGTTACGCAGGAAAGCATCATGGCATTGGCGGCGAAATAGCATAAGTGAAGGAGGAAAATACATTATGGCAACCACATTCAAAAATGGAGTTGTAAAATATTTTAAAGACAACATTGGTATTATCATTGCACTTTTGGCAATGTTTATTTTTCTGACAGTATTCCCGACAACGAGGAGTACATTTCTGACACCAAAGAATATGTTTAACATTCTTCGTCAGAACGCGTCCAACCTGTTTCTGGCAACAGGTATGACCATGGTCATTATTCTTGGAGGCATAGATCTTTCTGTAGGCTCTGTTATTGCCCTGTCAGGTGTCGTGGCAGCAGGGTGTGTAGTGAACTTCGGTCTTCCGGAAGCGGTTGGCTTTGCGGCTGCAATCGCAGTCGGCGCTATAGTTGGTATGTTCAATGGTTTCGTCATTTGCAAGACTGATATCCCTCCATTTATAGTAACACTGGCATCTATGAATATAACAAAAGGTATCGCGCTGGTACTGACAGGCGGCGCTCCGATCCGCTGTATGACGGATGCGTTCAAGTTCCCGGGTGCCGGGTATGTAGGACCGGTTCCGACCCCGGTGATTCTAATGGTTGTGATCTTTGTTATAGCAGCGCTTATGATAAACAGAACACAGCTGGGACGTCATATCTATGCAGTAGGAGGCAACGTACAGGCAGCCAAATTTTCCGGAATTAATGTCCAGAAAGTAAAATTTATCGTCTATACTTATACCGGGCTGATGGCTGGTATCGCAGGTGTTGTGATCGCATCCCGTCTGTATTCCGGACAGCCGACAGCCGGTGATGGAGCTGAGATGGATGCTATCGCGTCTGTAGTAGTTGGAGGAACTTCCATGAGTGGTGGTTCCGGACGCATCGGCGGAACTTTAATCGGTGTATTGATCATCGGTGTCCTGAACAATGGACTGAACCTTCTGGGAGTGGACTCTAACTTTCAGTATGTTGTCAAAGGTCTTGTGATCCTGCTTGCGGTATACATAGACTTTTTGCGTAACAAGAAAGCCGGCAGATAAACAGCAAAATATTTCATGTTTTGGCACAGTAGTGTTATAATGGTAGGCATAAAGGGGGCAATGGAGACAATGAGAAAATATAATTTGATCGCAGGGTTGTTCCTTGGAGTGCTGCTTCTGACAGGGTGCGGAATAATGGAAACATCAAAAAAGGATCATACGCCGAGAATATTTGGAGCGACCTACATGACCCGCAACAATCCGTATTTTGATGTGCTTCATGGGGCTATTCAGGAGGTTGTGGAAGCCAATGGAGATTTCCTTATTTCCAGAAACCCCTGTCAGGACCAGGAAAAACAGAATAGCCAGATTATGGAAATGATCGACGAAGGAATACAGGTTCTGTTTTTGAATCCGGTAGACCTTGATAAGGTACGTCCGGCACTGGAAGAATGTAAAAAGGCAGGAGTCGTGGTGATTGATGTCGACACTATGGCGAAGGATATGGAATATGTGACCGCCGCAATTGAGACAGATAATTATCAGGCGGGAGTTCTCTGTGCACAGGACATGATGAAGAGACGTGACCATGCCAGCATCATAGTCATCAATAACCCGATTCAGGAATCCATCAATAACCGGATTCGGGGCTTTATGGATACGGTGGCAGGCAATCCGGACTATCAGGTCATCGCAGAAACAGGTGGTGCAGGAGAATTTGAGGTGTCTGCAGATGCCATGGCGGCACTGCTCAGAAGAAATCTTGATTTTGATGTGGTTATGGGTGGAAATGATCCGACTGCATTGGGAGCACTGGCAACGCTGCAGCAGTATCATCAGGAGGAAGGGATACTGATCTATGGGATTGATGGGTCACCGGATTTTAAATCCATGCTGAAGCTTGGATATGTGACGGCTACCAGTATGCAGAGTCCAAAAACAATTGGAAGAGTAGCGGCAGAGACCGCATATCAGTATCTCGATGGGCAGAAAGTAGAAAAATATATCAGCATAGAACCACAGCTGATTACCAGAGAGAATCTGGATCAATATGAAGTAAATGACTGGCAGTAAGAGGTGGTTTGATCTATGAATGGAAAAAAAGACAAGTATGTCTCGACCTTTCAGGCTGGCATGCTTATATCGAATATACTGGCAGTCGGACTGATCTGCGGATTGGTTTACATAACGACAAACCGGATTCTGAAATATTATGATGCGAGGGCTTTTCTGGACAGCGTAGTGACGATTCCGGTGAATCCGAAAAAAATGTTTTTTGTCTGTGCGGGGATGATGCTGATTCTTGTGATAACATTTCTCATGCGTCATATATGGAAGCAGGGTCATAATCGTCTGACTGTCTGTACGCTGATATTGGATGCGCTGGTCTGTGTAAGTCTGGTGATACAGTTGGATTTTAATTATAATGGTCTTCTGCTGCTGGTGTTTGCCAATGTGATCGCCTATGTAAAGGATGGAAAAGTAAAGATCTTATTAGTCGCAATGGCAATTGCCGGTTATCTGGTTGCAGATTATGAATTGCTGTCAATCTATATGCCGCTTTTTAGTGTATCGGACTACATTAGATATTATCCCTCGAATGTCCAGCAGTATCTGTTCAGCATCTATAATATTATGATTTCGTTGAATATTATTGTATTTATCGTGTATTGCGTATATGTGATTAATGTACAGAGAGGTACGATCAAGGAAGTCAACTGTCTGTATTATGAGCTTCAGACTGCCAATGAGCAGTTAAAGGAATATGCAGATATGTCAGAACGGATGGCACAGACCAGAGAACGGAATCGGCTGGCCCGCGAGATCCATGATACACTGGGACATACATTGACGGGAATCACGGCAGGGCTGGACGCGTGCCTTGCCACAATTGATGTAGCACCGGATCAGACCAAAAAGCAGCTGGAGCTTTTGTCAGAGGTCAGCAGAGATGGAATAAAAGAGATCCGCCGTTCCGTGAGTGAGCTTCGTCCGGATGCACTGGATCGGCTGAGCCTTGAGGTGGCGATCCGAAAAATGGTCATGGATATGAGCAAGGTGTCTGATGTAGAGATTTATTTTGAGACGGAGGAAAAGCATCTGAAGTTTGATGAAGACGAAGAAAATGCAATTTACCGGGTGATTCAGGAGAGCATTACAAATGCGGTTCGTCATGGACACGCAAAAAAAATCTGGATTACACTAAAAAGGATTGACGGCGAAATTCTGCTGGTTATTAAAGACAACGGAATTGGATGTGAAAATATTAAGAACGGATTTGGTACCAGGCATATTAAAGAGCGAATCGAGATGTTAAAAGGAACCGTATCTTTTGACGGCAGAAATGGATTTGCGGTAACTGCACGGATTCCAATCCGATGGGGAGAAACATATGATTAAGGTATTGATAGCGGATGATCAGGAACTGATCCGCCAGAGTCTGCAGATTGTATTAAACAGTAAAACGGGTATTGAGGTGTGCGATGTGGCAGCAGATGGACAGGAAGTGATCCGCAGCATCCGAAAAGAGAAGCCGGATGTGATTCTTATAGACATCCGGATGCCAAAGATGGATGGTGTGCAGTGCACGAAGATTATTAAGGAAAATTATCCGGAGATCAAGATTATCATTCTGACAACATTTGATGACGATGAGTATGTTTATAATGCCCTGAAATTCGGAGCCAGCGGATATCTGTTAAAAGGTGTCTCTATGGATGAACTGGAACATGCGATCAAGACTGTCTACAGTGGCAGAGCCATGATTAACCCGGATATTGCAACCAAGGTATTTAAATTGTTTTCGCAGATGGCACAGGCGGATTATTCTATAACGGTTGGAAATAAAGCAGTTGAAGAGCTGACCAGAACGGAATGGAAGATCATCGCACAGATAGGAAAAGGTGCTTCTAATAAGGAGATTGCAGATATTCTGAAGCTGTCAGATGGAACGGTCAGAAATTATCTGAGTACAATACTGAATAAGCTGGATTTAAGAGATCGGACACAGCTGGCTATCTGGGCAGTACAGACCAATGTAGCCGGGAAACTCGCGGATATGGAAGAGTAGGTGGCTTGTATGATTGGACATAAGAAGGTGCTTGCTGCTCTGGGAATTGTCGTGGCTGCAGTGGTATTCGCCGGAGTGCTGTTGACAGATTTTCCGAGGGAAACGGTGCTGGAATTTGGAATGTTTACCGGAAGTAACTGGAATGTGGCAAGCGCTAACAGCTTTATCAGCTTTGATAAGGCAATTGCCAGATTTGAGCAGGAACATCCGGGGGTGAGGATTCATTATTATAGCGGCATCAGCAAGGATGATTATTCAGAGTGGTTTTCCAGAAAACTGCTAGTGGGAAAGGAGCCGGATGTTTTTATGATACTGGGAACAGATTTTAATCAGTTTTCTTCTATGGGAGTCATGAAAAATCTGGATGTGTTGATGGAACAGGATGCGGATTTTGAAAAGAAAAACTATTTTAGCAGTTCTTTTCGTACCGGACAATACGCACAGATGCAGTATGCACTTCCTTATGAAACTGTGCCGACACTAATGTTTGTGAATAAAACGCTTCTTGCCAAAGAAGGAATCGCGATGCCGGATCCGGACTGGAACTGGGATACGATGTATGATATCTGCAGGAAAGTGACCAGAGATACAGATGGGGATGGAAGACTGGATCAGTTTGGCTGTTATAATTACGGCTGGCTGGATGCAGTCTATTCTAATGATGGTGAGATCTTCCAAAAAGATGGAAAAGAAAGTCATTTTACAGATGACAGGGTCGTGGAAGCGATTCAGTTTGTCAGAAAACTGAATGAACTCTATCAGGATCAGAAAGTGACGCAGGAGGATTTCAATGCAGGTCATGTGGTATTTATGCCGCTTACGTTTGCTGAGTACCGTACATATAAGACATATCCTTATAAAATCAAACGTTATACCAATTTTCAGTGGGACTGTATTACGATGCCGGCGGGTTATCAGGGCGGCAATCTGTCAAAGATAGATACGCTGTTGATGGGCATTAGTTCTCATACGAAGCATGAGAAGCTGGCATGGGAATTTTTAAAGCTTTTGACATATGATGAGGAGATTCAGACAGAAATTTTCCGAAATTCTCAGGGCACATCTGTTCTGAAGTCGGTAACGGAATCAGAAGAAATGGAAAGTATCGTACAGGAAGACATGGAAGAGACTGATACGGTAATCAGCGGCAGCCTGTTGGCAAGAATTATCGAAGAGGGAAGAATTGAACCGCAGTTTAAACGTTACGAGCAGGCGCTTGCACTGGCAGACAGTGAAATTGGACAGATACTGGAAAATGATGAAACCATTGATAGCAGCCTGAAGATTTTGCAGCGGACAGTCAACAGTTACCTTCGGCAGTAAGCGGAACGGATGCAAGATGTGATAAAGTTTTTGGTGGCGAAACATTGTCTTGCCAGGATAGACAAATCTATGGAAGAAGCCGAAGCAGGAGGTTTTATTACAAGGACCATTGCAGAATTGGAGACTTACAAGTAAATGAATATCGTATTTACACCTACTGCATGGGAGCAATACATTGATTAGCAGCCCCACCGGCACAAATAGCAGGGTAATATATAATAGGGTAATATATGATATAGAAGGGATCAGGAAGCGTAAGAAGTAACAAGTAAAAATATAAAATTTGATTTCTATGCATAAACCATTAAAATGATGGTAAAAATTATTTACAAAT
>ERZ1035006.1256-NODE-1256-length-17153-cov-18.377003_pt1 | contig 17153 bp, 19 predicted proteins | sample MGYA00520694_ERZ1035006 | MGnify/ENA primary metagenome ERZ1035006 (study PRJEB33766, sample SAMN09781746) | gut metagenome | biome: gut microbiome | host: Homo sapiens | place: Madagascar | study: EMG produced TPA metagenomics assembly of the PRJNA485056 data... | reverse complement strand
TGTTTAGGAGGGTATGGCATCCTGCCATACCCACGCCGCCTCCTATGGTTAGTGTCTGCGTGGGTATAGCAAGATGCTATACCCTCCTATGGTTAGTGGTAGCGTTGGGTATAGCAGGATGCTATACCCTCCTATGGATAGTGTCTGCGTGGGTATAGCAAGGATGCTATACCCTCCTATGGATGGTGTCTGCGTGGGTATAGCAAGGATGCTATACCCTCCTATGATTTGATGGAAGATACGCTCAAATCCTGGTAGATACAACCTGCATCTTCCAGCCCTTATCCCTTTGATACGCAACGCGCTACGCTGAAAATGTAAGATATGGTAGATATTTTCTGCAACCTATTTGTTTTGCAGATATTTAGTATAGTTTTATGTATTCGTATGTGTTGCCAACTATCGAGAGATAATTCTCGAAGGCGTGTCGAGAGATGACTACTGTGCCACGGCAGTCGTTAGGGTGGAATGATAGTGTATCGGCTTGCTGAAGATTAGCATCGAGAAATAGATGTACGTGGTTGTCGGTGTCGTTGATGAGTCCGAACGGCGATACGCTGCCAGGTTCCAGCCCAAGAAACCTCATCATACGTTCGGGCGATGCGAACGAGAGTTTGCCGCATGAGGGCAGTCCTTTGCTCACCAGCGACTCTTTCAGCAGATGTTCCAGGTCGTGGATGGCGAGGTCGTGGTCGCAGTTGAAGCATACGAGATAATGGCGGTTGCCCTTGTGGTTGCGGAAGAAGAGGTTCTTGCAGTGCACGCTGCCATCGTCTTTCCACCAGCGTTTTGCCTCCTCTATGGTTTTGCCTTCGGGATGGTTGTAGCAGCTGAATGGAATGTTGTGTTCCTTAAGGTAGTTGAGAACCTTTTCTTGTCGTTCGGATATCTGTTCCATAGTTTCATCGAATTATTTCTTACAAAAATACAACATAATCGCGTATAAACAAAAGCTATTCGATAATAAATCTTTACCTTTGTAATTACTAAGTAGAATACAATCAATGAATCCAATCAAGCGTTATATCATCTGGCTTCGTCGCATGTCGTATAGTCGTGGCTTCGGAGTGCAATCGCCGTCGGCATATCGTTTCATACGTTATGTCATCAGCGAACACTATCCGTATTATGCCTACGCAGACCTGCGAAAGAAGTACCCTACGCTCAATTGGCTGACACGCAAGCGCATGGAGCTTTACTTTCGTTTGGCAAACTTTTGCAGAACGAAGCTGATGGTTGACTACAGCAAGGACAGCAGTCTGCTTGCTGATTATGTTGCGCATGGTTGCAAGATGACGAGGGTGCGTAACGTTGTTAGCGAATTGTTGGGGGGTGATACAGTTGATGATTCGCTTGATGATGTGGTTATGCGATTAGTGCGAATCTGCCCCATTGCTGGGTGTGAAGCGTTTTTGGAGAAGGCTTTAGCAGAGTCGGACCAGTCGTCGGTATTCGTCATTGAGGATATCAGTTCGGATGCTGTGGCTCACCGTATGTGGCAGCAACTTGTGGAGAGCGAGAAGGTGAGTGTGAGTTACGACCTCTATTACTGTGGCATCGCTTTCTTCGATACCGACCGTCATAAAACGAATTACGTAGTGAACTTTTAATGAAGTCTATCTAATTTATCTGTAAATATTAAACCTATGAAACTATATACAAGGCATGGCGACACGGGGCAGACCACCCTCGTAGGAGGTAAGCGCGTGATGAAGGACGACATACGTATCGCTGTGTGTGGCGACCTTGACGAACTGAATGCACATATCGGTATGCTCCTATCGTTCGGTGTTCCAGAGCGCGAATTGAACGTGCTCATCAGAGTTCAGCAGCAGCTGTTCCATATCGGTGGTGAACTGTCGAACCCCGACTTCGCTATGCCGTCGCACCTGGCCGCTGCTGATATTGCCCAGCTTGAGCAATGCGTTGACACGCTGCAGAAAGAAACTCCGGAGCCAGAAACCTTTGTCCTGCCTGGTGGATGCACCGCAGCCGCCGAGTCGCATGTGTGTCGTACCGTGGCACGTCGTGCAGAGCGCAGCATTGTAGCCATGTCGCACGAATATCGTGTCGAACCACTTATCTTGCAATTTATCAATCGCTTATCCGATTATTTCTTTGTTTTGGCTCTCAATTTAAACTTTATTACATCTATAGACGAAAAAAAACTATATATCACTTGTAAATAACTCAGAATTTACTATTTTTGCATTTGGTTAGAGCAGGAGGGCAATCCATGAAGAACAGTGCCTCGCGGCTCTTAAAGAAAACATATTAAAGTACGACATTTAAAACTTAAAACTATGTATTGGACACTTGAATTGGCTTCCAAGCTGGAAGATGCCCCTTGGCCAGCAACTAAAGATGAGCTCATCGACTATGCTATGCGTTCTGGCGCTCCGCTCGAGGTGCTTGAGAACCTGCAGGAGATTGAGGATGAGGGTGATGTTTATGAAAGCATCGAGGACTTATGGCCTGACTACCCTACAAAAGAGGACTTCCTCTTCAACGAGGACGAATACTAATCGCTCAAACAGCTATACAGTATAGCTTGAAGCGTTGAACATAAGCGGTATAGGAGTTGTACAACATTTCTATACCGCTTTTTACGTTCTTTTGAACTTCTGTGTCAGTACTTGGTATCGTTTTGCAATAACTTGCAATAAGCATTTGTTAATGTAACCAATAAATTAAATCTTTGCATGTAGTAATAAAAATAAGTATATGGTAAAAAGACAAAGGAAGGGTATTATGATTCGTCTGTTGTCGCTCGTTGTGGTGATGCTGGTTTTGTCAGCTGCTGCAATACTGCGCGACGGCAGGATATTCGGGCACGACTTGCGCCAGACTCATGCTGCGGTGGTGTCAGTAGCGCAGGGCAGCGATACATTGGAGGTGCAGCCCGATGGAACGTTTGTGGTGAACACCCGCGTGCTCGCGAAGGACGTGCAAGGCTACGGCGGACCGGTGCCGTTGAAGATACATATAGATAAGGACGGAAGACTGACCGCCATTGAGGCTGAGCCAAACGCCGAGTCGCCGAGCTTCTTCGACCGTGCGAAGGAGCTGTTCAGCAGTTGGCAAGGCAAGACCATTGACGAGGCGATGGCGGAGGACGTGGATGCCGTGTCGGGTGCTACGTTCTCGTCGAAGGCGATAATAAGGAATGTGCAGCGCGGACTGGCTTATGCCAAGCAGCACGGACTGGCTGATGGCGGTAAGGGCGCACAGAAGGAGAGTGCAGAGCGCACCGTAGCTACCGGCTGGACTCTCGGCAGCATTGTAGCGTTGATCGCCGTACTGCTCGGAGCCGTCGTTCCGCTCTTCACCAACAACCGCCGTCTGCATCTTGTGCAGCTCGTGGTGAACGTCGTGGTGCTTGGTCTGTGGACAGGCACGTTTGTCTCCTACACGCTCTTCCTTCGACTCTTTGCCGGAGGCGTGAGTCTGTCGGCGATAGGTACGCTCGCCGCTCCGCTGTTGATGCTGATTGTGGCACTGCTCTATCCGTTGGCTGGCAGGTCGGGTCACTACTGCGCTCATGTCTGCCCGTTCGGTTCGGCGCAGGAGTTTGCCGGAAAACTCAGCCGACGCAAGCTGCGCATCACGCCGCGTGTGCTCCGCATGCTCACCGCTTTGCGCAATCTGCTTTGGGGCGTACTGATGGCACTGCTGCTCACTGGCACATGCAGCGCATGGATCGACTATGAGCTGTTCACGGCGTTCATCTATTCGTCGGCATCGGTGTGGGTGATAGTGCTTGCAGTGCTGTTCCTTGTGCTGTCGGTGTGGGTGCCGCGACCGTATTGCCGCTTCGTGTGCCCAACGGGAGCACTTATGAAGAGTGTTGAATGTTGAGTTTTGAGTTTTGAATTATGCGCTGCGCGCATTGTGAGTTATTGAATTTTGAATTAAGATTTTTAAATTATGAATTTACAGAATAAGTCAATCGTTTTGAACGTAGTGCTCGCTATAGTCGTTGTGGTGCTTGGCGTGCGCTTGGTGTCGGGCGTGGAGGACAGCGTCGAGTCGCAAACGCAAGAGCAGGTAGTGCTCGATAATATCGCTACGCGTACCAGCATACGCGACTATGAGGCGCGTCCCGTAGAGAAGGAGAAAGTGGAGAAGATGCTGCGTGCGGCTATGGCTGCACCTACGGCTATGAACAAGCAGCCGTGGCACTTCGTGGTTGTCGACCAGCGCAGCGTGCTTGACAGTCTTGCAGGTGCTAATCCTTATGCGAAGATGTTGCTCAAGGCTCCGCTCGCTATCGTTGTCTGCGGCGATATGGATAAGACGATTGAAGGCGGCGGACGCGACTTCTGGATTCAGGATGCGTCGGCAGCAACGGAGAATCTTCTGCTTGCGGCTCACGCTATGGGGCTCGGTGCCGTATGGACGGGTGCCTATCCTTCCGAGGATCGCTGCAAGGCGATTGGCGCAACGCTCTCGCTGCCCGATAATCTCATTCCGCTTAATATGGTGGTTATCGGCTATCCGGCGGAGCATCCGCAGCCGAAGGATAAGTTCAAGGAGGAGAACATAACTTTTAAAAGTAAAAAAGTAAAAGAGTAAAAAGTAGGAGGTATGGGCATCTTGCCCATACCACGCACCCACAAAAGCATATATTTTAAAAGTAAAAGGGTAAAAAGGTAAAAGGGTAAAAGAGTAAAACAGACTACAATGAAGAACGTTCTATTCTCTCTCGGCATGTTGTTACTCACCGTTGCAGCCTACGCTGATGGCACAGTGCTGTTCAGTACGGCGAAGGGCGGCATCGATGTTCCGCCTTATCGCATTCCGGGTATCACCTGCGGCAATGGCGGTAGACTCATAGCGAGTGCGGCACGCCTCGTCTGTGGCACCGACCCGGGTTACGGACGTGTCGACTGCGTGGTGAAGCTGAGTGACGACAACGGCAGAACGTGGAGCGAGCGTGAGATTGACGTGGCTTGTGGCGACGCATCGCTCATCAACAACGTCAAGACACCGATGGCTGCTGCCTATGGCGACCCTGCTATCGTGATGGATCGCGAGCGCAACGAAGTGCTCATCATGGCTGTTGCCGGCTGCACGGTGTACGGCAAGGCGAGCACCAACCGCCGGAACCCTAACCTCATTGCTGCAATACGCAGCACGGACGGTGGCTTGACATGGCAGAAGCCCATCGATCAGACCGAAGCGATATACGGCTTGTTCGACGTGGGCAATCCGCTGGATGCTGCTTTCATCGGTGGCGGAAAGATATTCCAGAGTAGGGTGGTGAAGATAGGCGACTACTATCGCATCTACGCTGCACTCGCAGCGCGTCCCCACGGCAATCGTGTGATCTATTCTGACGACTTCGGACGCACATGGCACGCTCTCGGCGGCGCGGCTGCTCTGCCCGTGCCCGACGGCGACGAACCGAAGTGTGAGGAGTTGCCCGACGGTCGTGTCATCATAACAAGCCGCGCCTCTGGCTGCAGACTGCTTAACATATACACCTATAGCAACGCAACTACTGGTGAAGGCTCGTGGGAGGAACAAACGAAGGCTACGATGAGCGGATTGGCTCTCGCGCCGAGTATCAACCCCACGAACGGCGAGATGCTCATTGTGCCAGCCGTGCGCAGCAGCGACGGCAGACAGCTGCACGTTGTGTTGCAGTCGGTGCCAACAGGCACGGGGCGCAACAACGTGAGCATATTCTATAAGGAACTGGCTGATGAAGCGGATATGTGCAACGTGAAAGCCTTAGCCGAGGGTTGGGACGGCTGCTATCAGGTGAGCACCACGGTATCGCTCTACAGCAGTATGGATCTGCAAGCCGATGGCAGAATAGCCTTTTTCTATGAGGAGACGCTTACGAAATGGGGCATGAAGCCCAATCCCGTCTGCACAAGTTTTCCGCAGGGCGAGGGCGAACACAACTACGACGGTTGCGAACTCGTGTATAAGGCGTTCGACCTGGAGACAATAACCGGTGGAAAGTATAAAATGTAGGGGTGTGGGTATGGGCAAGAATGCCCATACCTCCTATAATAACTCTGGAAGCTCGAACAGGCGTGTGCCGTTACTGCCCTTGATAAGAATATATCTGCCTTGCGGCTTTTCGGTAGCAATTGCTTCCTTCACTCCTGCTACGTTCTCAAACTTGCGGAACGTGGCAGGAGTTGTTGTATGCTCAAACTCCGAACCCACGAGCCACACCTCCTCGAGTGTCATGCGGCTGAGCTGGTCGACGATGCGCTGATGCTCGTCGTGGCTCACGCTGCCCAGCTCCTTCATGTCGCCGATGATAGCCATCTTATGGTCGGCATTGATAGCCTCGAAGTTGTTGAGTGCCGCAGCCATACTCGTCGGGTTGGCGTTATAAGCGTCGACAATGAGACGGTTGTCGGCAGTCTGCTCAAACTGCGAGCGATTGTTGCTCGGCGCATAGTTCGTCAGTGCTGCGTCGATGCGCTCTGCCTCCACGCCGAAGTATGTGCCGATGGCGATGGCAGCGAGCATGTTCGTGATGTTGTAAGCACCGATGAGCTGGCTCTCCACGTGATGTGCATCCTTTCCCTCCGCTTTCCACGTGAAGCTGAGCATAGGCTCGCTCTTCACGTCTGCGGCTGTAACGTACAGGTTGTCGGCGGCGTTGATGCCGTAGCGTACAAGGTTCAGCCCCGTAGCGATGCCGTTAAGGTGCGGGTTATCGTTGTCGATGAACACGCAGCGTGGGCGTTCCACCTCGCGTATGGCGTAGGCATCGTTCTCGCCTGCGGCAGCCGAGCGCACGAAGTCGTACAGTTCGCCCTTGGTACGTATCACGCCCTCGAACGAGCCGAAGCCCTGCAGATGCGCACGTCCCACGTTTGTGATGAGCGCATAGTCGGGCTCGACAATCTCCACCAGCGTCTTGATGTCGCCAGGGTGCGACGCGCCCATCTCCACCACAGCGATGTCGTGCTCGGCGTTCAGGCGCAGCAACGTCTTCGGCACGCCGATGTCGTTGTTGAAGTTGCCCTCGGTGTAGAGCACGTTATATTTCTGTAGCAACACTGCAGCCGTCAGTTCCTTTGTTGTTGTCTTGCCGTTGGTGCCGGTGATGCCGATTATCGGTGTGCCGAGGGCACGACGATGATAGCGTGCCAGCTGCTGCAGCGTGTGCAGACAGTCGTCGACGAGGATGAAGCGGTCGTCGCCCTCAACGGCATACTCCGCCTCGTCAACCACGGCGTAGGCGCAGCCCTTCTCCAAGGCTGCTGCAGCAAACTTGTTGCCGTTGAACGATGCGCCCTTCAGAGCGAAGAACAGCGAACTGGCAGGGCAGTCGCGGCTATCGGTTGTCACAACGGGGTGTTGCTTAAAGATTTCGTAAAGTTCGGATATTTCCATTTTGCTTTTTACTTTTATCGGTTGCAAAGGTAATGCAAACCGAAGACAATGCAAAATAAGCTTGCTGTTTTTTATTGTTGAGGTGCAGCTTGTGGGATGGTAGGTGTATTAAAAAAGAGGAGCGTGTGCTCCTCTTTCCGTTTATGATTATGTGTGTATTTGTTTAGAACTTGTATGCAGCGCCGAGACTGATGACGCACTGGTCCAAGTCGCTCACGAGACTGTACTTCACCTCGAAGTTGAGCATGAGGTTGTCTGTCAGGTCGTACTGAGCACCGCCACCGAGGTTCACGCCGAACTTGCCAGTGTTGTAACTCTCGTTAACGGTTATCTCGCCGTTTGCCTTTCTCATAGGAGCACCCCAGCCCCAATCACCACCGCCACCTACGCTGTACTTGTTGCTCCAGTGTCCATGTACATAGGTTAGACCTACGAGCGGATATACCTTGAACTTGTCACCAATGTTGAACAAGTAGTGAGCGTTAGCATTAATCTCCCACATTGTGAAGTGGTCTTTCGGGAAGAAGTAGTTGAACGAAGCCTCGCCACGAATGTGGTCTGTGAAGCAGTAAGAACCCTTGACACCAAGGCCGAGAGACTCGATTTCTGTACCATAGTTAAGGTTAAGACCGACCGCAGCAGTCTTTGCCTGCGCTGATGCGAACAAGCTTGTCATCGCACAAGCGAGTGTTAATAATACCTTTTTCATAATTGTTTGTGTTAGTTTTGGTTAAAGTATAGTGGCAAAATTACACTAAATAATCCAAACTTCCAACTCTTTTTGTTAAAAATGTTTGGCTATTCGGATATTTATTGCGTATTTTGTGTTTTGTTATTAACAAATTATCAAGCATATATGCAATATACAATAAATGTGCGAGGCAGACTGCTCGACCTCTCACAGCCCTTGGTGATGGGCATACTGAACGCCACGCCCGACTCGTCCTACAGCGGTTCGCGCAAGCAGACGGAGGCAGAGATAGCCGACCGTGCCAACCAGATAGTAGCCGAAGGCGGACGCATCATCGACGTGGGAGCGTTCTCCACACGCCCTGGTGCCGACGAGGTGAGCCTTGAGGAGGAGACCGAGCGTCTGAAGCACGCCCTGCAGATAGTGCGCCGCGAGCAGCCCGACGCCATCGTGTCGGTAGACACCTACCGCCCGCTCGTGGCTCGCAGATGCGTGGAGGAGTTCGGTGCCGACATCATCAACGATGTGTCGGAGGGCGGCATAACGGGCATCGTGGGCAAGGAGATACACGAAGAAGGCGACATGTTTCAGACCGTGGCGCAGCTCGGCGTGCCGTACATACTGATGTCGGTGCAGCCCACATTGGAGAAGATGATGCAGAACTTCGCGGCGGAGGTGCAGCGTCTGCGCGACCTCGGTGCGAAAGACATCATCCTTGACCCCGGCTACGGCTTCGGCAAGACACTCGCGCAGAACTACGAGATAATGAACAGGGCGGAGCGCCTGCTCGAACTCGACCTGCCCGTGCTCGTCGGCGTGTCGCGCAAGAGCATGATATACAAGCTTATCGGTGGCGACCCCACCACGGCGCTCAACGGCACCACCGTGCTGCACACCGTATCGCTGCAGAAAGGTGCTTCGATACTGCGTGTACACGACGTGAAAGAAGCCTTTGAAGCCATCCGAATTGTGCAGCAATTAGGATAACACTCAACATTCAAAACTCACAACATGTTCGACTTCGGAATAAAAGACATCATCGACATATTTCTTGTCGCATTGATACTCTACTACATCTATCGTCTGATGAAGGAGAGCCGCTCGCTCAACGTCTTCATCGGCATCATCGTGTTCGTGCTCGTGTGGCTCTTTGTGAGTCAGGTGCTCGAGATGCGCCTGCTCGGAGCCATTCTCGACAAGCTGGTGTCGGTGGGTGTAATCGGCATCATCGTGCTCTTCCAGGAAGAGATACGCCGCTTCCTCTACTCGCTCGGTGCGCACCAGCGTTTCCGTGCCTTCGCCCGCTTCTTTGTGGGCAGCAAGGAGAAGGTGGTCGACAAGGAGACCATCATGCCCATCGTCATGGCGTGCATCGACCTCTCGCGCGGCAAGGTGGGCGCGCTCATCGTCATAGAGCGCGGCATACGCCTCGACGATATTGTCGACACGGGCGACGTGATCGACGCACGTATCAACCAGCGACTCATCGAGAACATCTTCTTCAAGAACTCGCCCTTGCATGACGGAGCCATGATCATCGTCGGCAAGCGCATACGCGCTGCCGGCTGCATCCTGCCCGTGTCGCACAGCCACGACATACCGAAGGAACTCGGTCTGCGCCACCGCGCTGCGCTCGGCATCTCGCAAGACTCCGACAGCATCGCCATCGTGGTGTCGGAGGAGACGGGCGGCATCAGCGTAGCCATCAACGGCGAGTTCCAGTTGAGGCTCTCGGCAGAGAAACTGGAGAACATACTATCGAAGGAAATGAACCTTTAGGTTCAAAAAAGCAGCGTTTTCTTCGAATAATCAACGCATTATTCGTAATTTTGCATTAATTAAGGAGAAGGCATACCGATGTCCTGCAACCTGAAAGTGCAGGTTGTGTCATCGTGCACCGAACGCAACCCGATCGGACGGCGGACGCAATCTGATCAGACGGCGAACGCAATCCAATCGGACGGCGGACGCAATCCGATCAGACGGTGGACGCAATCCGCCATTCTCCCCTCTACTTTTATATACGAAAATGGAAACTAAAGATACAAAAAACGCCTATGTACGCCAGGTGGCAGAGCAGAAGTACGAGTACGGCTTCACCACCGACGTGCATACAGACATCATAGAGAAAGGACTCAACGAGGACGTTGTGCGACTCATCTCCAGCAAGAAGGGCGAACCCGACTGGATGCTCGAGTTCCGTCTGCAGGCATTCCGCCACTGGCAGACGATGAAGGAGCCGAAGTGGGGCCACGTGCACGTGCCCGACATCGACTATCAGGCGATTTCGTACTACGCCGACCCACTCGCCAAGAAAAATGAGAACGAGAAGAAGGAAATCGACCCGGAGCTGATGAAGACATTCGATAAGCTCGGCATACCGCTCGAAGAACGCCTTGCGCTGAGCGGTGTGGCGGTAGATGCCATCATGGACTCCGTCAGCGTGAAGACCACCTTCTCGCAGCACCTTGCCGAGAAAGGCATCATCTTCTGCTCGATAGGCGATGCCATAAAGAACCATCCCGACCTCGTGCGTGAGTACTTGGGAAGCGTGGTGCCCTACCGCGACAACTTCTTCGCAGCACTCAACAGTGCCGTCTTCTCCGACGGCTCGTTCGTCTACATACCCAAGGGCGTGCGCTGCCCGATGGAGCTAAGCTCTTACTTCCGCATTAACGCACGCAACACAGGTCAGTTTGAGCGCACACTCATCATTGCCGACGACGACGCATACGTCAGCTATCTCGAAGGCTGCACCGCGCCGATGCGCGACGAGAACCAGCTGCACGCCGCAATCGTGGAGATCGTCGTGAAGGACAACGCCGAAGTGAAATACTCAACCGTGCAGAACTGGTATCCGGGCGACGAGAACGGAAGGGGCGGCGTGCTCAACCTCGTGACAAAGCGCGGCGACCTGCGCGGTGTCAACTCCAAACTCTCGTGGACGCAGGTGGAGACCGGCTCTGCCATCACATGGAAGTACCCCTCGTGCGTGCTGCGCGGCGACGGCTCGCAGGCGGAGTTCTACTCCGTAGCCGTCACCAACAACTACCAGGAGGCAGACACCGGCACGAAGATGATACACATGGGCAAGAACACCAAGTCGACAATCATATCGAAGGGCATCTCAGCCGGACACAGCCAGAACTCGTACCGCGGACTGGTGCGTGCCACAAGCAACGCCGACAACGCACGCAACTACTCGTCGTGCGACTCGCTGCTGCTCGGTTCCGACTGCGGAGCGCACACCTTCCCCTACATGGACATACACAACGACACGGCGATAGTGGAGCACGAGGCTACGACATCGAAGATTTCGGAAGACCAGCTCTTCTACTGCAACCAGCGCGGCATACCCACCGAGCAAGCCGTGGGTCTCATCGTCAACGGATACGCCAAGGACGTGCTCAACAAGCTGCCTATGGAGTTCGCTGTCGAGGCGCAGAAGCTGCTCAGCGTGTCGCTTGAGGGAACTGTGGGATAGGAGGAGTTTTGAGTTTTGAATTTTGAATTTTGAGTTTTGAATTATTGCGGTTGCACCGCAATTTTGAATTGCTCAATTTTGAATTACAAAAAAAACTCACAACTCACAATTCACAACTCATTAATTCACAATCGGCGCAGCCGACAACTCAAAATTCAAAACTCAAAATTCAAAACTCAATATATGCTCCGCAGGATAATGACCGCCACAGCAGCTCTCGCAGCCTGTGCAGCCACCGCCTTTGCAGGCGACGATGACGTGTCGCGCCGCTGGGCGGTGATAGCAGGCATGAACCTCTCGTGCCCCACGACGGCAAACGTAGAGCGTTCGCCACGCGACGCAGGCAACATCGCAGCGTTCGCCTCACCGCAGTGCAACGTACTGGTGGAATACTATCTGCCGCAGCAGCACTTCTCGCTCGTGGGCGGCTACAACGCCGAGACCGTACAATGGTTCGGCAGCGAAGTGGACGCCACAATGCAGAACATAGTGGTCGGCGCACGCTACTATCCCCTGAGCAAACGCTTCGCCCTCCAGCCCTACGCTGCGCTGATGACCTACACCAATGTGGCACAGCGTCACGAGCAGCATAGCATGAGCGCATGGAACGGAGACGGTGGCTACGGGCGCAACTACACGTTGCGACTGCCGCGTGTGAGCATAGCACCGACGGTGGGACTCGACTGCTACATCTTCTCGTCGCTCGCGCTCGAGTTCCAGTACGGCTTCCCGTTCGCCATCGACGGCAAGGCGCACGTAGCAACCACATGCAATGGCAGCCCCGACGTATATCGGATGCGCTCCAACATGCACCGCCACAACATACAGATAGGTCTGAAGGCGACGTTCCCGTTCCGCTTCACATCAGCCGACGGCAACAATCTCTTCACGCTCATCGAAATGGCGCTCGGCATATACGACCCCGCCGACGAAAAGAAACAAGAAACGAAGAAGGAACGCCGCAGGATGAAGCTCGGTCGCGTGCTCGATTCGTATTAATATAAAAACTCAAAACTCGATATGTTAGAAGTAAAAAACCTCCATGCCACTATCGCTGGCAAGGAAATACTGAGAGGCATCAACCTCACTATAAACGATGGCGAGATACACGCCATCATGGGACCGAACGGTTCCGGAAAGTCTACACTCAGCGCCGTGCTCACAGGCAATCCGCTCTATGAGGTGACAGCAGGCGAGGCATGGTTCAACGGCAAGAACATCCTTGAGATGAAACCCGAAGACCGTGCGCACGAAGGTCTGTTCCTCTCGTTCCAGTATCCGGTGGAGATACCGGGCGTGTCGATGACCAACTTCCTGAAGGCAGCTGTCAACGAGAAACGCAAGTATCAGGGACAGCCCGAGCTGAAGGCGGGCGACTTCCTCAAGCTCATGAACGAGAAGCGCAAGGTTGTGGAGCTCGACTCCAAGTTCACACGCCGTTCTGTCAACGAAGGATTCTCGGGCGGCGAGAAGAAACGCAACGAGATATTCCAGATGGCAATGCTCGAACCGAAGCTCGCCATTCTCGACGAGACCGACTCCGGACTCGACGTGGACGCAATGCGCATCGTAGCCGACGGTGTCAACAAGATGCACACGCCGGAGACATCAGCCATCGTCATCACCCACTACGAGCGACTCCTCGACATGATAAAGCCCGACGTCGTACACGTGCTCTACAAGGGACGCATCGTGAAGACCGCCGGTCCGGAACTCGCAAAGGAGATTGAGCAGCGAGGATACGATTGGATAAAAGCAGAGCTTGAAGAAGAATAAAACTCAGAACAATGACTTCAGAACAACAATACATCGACCTCTACCGCGAATGTCGTGAGCAGATCTGTGCCCACAGCACCGACGTGCTGAACGCTGTGCGCGACGAAGCCTTCAACAGCTTCGAGCGTCTCGGCTTCCCTTCGCGAAAGGTTGAGCGATACAAATACACAACGATAGACAAGCTCTTCGAGCCCAACTACGGACTGAACATCAACCGTCTTGAAGTGCCGGTCGACCCGTACAAGGCGTTCCGCTGCGATGTACCCAACCTCAGCACGTCGCTCTACTTCATCGTCAACGACCAGTTCCGCCAGTCGCTGCAGCCCAAGGAGAACCTGCCCGAAGGCATCGAGGTGACATCGCTTGCCGAATACGCGAAGGCGCACCCCGAGTTCGTGGCTCAGCACTACGCACGCCTGGCGAAGAGCGACGAGGACGGCATCACCGCACTCAACACTATGCTGGCGCAGGACGGACTGCTCGTGCACGTGAAGCGCAACGTCGTGGTGGACAAAACTGTGCAGGTGATAAACATCTTGCGCTCGGACGTGGCTATGATGGTGAACCGCCGCGTGCTCATCGTGATGGAGGAGGGTGCCAACGCCAAGTTCCTATTCTGCGACCACGCAGCCGACGACCAGCAGTTCCTCACTACGCAGGTGATAGAGGCTTACGTCGGAGCAAACGCATCGCTCGACCTCTACTGCATGGAGGAGACTCACTACAAGAACACACGCATCTCGAACGTGTACGTGGAGCAGCAGCGCGACTCGCGATTTAATCATCACGTCATCACGCTGCACAACGGCGTGACGCGCAACCGCCTCGATGTGCAACTCAAGGGCGAGGGCGCAGAGTGCTGGTGCAACGGCTGCGTGATAGCCGACAAGACTCAGCACGTGGACAACAACACGCTGATAGATCACCAGGTGTCGCACTGCACGAGTCACGAACTCTACAAATATGTGCTCAACGACAAGTCGACGGGAGCCTTCGCAGGCAGAGTGCTTGTACGCCATGGCGCACAGCACACCGTGTCGGAGGAGGTGAACCAGAACCTTTGCGCCACGAAGACAGCACGAATGTACACGCAGCCGATGCTTGAGATATACGCCGACGACGTGAAGTGCTCGCACGGATCGACCGTGGGTCAGCTCAACGATGCGGCTCTGTTCTACATGCGTCAGCGCGGCATCAGCGAGAAGGAGGCAAAGCTGCTCCTCGAGTTCGCGTTCATCAACGAGGTAATAGACAAGATACAACTCGAACCGCTGCGCGACCGCCTTCACTATCTCGTAGAGAAGCGCTTCCGCGGCGAACTGAGCAAGTGTGAGGGCTGCAAGCTCTGCAAGTAATTAGTAGAGAATTCTCACCACTTCACCACATCACCATCTCAACTTAACAAAATCATGTACGATATAAATAAGGTTCGCGCCGATTTCCCAATCCTTTCGCGCACCGTCTACGACCGTCCGCTCGTCTATCTCGACAACGGAGCCACTACGCAGAAGCCGTTGTGCGTGCTCGATGCCATGCGCGAAGAGTATCTTAACGCCAACGCCAATGTGCATCGTGGCGTGCACTATCTCTCGCAGCGCGCCACCGACCTGCACGAAGCGGCACGCGAGACCGTGCGCCAGTTCATCAACGCGCCGAAGACAGAAGAGATAATCTTCACACGCGGCACCACGGAGAGCATCAATCTCGTGGCTGCATCGTTCTGCGAAGCGTTCATGGCGGAAGGCGACGAGGTGATAGTGTCCGTAATGGAGCACCACTCGAACATCGTTCCGTGGCAGTTGCAGGCAGCGAAGCGCGGCATTGCGCTGAAGGTGATACCGATGGACGACAGCGGAAAGCTCGACATGCAGGCATACGAGCAGCTGTTCTCTGAGAAAACGAAGATAGTAAGTGTGGCTCATGTGAGCAATACGCTCGGAACAGTGAACCCAGTGAAGGAGATTGTGCGCATAGCGCATGAGCATGGCGTGCCGGTGCTTGTAGACGGAGCACAGTCGACACCCCATTTCGCCGTAGACGTGCAGTCAATCGACTGCGACTTCTTCGCCTTCAGCGGACATAAGATATACGGACCGACGGGCATCGGTGTGCTCTACGGCAAGGAAGAATGGCTCGACCGTATGCCGCCCTATCAGGGTGGCGGCGAGATGATAGAGAGCGTGAGCTTCGAGAAGACCACCTTCGAGAAGCTGCCGTTCAAGTTCGAAGCCGGAACGCCCGACTATGTGGCTACCCACGGACTGGCTACGGCGCTCAACTACGTGTCGGCACTTGGCATGGACAACATCGCCGCACATGAGCGCGAGCTCACCGACTACTGCATGACACGCCTTGCGGAGATTGACGGTATGCGCCTCTTCGGCACAACCGAGGGAAAGGATGCCGTGGTGTCGTTCCTCGTGGGCGACATACACCACTTGGACATGGGCACACTGCTCGACCGCCTCGGCATCGCCGTACGCACCGGTCACCATTGTGCGCAGCCCGTGATGGACCGCTTCGGCATTCAGGGCATGGTGCGTGCGTCGTTCGGTCTCTACAATACTAAGGAAGAAGTGGACGCTCTTGTGGCTGGCGTGAAGCGCGTGAGTCAGATGTTCTGATGCAGCGCAGTATCGCCCATAACGCCCATGCACATACGCCGAGATGCACAAGCAGCGAGTCGTATGTAGGGAATACGCCCATCAAAAAAGCCAACTGCGCGTGGACGTAGCGCAGAGTCTGACCAGTGGTCACCTCACGCTCAAGCACGCTCGAATAATACTGCCGTAACCACTCTATAGGGTTGGTTGCGGCTTTTTTTATAACGTTAAGTATTGATGCGGGCTGCATCAGCTTTGTGTTAAACACTCGGATGTTGTTTTGCTGAAGGGTGATGTTCTTCTCCATAATCTATATATTATATAAGGTGATACATGTTGTTTCTTATCTTCGCTTGCAAAATTAGTTGGCTTTATGGAAATAATACTTCACTTTAAGTATTTCTTTGTTAAAGAATTCTTACGAATGCTTTGTGGTTTGTATTATAAAAGCTAACTTTGCATATGGAAAATAAGCAGCCTACAGTTGCGTTTGTTTTCTATGCACATTGAAATGAACAACAGATGAAAAAACAAGAAAGCAATACCCGTTTGCTGCCCCATTACTATACCGACCTCGTTGAGGCTGGCTGCGACGAAGCCGGTCGCGGTTGTCTTGCTGGAAGCGTGTACGCTGCTGCCGTCATTCTGCCGCCCGACTACGACAACGCTCTGCTCAACGACTCGAAGAAACTCAGCGAGAAGGCACGCCGCACGCTGCGCGACCAGATAGTGCGCGACGCCGTGGCGTGGGCTGTGGGCGTGGTTACACCCGAGGAGATCGACCGCATAAACATCCTCAATGCCAGCTTCCTCGCCATGCACCGTGCGCTCGACCAACTCACCGTGCGCCCCGAGGCGGTCATCGTCGACGGCAATCGCTTCACACCCTATCGCGACCTGCCCTACACAACGATAGTGAAGGGCGACGGTAAGTATCAGTCGATAGCCGCAGCGAGCATCCTCGCCAAGACATTCCGCGACGAATATATGGACCGGCTTGCCGAGGAATATCCCTACTACGACTGGCAGAAGAACAAGGGCTATCCCACGAAGGCGCACCGCGAGGGCATACGCCTGCACGGCACCACGCCATACCACCGCATGAGCTACAACCTGCTTGGCGGAGGACAACTCGAACTGAAGTTTGAGGAAGAGAATTAAAAGTAAAAAAGTAAAAAGTAGGAGGAGGGCGTGTCAAAACTCCCAATATAAATAACTAAAAACTCGTTGT
>ERZ1035006.1255-NODE-1255-length-17173-cov-16.763056_pt1 | contig 17173 bp, 21 predicted proteins | sample MGYA00520694_ERZ1035006 | MGnify/ENA primary metagenome ERZ1035006 (study PRJEB33766, sample SAMN09781746) | gut metagenome | biome: gut microbiome | host: Homo sapiens | place: Madagascar | study: EMG produced TPA metagenomics assembly of the PRJNA485056 data... | reverse complement strand
CCTTAGATGTTGAATTTTCAAAACGCGCCGACACCAAGGAATGGGGTCTGTAAATGATAAATTCCCTAAATGAATGAAAGGAGGAGAAAAATAAACTGAGGGAAATTTTGCTCTCAGCCTTGACCCAATCCAATTTTGGCTTCGGCTATGCCAATACTCGGAATTAAGCTCTTGCGCAGATTTATTCGCAGTGACCTGTTGAACGCCTTAGCCGCCCTTATAAGGGGGCACTCCCCCCATGATTACTAGCCAGCCTCCCAAAGTTTTTAGAAGAGGAAGCCAACCTTACCCCATTCAAAAAAGTGTTTTTTTACGTTGCAAAAGTGTTTTTTTACGTGGGAAAAGTGTTTTTTTACGTGGGAAAAGTGTTTTTTTACGTGGGAAGCTGTTCCCACAAATAACGTAATATAGCCGAAAATGGAAACTCTGTTTTGCGTAATAGATTATCAATAGATAATTAATTGATAATTAACCACCACCGCCCGCCCTGCTAGGAGCGGCGGGCTTGTGGTATAATATGCCTATAAAAGAAAGAGACGCGCAATACTATAAGCTCTCTTTTCTAAAGGCACAAGTAACACCCCCTAGAAAGAAGGTTAAATTATGGAAAAATTGGTAAGTAAGGCAACTATAAAGCAACAGGTTTATGAGTATATCAAAAAGCAACGTGGCGTTAGTTATGTGGAGATAGAGCGCTTTTTTGATTCAATAGGCTACAGTTATAAAGGAACAGCTATTTGTTGTAGTATATATACGGATAAAGTTATATTTTGGCAAGGGTGGCACAAACAGGCTTATAGTATAATATCAGAGCTTTTAAAAGAAAAGAAAATACACCGAAGTGTTGCGCCGCCTCTACTCTACCTTCTAGACGGTAAAGGGTTAGATCTTCCAATCGCAAAGCAGGGTGAGAACTACACGAGAATTAAGCGGAAATGTTGGCTACCGTGCATACTTACGGCATAGAGGGGCTAGACTATGGCACAATACAGAACGCTGCTAGCCTTCCGTAAACGCTGCAAGAAGCGGGGCTATACAGATATTCACATAAAGCAGCACCCTACAGAGAAGGAGCGGTACATAGTGGAAGCTAGAGAGCCGCTAGCCGGGCAGATCGTGAAGGTGGTCTACTCGCCGGAAGCGTTCGGCTACCTTATGCGCTAGGGGGTTACCGTCCAGCAGGTAACCCCGCCCACCTACTCCGATAGAAAGGAATAATTAAGCAATGGACAGAGACCAGGCTAAGGGCGTAGTAAAAGAAGCACTAGCCCAGTACCTAGAACAGACAGGCAGACCGCTTAACAAGCCGTTCCACTGCCTTAACCCGGATCACAACGACAACAAGCCTAGTATGAGCTATGACAAGAAGCGGCAGAAAGTACACTGCTTTTCTTGCAATGCTGATTATGATACATTTGACCTTATAGGCATAGACTACAACTTAACCGGTAACGATGTTTTCAAGAAAGGTTTTGAATTTTTCGGCTTAAACGTTGACCCCTACCACACCACGGCAGCGGAAGACTTTAGGCAACCTGCACAACAGAAAACCAGTAACCAGGCATACACAACAGCACCTACACCAAAAAAGAACAGCAGCAGCGGGGCGTTAGACTGGGACGCAGAAATAGGCAAAGCAGAGCCCGCTAAGGTATACGACTTCACAGACAAGATAGAAGAAGCCCACAAGCTGCTATTGCAGACCCCGGCAGCGTTAGGCTATTTCCGTTCCCGAGGGATAACCCCCGAAACTATCAAGGCTTTTAAGCTGGGACTAGCTCCAGAGGGCTATAACGCCCTGCTCCAAGACTACCCAGAGTTACAGACCAAGAGCAGAAAAGCGGGCTTATACAACTACCTCTACCCGATCTTTGACAAGGCGGGGCGCTGCCGGTACTTCTTAACCGAGATAAGCGACCGGGCACAAGTTGACAGCTACAACGGCAAGTATAGAAAAATCAACGGTATTCCCGCCCAGTTCTTCAACTCTCAGTACCTCGAGAGAGAGGGAGCACCCGAGACCGTTTATATTTGTGAAGGAGTTTTTGACGCTCTCAGCATAGAGCAGCTAGGCGGGAAGGCAATAGCACTAACCGGAACGGCAGGCAACAAGCTAAAAGAGATCATAGGACACAACAAGCCGGACACGGTATATATTATAGCCCTGGATTCAGACGAAGCGGGACAGAAGGCAGCCCACAACCTGCAAGAGAAGCTCCAGGAGCTGGGGGCTCTCTGCTTTATAGGACAGCTTGAAGGAAGGAAGGACGCTAACGACCTGCTCCGCCAAGATCCGCAGGCATTGGAGAACTTTATAGCAGGCACAAGCGAAGAAGCCCGCAAGTTACGTTATGAGGAAGAAGAGCGGCAGCGGGCGGAGTACCTCGCAACCTCAGCAGCTAGCCAGCTCCAGAGCTTCATAAACGATATAAGGGACAGCAAGAAAGCCGTTTACTACTCTACCGGCTTCCCTTCCCTCGATCAGATACTAGACGGCGGCTTGTATGCGGGGCTTTACTGTATAGGAGCTATTAGCTCCCTCGGTAAGACTACATTTTGCTTGCAAGTGGCGGACACTATAGCAGCTTCCGGGGTAGATGTTCTTATATTCTCCCTTGAAATGGCAAGAAATGAGCTTATAGCTAAGTCCGTAAGCCGCCACACGCTGCTAGAAGACCTCGCCCAGAACAACAGCACAAAACAGGCTAAGACCACAAGAGGAATACTTACAGGCAGCCGCTACCAGTATTATAACAAGGACGAAAAAGGACTAATAGAGAGGGCTATAACAGCTTATAGCAAGTATGCGGATCATATCTTTATTAACGTTGGTATAGGAGATATAGGCATAAACGAGATAAGAGAAGCAGTTGAAAAGCACGTTAAGCTCACAGGGCGGACACCTGCAATTATTATAGACTATCTCCAGATCATAGCCCCGGCAGATCCACGGAGTACCGACAAGCAGAACACAGACAAGGCAGTTTTAGAGCTGAAACGCATTAGCAGGGACTTTTCAACCCCGGTTATAGGTATATCCAGCTTCAACCGTGACAACTACCACGCCCCAGTTAATCTAGCTAGCTTCAAAGAGTCCGGCGCTATAGAATACTCCTCAGACGTTCTAATAGGCTTACAATATGCCGGTATGGACTACCAGGAAGGGGAAGCAGAGAAAGCTAGAGAAAAGCGTGTAAGAGAGCTGCTTAACGCCAATATAAGGAAAGGCAAAGAGGGGCAGGCTCTTCAAATAGAAGTTAAGATATTGAAGAACCGCAACGGCAGCAAGGGAGCTTGTATGCTGGACTTCTACCCGATGTTTAACTACTTTGTAGAGAACGCCAACGCAAACGCAGCAGCAGAAGCTAAAGCGGAGTTCTCCCCTTTTACAGGCTCGACCAGAGCGGAGCAGGCAAGCGAAGCCCCGAAGATCAGCAAGAGGGAGCAGCAGCGGCAAGCCCTAGTAGCTGCCTTCTTCAAAGCAGAAGACCAGGAGAACAAGGGGACAGCTAACCTTGAAACTATGGCGGACGTTATGCAGCTAAGCAAGAGAGCCATAAAAGGGCAGCTTTCAGAGTTCAAAGCCTGCTTTACAGTGGACAAGGAGTTAGTAACCTACTCCAAAGCCGATAAAGACAGAGCTTTATACTCAGAAGAATTTGACTTACTTTGAGAGGGGGCTAATATATGGGGCTTGATTTTTCATTTTTCAGAGAAGAAGCCACACCCGCACCAGTACGCACGGACAGCGGGCAAAATTCAACGGCAGACGGCAAAGCAATAAAAAAGCCTGCCCAAAATTCAAACGCCGTACAGAGCACGCTAGACCCCTTAAAAGCGATACAACCTAAAGTAGAAGAACAAGCACCCGCCTTGAAGATACAAAACGAATACGCTTCACACTGCGAAGCGGAAGCCCAGAGGGTTTACAGGACGTACCAAGAGAACATAAGGAAGGCGGGCGGGCTCAGATCGGAACTATTGAAGGGAGCACAAGCCGGGGAGAGCTGCTATAGCTTACTCTTAAAGGCTTGTAAGTGTATATCCCTTATGACCTCGGACAGCGTGCTATATAGCTCTATGGAGAGTGTGATAATAAGCGTATACGGTCACGGACTGCTAGAGCCCCAGCCTTTAGAGATAGAGCTAGCCCAGATCAGAGAGCGGCTAGCCACCCTCAGAGCTTCACAGCAGCGTGAGACCGTACCGGAAGCACAAGAGAGGATCAGCGACAGCATAAAAGCACACGAACGGAAGGCGGTGGAGCTGGAGTGGCTTATAGATCGGCAGGGCTAAGGCTCTCCACTGCCCCGTATGTAGTAATTTGTAGTAAAATTTGTGCAATCGATTGCACACCCGCTCAGAAATGGGCGGGCTTTTTTTGTCCCGCATTGCAGCCGGGCTTATTGTCTCCACATTTCACCACATTTTGAAGACCAGCAGCGGGACAAAATGGAACACGCAGCGGGGGCAGTTCTCGACACTTCCCCGACAGTTAAAGCTATTTTCTCGCCGCTTCAAGGTTAGTTCTCGCCTGCTCCTCACCTGTTCGACCTGTTCCCGACCTGTTCGTAGGTCTCGACCGCTTCACGACCGCTTCAAGCTCTCAGCTCCCGCCGCTGGTTCTCACATTCTCTAACAATTTGCAATTAGTGGCAATGATGACAAAAGAGGACATTTTACTATTTTGAACCGTTGAACACGAGAGCAACCCGAGAGAATTACAACAAAAAATTACTATTTTTGAAAACGAACTAAGAGCGAACTCCGAGAGCTTAAAAAGAAAATTACCATTTGAACTCCCGATTAACTCCCGACACGGCAGCAGCAACGAAGCTAGAGCGAAGCCAGAGAAATTATATTTTTGAAGTAGTCCGCTTAACCTTCCGACCGTGGGAAAGTATTCACGATCAGAGTGGGGCAGCTCCTATAATTTCCTATATTTACCAGGGGTTAATAAATACGTGCGTGTAACGATGTCACCTTATACGGCTTGTAAACCGTGTAAGCTCCAACATTTACCAACATTCTAGACCGAGAGAAACCCATAAAAACCCACACAGCAGCAACAGAACCGCCCAAAATTGCCCGCCTAAGTCTCAGCTAGTATAATTACCCCTCTAAAGGAAGGAACGCAAAAAAGGGACGTTTTAAGCTTGTATAGTTTACCCGCTGGAAGGTAAACACAAGTATAAAAATATAAATATTTGCATAACCTATTGACAAAACAGCAAAAATGTAATACAATGTATTACAGAAAGGAGCGTGAGTTTATGACTATCTCATTAAGATTAAATGACACGGATTCAAAGTTAATAAAGGCTTATGCTGATATGAACGGCTTAACAGTCTCCGAACTTGTAAGAAAGTCTGTACTTGAACGCATAGAAGATGAATTTGACTTAAAGGCTTATGAAGAAGCTATAGCGGAGTATAGGGCTAATCCGGTAACATACAGCCTTGAAGATGTAGCAAAGGAGCTTGACTTACTTTGAAATATACCGTTGAATTGACCGAGAAAGCTAAAAAGCAGCTCTCCAAGCTCGACAAGCACACAGCAAAACTTATAGTTAGCTGGCTATATAAGAACTTGTGGAACTGCGAAAACCCGAGAGCCCACGGCAAGGGGCTAACCTCTAACCGTTCGGGACAATGGCGTTACCGTGTGGGCGATTATAGACTATTAGCCGATATACAGGAAGACAAAGTTATTATCTTAATACTGGAGATCGGACACAGAAGCGAAATATATAATAGCTGATAAGGCGGAGCAGGTGCAAACCTGCTCTTTTTTTGCCTGCTCCCTTGTTGTGTGAAAAACTATGAAAAACTATGAAAAATATGCTTGACAAATAGCGGACATAGTGCTATAATAGAATTACGGACTACTACACCAATTTTATTACACAACAATAAATACACCTACACAATACCACATACACCTACACAACAGGAAATACACAGAAAGGGGCTAGAGCTATGGAGAATAACGCTATAATACTCCAGCAGGCGGGGACGCTGCAAGCTACACAGAGCTTTACAAGTGGGCTTTTTGAACGCTGGATAGCGTACATAGACGCTAAACCAAAGACAGTTGAGACTTACACAAGAGCTATACGGCAGTTTGCTTACTTCTTACAGGCTAACGGCATTACAGAGCCTACAAGAGATCATATTATAGCATACCGTGACACGCTCAGAGCCAACCATAAGCCAACCACAATACAGGCTTATATAATGGCGGTCAAGCTCTTTTTTCAGTGGACAGAGCAAGAAGGACTATACCCAGATATAGCAAAGCATATCAAGGGGGCAAAGCTCGACAGGGAACACAAGAAGGACTATTTAACCCCTAAGCAAGTCTCTAAGCTCCTGGCTTCAATAGATCGGCAGGGCGTTAGAGGTCTCCGAGATTATGCTATTATCTGCCTTATGGTTACTTCCGGCTTGCGTACTGTTGAGGTAATGCGGGCGAACATCGAGGATATAAGGAACGTAGCAGACTTTACAGCACTCTATATACAGGGTAAAGGACACGAAGAAAAGAACACTTATATCAAGGTAGTAGAGCCGGTAGAGGACGCTATAAGGGCGTATCTTACAGCCCGGGGCATAGCAGAGCCCACAGAGCCGCTATTTACTTCCGACAGCGACAGGAACAGCGGGGAGCGTATGACAACCCGCAGTATAAGCCGCATAGTAAAAAACGCTTTCAGAGCGGCGGGCTTTAATAGCGACAGGCTTACAGCTCACAGCCTCAGACACACGACAGCTACACTTAACCTTCTTAACGGCGGAACGGTAGAGGAGACACAGCAGCTATTGAGACACACCAACATCAATACAACTATGATTTACTCCCACGCCCTGGAGAGGGCTAAGAACAACTCAGAAGAGAGAGTAGCTAAAGCCATATTTGGCTAGAAAGGCGGTGAAAGAGAGTGCAGGACACAATAGAGATTGAGAAGGGGGCTAACTATCTGGCAACCGCTCAGAAGGTAAGCGAAATAATAAAGGCGCTGCCGATCAGCTCCGAGGAGAACGACAAGTTAATAGCTGCTATCCTGGAGCACACAGAAGCGGGCAGGCTCGAAGCCTACCAGCAGGGCATAAGAGACATACTTACAACAGACCTAGCCCAGAAGCTGGAAGCAGAAGAGAGCCGCCAGAACATCAAGCACTATATGCAGTAAGGAGCCACAATGCAAGTAATACTTATTTACGGAGAAGGCGAAGAGACAGCGGCGGGCGTTCTGCTCGGTAAAACGGCTATAGAACTAGCCGGAAAAGTAACAGAGATCAGAGCGGGGCAAGAGTTAGCCCCAGCCTTCCGACACTTCACATTAAAAACCGTCCCACTAAGTAAGGGTAAGGCTAAAAGCTCCGTAAAATCGGGAGTTTATCCCTTTAGAGGGAGTGGCAGCCAGTGAACACAAGCAATAAAAAGAGCCCTGCAACACTGGAACGCTGCAAGGCTCGGGAGCTATGATATACTCATAACCCTAGACAAGTTAAGTATATCACAGCTTCCCCGAAAAGTCAATAACGAAAGGAAGCTAGAAGCAATGGAAATCACCGAAACGGTAAGAAAAAGCGTACTCGAAAACGAAGAGACAGCATTAAGCATAGTTAAGGGCGAAATATACAAGAGCATTAATGCCCGACTTTATAGCCGTGACAAAGCCGTGACAACTGCCGCTTATTACATAGCAAAAGGCATACAGAACAGTGGCGGAAACAGTGAAGGGCTTTATATTGGACACCTGGCGGAAGCTGTTATAGAGTGGATAATAGGAAAGAGAGAGCCCGCTAGAGAGTGGATAGTAGCCATATTTAGACACTATAATAACAACTCTTTGGTCATTCTTATTCCAGAGGGAAGCCCGAAAAATAACAGAGTTGTAGCCGCCTGCTCCGCCTGGAACGGAAGAAAAAAGTTTAGCTTTAACACTCTCAGAGCAGAAGGTACATACTTTTTCAGAGACCGCACCGCCCCAAAAAGTATTATAGCTATAGCACAGGCTCTATACTACGAAAGAGAGCTAGACTTGCAGCAAATAGACGTAGAAGACTGTATAGCCCTTGCAAAATGGGCTTATGAACAAGGCAAGGGGGCGGCAGTATGAACGGATCACCAGAGAAGGCAGCAGAGAAGCCTCGCAGCTTATGTGAAGTTGCAACCGACCTTGAAGACGTACTAATAGGGCTCGAGAGAGCACAGACAGCGGCGTATATATTCCTAGAGGATATGACAGACGAATTTTTAAGCCCTCAGAGCTACCCCGACTTCTACGGAAAAGGAAGGCTAGAAGAATATACGACTAGCTTATATTTAGTTGAAGATCGTGTATTTAACGAAAGAGCCCGCCTTGAAAAGCTGAAAAATGAATTATATGAGCTTAACAGGGAGCAGAAAGAAGCAAGGGAAGCACCCCCCCGAAAAACATTTAACAATAATAAGCATACAGGAGAGGGGGCTAGCGTATGAGCTCACAGCGTAACACAAGCCCGCCTGCTCCAGTACCGGCGGAGCTGGCAGAGCTGGAGAAGCTGCTAGGCTTCCAGGACGTTATAAGAATACCTAGAACAGCGTGGGAGCACGCTAAACGCTGCAAAAGCCTATTTGAGCTTGTATGCGATCTTTACAACTACGGTTATATAATGGGGCAGCGGGCAGAACGCCAGCGGAAAAGCCCCCAGAAAAGCAAATAAGGCAGCCTGCACACCGACCAAAGCGACAGGCTACCTTATACCGAATACCCCACACAAGAGGGCTGGCGTACCCTTATTATAGCACAGGCTAGCCCCTTTTGCAAGCGAAAAAGGAGAAAATATGCAAGAAATATTTCCCGCTATCGCTTTATTAGGTGTTATCTATGCTTCATATCGTTTCTACAAGTGGCTGCAAGTGCAGCCCCAGCGGCGGGACGATCTATACTACAAGAACGCCTGCAACGGAGTACACGCCCTTGAAGAAATGGTAGAGCAACTAGAAGCCCTGGACGAAATAATAACAGACCTTAACACTTGTAACAGCCAATACTTGAAAGGCGTTCGGCTCTCCGTTCCCTCAGCTCTCGGACACAACAACGAGTACACAATACTTGCAGACGGTCAAGGCTATTCAAGCCGCCAGCTCCTGGCTATTGCATACTCAGAGCGGGAAGAGAAGCGGGAGAAGCTCAAAGCAGCTATTACAGAGCTCTACACTAAGGGCATAGTAACCCGCTATTACTACCTCGAGGAAGAGGAAGACGAAGAGGAGCAGGAGACCGAAACAGAGTAACAGGCGGGGGAGAGCTTCCCTTTTATAGGCTCTCTCCCCTGCTCAGTCTCAAAAAGCCCCTACCGTAACCCCTCACACGCAAACGCAACGCAAAGGAAGCCCCACAGAAGGGGACACCCTTCACAGAGCAACACGCAAAGGAAACGGCAAGGGCGGAAAGTATAGAGGGCTAGAAGTATGAAAGGTGATAAATTTTGTAGTGTTTGTGGGAGCTGGATAGGCAACTACAACACCGGGGAAACACCGGAAGGCGTTAAGAGCTACTACAGCATAATAAGGAGTAAATATTGTAGCCGCTGCCGTCCAATGATGATAGATCAGCAGACACGGCTAAGGCTGCACAATATGAGACAGCGGCAGAAGCTGGAGCGTAAGCAAGAACGATCTAAGCTAGAGCTGCTAGAGGAAGAAAATAGCTTACTCCGTCAATACGTTAAGGAGCTCCGAGAAGAGCTAGACGAACTAAGGGCGGGGAGCTAGTACCCCGCCTTTTGTTATCCTCGAGGGCGGCGGCTTCCTTCCAGATCAGACGGAGCAGCGGGGCAAGTTTACCCGCTGGAGAGTAAACCACGAAAGGAGCTAGTATTGTGTTCTTCTTCAATTTTCCTACAGTATACGCCGTAATAAACCAAAAAGGCGGAGTAGGTAAGACCACAACAGCGGCGGCACTATGGGCGGGGCTCACTTCTAAAGGCTATAAGGTGCTAGCCGTAGACCTGGACGCACAAGCAAACCTCAGCTTTAACGCTGGAGCAAGTACAGACGATCTTACAAGCCTGGAGCTGCTCACAGGAGAAGTGGCAGCAGCGGAAGCTATACAGCACACCCAGAGCGGCGATATAATACCGGCTAGCAGAGCTCTAGCGGGAGCTGATAGCACAATAACCAAGACCGGCAAGGAATACCGCTTAAAAGAAGCCCTAGAGCCTATAAAAGGGGAGTACGATTTTATTATACTTGATACCCCGCCCGCCCTCGGTATTCTCACAGTAAACGCCCTCACAGCCTGCACAAGCGTTATTATACCAGCCCAGGCGGATATATTCAGCTTGCAGGGCATAGAGCAGCTAGCGGGGACAATAGACCCGGTTAAGCGTTACTGCAATAGCGATCTTGACATAGCGGGAATACTGCTTACAAGGTATAGCGCCCGCTCTATCCTCAGTAAGGAAGTAGCAGAGCTAGCCCAGCAGCTAGCTAGCAAGCTGGGGACAAGGCTATTTAATACAACCATAAGGGAAGCTATAAGCGTTAAGGAAGCCCAGATAAGCCAGCAAAGCATTTTTGACTATGCGGGCAAGTCCAACGTAGCAGCGGACTACAACGCATTTATAGAAGAACTCCTAACCTCTACCGGCAAGGCTCCCACAAATAACGGTTAGTACACAACCAAAAATACACAATAAAACATACACAAGTTGCATCAAATGCCTATTTGGTGCAACTTTGAAAACGGAAAATAGCCAAAAACAGGCAGTTTCAAATATTGCGGTTTTTTTGGTGAAATTGTCCACCGTGGGCATACACAACAGAACATACACAATTAATTATACACAATGTACAAAGGAGCGTGAGAGAATGGAAGCCGATAGGAAAAGAGGGGCTCTTGAACTTCTGGAGAAGCTAGAGCAGGGAGCATATAACCCAGACACCGGCAATTATACTATAGCAGCTTTAACTATTGCGGGAGCTCTCGGAAAGCCCTATATTGACCTTAAAAAGCCTTATCCAGACCAAGCGGGGCTAGCTGCTATGTATGCTTATTCTGCCGATGTTCACGCCCTGGCGGAGTATGTTAGGGAGCTGGAGCAGGCAGCAGCCAGACCGACAGCAGGGGAGACACCAGGCGGGAAGCTGGACAGGCTTATAGCAGAGCTTAATACTGCCTACAAAGCCAGCGTAGCAGCCCACTTACAATGGACAGCATCCCTTGAAGAAAAAGCCAGGGCAGCAACACCGACAGACCGTGAACAGTGGGAGCAGCTAGCAGCAGCACGCCGCACGGTATGGACTGCAAAGCACCAGAACGCAATGAACCATATTGACCGGCTAAGAGAATACAGCCCGATAGCGGCGGACGAATGGAAGCCGCCCAGGGACTAACAGAAAGGATATAATAGCAATGAGTAAAAAGACCTTCAAAGGCAACCCCGCCTTACAGTTTATAAGCGATCTACCCCAGCAGGCGGAAAGCTTAGAGCAGCCCCAGAACGTTAAGAGCTGGGACGATGTTATAAGCTCACCTGCTCCAGATCAGAGCACGGCAAGCAGTGAGGAAGCAAAGAGAGCGGTAGCAGCACCCGAAGGAATACCCAGCAAGCGCGACGTACCCGAGGGAATGAAACTTAACCCGCTCTTTGTGGAGAAACGCACGCAGCGGGCACAGTTTGTAATGCAGCCTTCTGTATACAAGAAGGCTAAGGAGCTGGCTAAGGCTAGGGGCATTTCATTTAATGACTTTGTACACGGACTTATAGAAGACGAAATAGAAAGGGCGGGTAAGTAATGGCAGATAAGAAAGAACGCACAGCAGCACTTGAAAAGCTGAAACTCTACACCCTCACAGAGATTGAGCCGGTATTAGGAGTAACACGCAGGACGCTGCTAAGGTACATTAATAGCGGGAAGCTCAAAGCGGTTAAGATCGGCAACAAGTGGAAGGTATCAGAGGACAACTTGAAAGCCTTCATTAATGGCAGCGGAAAATAAAAAAAGCCCTTGCTATATTCTGCCGGATAGTGCATAATAAAAGAGAGCTTCAACCTCTAAAGGGATAAGCCAAGCTCAGAGCCAGGGCATAAAAAAGAGCCCTACCAGCTCCGAGGGTAAGGCTAAAAGAGTATGAGTTGTACAGCGTCACTTGCTAATATTATTATATCAGAAAAAGGGGCGCTAGGTCAATGACAAATGAACAGCTTGCAACCTTCATACAGGAAGGTGGAAACGATGAATTAACCCCGCTGTTATGGGACAAGGTAAGAAAGTTTGTATACCAGCAAGCGGGCATATACTACGAAACGCACACAGCAATTTGTAATCGCCGTGGCGTGGAGTTGTGGGACTTAAAACAGACGGGCTATTTAGCGTTCCTCGAAGCCGTGAAAGGCTTCAAAGCTGATAGCGGTTATAAGTTTTTGTCCTTCATTCACTACCCACTACAAACAGCTTTTCAAGACGTTCTCGGAACTCGAACCCAGAGCGGCAGAGAAGAGCCCTTGAACAATTGCACCAGCCTGGACAAGCCTATAAAAGAAGAAGACGGAGAGACCACACTAGGAGAGCTCCAGGCGGACGAACAGAGCACCGACTTTATAGAAAAGATAGAGAGTGAAATGTGCTCGGAGATCATAAGAGCAGAAGTTGACACGCTGCCGGATCAGCAAGCGGAAGTTATAAAGCTCTTCTACTTTGAGGGGCTCACTCTCTCAGAGATCGGCACACGCTATGGAGTGAGTACCGAGAGAGCAAGACAGATCAGAGCCAAGGCAGAGAGAACATTAAGAGCTAACAAGATTCTCCGCAAGCTCTACAATGAACACTACCAAGGGCGATACGTTCCACGCTGGAAGTATTACGACTGGCAGCCGGAGAACTTCCAGAGCCGGAGCAGGTCACGCAGCAGCAAACCACTTGAACAAGTGGAGCAGTTATTTTCTTCCGAGGACGTAACAGAAATAAGACAATTGCTTGCAAGTCTTCACTTGAAAAGCTGCTAGCTCAGCTCAGAGCGTGGGCGGTTATTCCTTCTTACAGGCAGAGCAATTATAAAAGCTCTCCTCAGCTCGGAGCAGCTCAGACCAGACCAAAATAATTATACAAAACTATACAAGCACAAGTAGTAAAGTGTAACAAGGTATAGTTTACTCTTAAAAATCTCTGTTAAGTATAACAAGATATGCTCAACACAAAATTTTGAAAACACATCAAGTTATTATCTCGAGGGCGGAGCAGGCTAACCGGTTTACCTTCCAGAGAGTAAACCCGCTCCCCTTCCGTTGTATGTCGCTTAACTACTATTAGCGGACATAGAAAACTATGAAAAAAATACACTTGATTTTACAGTTATGTTACTTTGAAAAGTACAGATAGCAGAAGCCCGAAAATTGAAAAATAACAATTTCAGCAGCGGGCAGAGATCACTAATAGCAAGCATTGCGCTTGAATAGCCAAACTCTACTAGCAAGCACGGGATCCCCGCATTACAAAATTGAAAAGTGGGCTACTCTTGCAAGGGAAATCCCTTGAACCCTTTAGGAAGAGAGAACACACAAGCCGGGCTCGACCTCAGAGCGGCGGAAGCACTCAGAGATCACCCACCGAATACACAAGAAGGGCGTTATATTATGGCAAAGACTTTGAAAGCAATTCTAAATAAAAAGAGCTGGACACCTCGAGAGCTAGGGCTAGCAGTTCTCTACAACCTGGAGAACGACTTGCAGCACGTAGGAGAGAACAACCCGCCCTTATTTTCACAAGACCAGCTCAACAAAATGGTAAGCACAATAGGAGAGGACGGCAGAGCCGAGCTTGAAGTGTACGACCTGCTCAACCGCACCTTTGTTAATAATCGCAACTTGATAAAAGCATACTTGCAGCAAGCTTTACACGGCTACTACAAATACTCTACTTGTTTAGCTGAATTGAGCCGGGAAGAGTCTAACTTTAGTGCTAAAATTTCTACACCGCTCATAATTACACAAGAGCATTACAACCAGCTCGCAGAGCGTTTAATAAACCGGATTGGAGAAGAACAGCTCAGCTATTTTGAAATCCTCTTTAAGACGCTGGCTTACTTTCTCGAGGAGTATAGAAGCGGAGCGGACACGCTGCCGGAAGTTATCAAGCTGGCTATAATTGATACGAAAGTACAGCCAGTAACTAACCCTAGAATAATTGAAAACTTTATCAAGGAAATGCAGCTAGGTTACTATGTAGAAACCGAGGGCAAGAAGTCCGTTATAGTACCGGTAGAAGATATAGAGCACTACAGAGAGGAGAGGGACAAGGACAAGCCCAAACTTACAGCAGAGCAGCAACTAGAATTAAAAATTGAAGCCGCCCGCATAGTCTACCAGGGAGAACTAGCAGTTATAGAAAAGTTAAGGACTCTGCCCGACTTCATTCTAGCCGAATATCCTAAAATGGATAGCGAAGAACGAGGAGAACTTCTAGCCAAAGCCTTACAATATGAGCTCTACCCAGATACTAAGGACGCTACTCTGCCAACTTTTGTTACAAGTAAAGAGCTTCCCCCAGGGATAAGCAAGTATAATATTATCTCGGACGCTCTAGAGCTCTACAACGGATCAACCGAAAACTTTTTAAAAGGCGGCTTCCACTTCAAGGCAACAGCTAAGGAGCAGGCTAAGGAGTTTAAAAAAGACTACCCCGCTTTATATGCTGCTCTGGACGCCTATATAAGGGAACGTATACCCGCAACAGCAGAGCTGAAAGCTAACCAGCTCCACAAGCCTATTATAACTATGAACGAGCTGCTACATTCTCAATACGTTCCTATAATGAGATACTTTAACTTTGATAATATACAGCTACAAGAGCTCTTCCCTTCTGACTCGGAGGAAGATTTTATAACTAGAATGAAGATTTTTAACGGAGTGGCTATTTTATCAGACCCGCCCACGGCATACCAAAAAGCAACCGCTTACAAAAGGGGAATATATGAGCCAGTCTCATTTGAAAACGCTTTTATATCATTTGAAGATTTAATAGAGCATTCAGAAGTGTGCAGTGTTGTTACTTCCGCTTATGAATCCCTGGAAAATGCTGTTAGAATGATCTATGCTTATAATGCTCTATGTGAAATACTGTTAGACCTATTCGACATACCATTTTTAAAAGTGATTTATGAGGATATAGGTTTTTTAGAACATCAAATTAAATCTATCAATAGAATGATCTATGTGCTTTACATAACCCCGCCAGGCTCTCCAGCAATGCAGAAGCAGGCAAGGGAAGCAATGAAAGAGTATTTAAGACCTATTGACGTTGAGACCTTCAAACCCTCTAAGGAGAAAATAGCACGGTTAAAAGCTAGAATGTTCTATGCACTCCAGGAAGGACAGGGCGAAATAAAAAGCTACTTGCTAGCGTCACGCCAGCTAATGCAGCAGCTAGGAGCAGAAGAGGGGGCGGAGTAATGCCAGACAAAGAACAAAATAACTCATTAGACGTTGTAGAAGTCTCCCTAGATCTTCTATCAGAGCACAAGGCGGAGCAGGCTTTTTATAGTATGCCTACCAGCCCCGCCAGTAATTTAGCTATGGTAGTATTTACGCACGGCAAAGAGCAGCTAGGAGAGCTCCCGGAGCGAATGGAGCTAGCCAGGAATAAGAACACTTACACTTTAACAGCAAGTGACACCGCCCGCCAGATCACCCAGCAGCAGAGCAACGGCGATCTAATCACGCTGGAACTATCGGACATAGACAAGCTAAAAGGCACTAACAAAACTATTAGTAAGCTGTTTGCCTTCTCCCTTGTAAAGCTCAATGAGCAGGCGGAGCAGGGCGGGCAGCTCACCAGAAATACTATTGAATTTTCCTTACAGGAGCTTGTAGACCGTGGCTTTTACTCTGATATTAGAGGGGCAAGAGTAGGAGTTAAGAAAGCATTTGAAGTGCTAACTAATATGAAAGTTAGCGGGACTATTGCCAAAGGTAAGAAAAAGAACATAGAGCAAGCAGAGCTAGCCGTGCTCTTCACTTACTGCCGCATAAAGAAAAATGTAGTAACAGTAGACCTTAACAGCCGCATTAACTGGGAAATGCTCACACAATTCTATACTATTCTGCCTAAATGGGCGTTCAGTCTGCCGGTTAAGCCCTGGGACTTACTCTATTATGTTTTCTACCTAGCCCGCCAGAATCTTGACAAGATCAGCAAGCAAGGCTATTTTACTATCAGCTTCCAGGCTATTCACTCCCGGCTAGTTCTGCCGGAAGCTGAATACACGAAGAACCCGCAGCGGGATATAAAAGACGTAATAGAGAGAGCTATAACCGAGATTGAGGAGAGAACCCACACCCCAGAGTTGCAATTTATACCCCGATACAATGAGAAGGACAATATAAAAGAATACCTCAGCAACGGCTATTTAGAAGTCCACTTTAGTGGGGCTTACGCTGCCGCCTTCCTCGACCTCTACAAGCGAAATATTAAACGGCTGGAGCAGGCAGAGAAGAAGAAGGAGCAGCGGAAAGAAAAGGCTATAGCTATTAACCTGGCTAAGAGAATGGAAGCGGAAACAGCTAAGGAGCAGGCAGAGACCAGCACCGAAGCAGAGCCGCTTACAGTATAACACAACCTTACATACACAAACAGTTATACACATACACAAAGGCAAATACACCACAATCACTACACAAGAGCGGAGCAGGGCTATTTACAGCCTAGCCCGCTCTTATTACTAGCCTTTAAGAAGAGAAGCTCAGACCGTCACCGGCTAGCGATCAGAGCGGCGGACGCTGCTATTATTCTCTCTCGAGGAGAGGGAAAAATTACTCTCTCCTATTTTCTTAATTCTCTGTGACGATATGACAATAATTTAATTACCCTGTGCAGATATCACCACGAGCAGGCAGAAAGCGGAAAAATTCCGCGAAAAATTCTTTTTGATCTTGTTAAAAATTCGCAGCGTATCCCCCCTACCCCTTAGATGTTGAATTTTCAAAACGCGCCGACACCAAGGAATGGGGTCTGTAAATAATGAATTCCCTAAATGAATGAAAGGAGGAGAAAAAATGGCAAGACCTGCAATGTCAGCGAAGATAACAGCCAAACATCTGACCAGTGCGGAGAAGAATGCAAAGCTCGAAGCTGAAGAAAGAATTCGCAGAAACGCCGACAAGCTGAGACCGCTGCCACATC
>ERZ1035006.1254-NODE-1254-length-17192-cov-4.756842_pt1 | contig 17192 bp, 13 predicted proteins | sample MGYA00520694_ERZ1035006 | MGnify/ENA primary metagenome ERZ1035006 (study PRJEB33766, sample SAMN09781746) | gut metagenome | biome: gut microbiome | host: Homo sapiens | place: Madagascar | study: EMG produced TPA metagenomics assembly of the PRJNA485056 data... | reverse complement strand
ATGTAACGCGGAAATATCCATGAAAATCCTGTATTACGCGCTACTGCCGTTTCTCAATTTTCTCGAGCTGGTTTCAAAGGCTTTGATCTGGGTCGGCGGACTCTATGAAATCCGATGGATTCCGGTTCCTCCGAGCATTCACCGTTCGATCGTCAAACGTGAGATTTTTCGTTCATGGTGATAGTCCGATAATGCTTTCACTGCCTTATCTTTCAAAAGCACCATGTGCAAAAAGTTTCTCCTCTGCTTATTACTCCCGGTCCTTACTGTGCTCGAACTCTTTGCCAAGCTGATGGTATGGATCGGAGAGCACATCATCATCGAGTCGCGACCGATGACATCCCGGGACCGTCGCCGCATCATCCGTTTTGAAGCAATGCATATGCGGCACCCATGGCCTTAAATTCAGTCCGATCATCTCTTTACCTTCTCCCCACCTTGAGCACCATCGGTCGAGTGCATCATCCGATTCCAATCAATCTCTTTGGGACTGGCTCCCACTTTGTATCCGATGTCCGTCAGTGCTGCCCTTAGTTTTGGATTTGCGGCCGCATTTTCCCGAAGTGTGTTTTGAATAGAAGCGCCGTCTCTGTAACCCAAGCCTGCCAAGAATGCGTTGCGCAAAAAGTAGTTCTTGTCATTGACATCGTCGTGATAAAGCTCACGGGCAGCCATCATCACACCCCGGTTGAAGGCGGCATCTGAGCTCATTGCTCCGACGCGTTCTGCCTGTCTTTCCTGTCCTTGAGCAACCTGAGAACGGAGCTCAGCGCCTCCCATGGCTCCGGAGCCTGCTCTCTGATCAATTGCACGCGCCTCACCAGCGATTCGGGTCATGTCACCCGAAACACGCTGATGTGCAGATTCGCCAAACCCCGGCACCATCTTTAGCTGATCGTCCGCCACATCCGCGTTTCTTGCTGTCGCTGACGGCATGACCCCATGCCCGAAGGCATCGGTGGGCTTGGCACCATCGACAACAGCTTCAAAGTGTCTGGCCGCCGTCTTCTGGCGTTCCGGAGCGGAAGACATCGCTCGCAATGCCGCTTCAGGAGAACCGTAATCAGCAATTGCTCCACGCATCACCTCGTAACTGTCATCAACCACAGCACGGCTGCCGGCGTCTTTTGACTGCGAAAGATTCGCTGACGAACTTTCCAAGTCGGAATATGAGCGCAACTCAGTTCTTTGCGAACTTCTCGCACGGGAACTCCCTTGTCCGGATGCAACACTGTTCATTCTGCTTACGGAGTTCACATCCGAAAGACCTTGACTCGTACCGACAGAGGCCGATCTCTGAACTCCCGCCGTGGCCTGCCGCTGGCCGCTCGAGGCGTGCCCGAGTTCTGCCTGATCATTGAGTGACTGACCTTCTGTGAACTTAACCCCCGCACGCAGTGTCGGATAAGCTGTCTCTGTGATCTCCCCTGCGTCCGTACCCTGGACGATATTTCCCGCTGCACGGCCAGCTGCCTGCTGAACCAAGGGTGCAACAACACCGGCAGCCAAAACACCCGCCCTTGCCCCGATGGATCGGCCTTCCCCGAGCAATCCGGCCCTTGATTTAACGACATTGGATCCGATCCCTGACTCATACGACCTCCCCTCATCCACGCGGTCAGTGCGGCTCATCCCCGCAGATTCCCCGGCCGAAATCTGCCGTGACGCCGACTGTGTATCCGAATAGGTCTCTCCAAGACTCTGACTGCGTGTCACGGACTGACCGGAGGTCACGGTTGCCCCGTCACTCACCGAGACCGTCTTCTGCACGCTCTCTGTGGATGATGCCGTCGCAGCCTCCGCCTTAAGCCCGGAGGTTGTGACGCCGTGCGCGGAAACCTGAGAGCGCGCATAGCCCTGAGACGTCATCGCGGAGACCCCGAGATCGACGCCGGTGCGCTTCATCCCGGTGACTTCCCCGCCTTCAGCGCGCGTCACCGACCCCCAGGCGGTCTGCGTCTGCAGGGTCCCGGGGTGCGCGGCGGAGACCGACTGGTCGGACTTGTTCGTGCGCACGGTGTTACGGGATTCATTCCCGAGGCTGACGTTCCCCTGACTGATGTTGCCGGCTGCAAGCGACGCCCCCTGTCCCTGGGCTGCTGACTGCGCGGGAGCCGTCAAGGTTCCCGTCATCTGGCCGATTGCCATGGTGCCGCCGCAGACAATCATGTAGCAGACCACTGGGACGGCAAGCATGAGTGCTCCTCCAACGGCTTGAGCGCTTGCACCCGTTTCGCGGATTAATGCCGCGGCCTGCACGGTGTCACCGCCGTAAGCGGACAGAAGCGACGCAAAAACCCCGGCATCGCGCTCAATCATGAGGAAATTCACAATGGACGCGGCCGCGGGCCACAATTCAAGGCCCGCCAACACCATCACGTAGCTTTTAAGAATCATCCCCATGGCGTTTCCAGCGACAAGCGCCAAAAGCACCACCACCGGGAAGAGCCCGATCACAACGATTTCGAGGGCATTTCTGACCTTGGGGAGAAAATCCTGCGCGATTTTGGCCATGGTGCGGTAGTTGATTTCACTTGCGAGATTCCCCTGGGATTTTGCAAGATCCACGGCCAAGGCCAAAGGGGCGTCAGCTGCCGCGGCGGTCGACCGCACGGATTCCGACAGGGCCGTTGCGGTGACGGCATGCCTCAAAGACTCATCCATCGAGCGCGAGACCCCGAGCAAGAGGCTCTCGGCCTGCGGAAGCGTCTGCACGATCACGGCCGAAGGATCGGCTGAGTCCGACGCCAACTTTGCCCCGATCACGCGCTTTAGGGCCGGAAGCTCCACCTTTGAAAAGACTTCCGTGACGCGGTCAACAGCCTTCGGGCACGTCAACACCGTGCCGTCAGGCATGGCGGCCGCCCGCGCGGGGTTCACCCACCCCGAAGAGGCCACCGTCGCCCAGGCGTTATCCGACACGGAGAGCGCCTGAGCTTTGGCTTTGTCCGTTAAAAGTTCGGGCATCACACACGACGTCATTAAAGCCGCGAGCGTCTGCCGGGCTTCAAGGGTCACCGGTCCCGTACTTTTCACCACCTCGACAATGCGCTGCGGAAACACGGCCCCAAAGCGCGAAAACTTGGCGGCATCCACCGGCACAAAGGCGGATTCATAGGCCTCTGTCAGCCAAAAGCCGATGCCGGACGCGGTCGCCGCCACAAATGCGGCTCCCAGGGGGACGTTATCCACCACATGTACGGTTGCGGAGCGGTTATCCTGCACCACGACGCGGGCGGTGGGGACCATCGCGCAAAACCAGAAAAGAACGGCCGCGGCGATGTAGGGAATGGCTTTGATGCCTTCACCCCTTACGGCACAGGCCGCCATCACAATGAGAAACCCCGTGATCACAACGAAGGCCGCAAGGAGCCGGTAATCGGCCTGCCCCGTCACCCAGACGAGCCCTTCCAAAAGATCACGCACAGCGTCCCCGTGCCCCATGGCACGAAAAATGAGTTCAGGCACTGTATCTCTCCTTACTCGTAGTGCGCGGCAGGGAGCGTCCTCTGCAAAAGGGCCGCATCGTTTGTTCTCAGCGCCCGCTCAACGTGCTCCAACTGCGTCAAAATCCCGGCGGCACGTACCATCTCCTGACTTAACCGGTCGCTTCGCTCATAAAGTGCCCGTTCAATCGCAGCAAGGCGCTCGGCAAGTTTCTCAGCGTGCCGCAGGTGTTCTTTCGTGAGGCTTGCCGCGGAGCTTGAGGCCACCGCGCGCTTAAGGTCGGCCGACAAGCCTTCGACGGCCTTGATGATCGCGTCATAAGCGGCGGCCTCCGCATACACATTGATGAGATCGTCCGCGAGTCCCCCGTACACCGAGACCGAGGCGAGGTTAAGGACTCTGAGCATCGGCACCGACGACATCCCCGCGAGGACATAGAGGTCGTCGGCGGTCACAAGGTCGGCGTTTCTTTCCTTAATGGCCCGGCGGTAGTTTTTGGCCGCGGTTTTCATCGCGTCAACGAGACTCATCTCCGCCATCTCGGTCTGCGTGACGGTGAGACACCGCTCGGCTTCCGTACACTCAAGCCGCACGGCGGTTTCCCCGGCGCGTACTTCGCCGAAAAGAACCGGCAGCAAATCGGTCCCCGCAATCTCCTGCGCTTCAATGACAGCGTTTTCACCGGTACCGACTTTCCTGAAAATCGTGGTGCCGGCCAAGGTCATCATGATTTCTCTGAGTTCCCTCACCTTTGCCGTATCCCCGGCAAACTTTCCGCTTTTAAGAAGCGCCCACGTGAGATTGATTTCCGGAGCGTCAATGACGTTTCCTGCGCTGTCTTTGCGTGTGGGGGCGGACGTAATCGCCGCTTCCCCGTTGTCTCTCACCTTTTTGTCCGCTTCGGATTGGTCCGACGCCGTGCCGTCACTTCTTAAGGCATTTTTGGCTCCCTCCACCATCCGCGTCATGTGCTCGGCCGCCCCCGTGGATTCAAGAAGCGCCTGCGCCGCGGTGCAGCTGTCCGAATAGCGGTTCGTGTAACTGCGGATGATGTCCGCAAAGCGGCTTACCTGTTCATTTAAGTCCGGGGCCATGGTCTGAAGCGCCAACTGAAACGCGAGCCCGGGCAAAGCGGTGCCGACACTACGCAAAAACGACACAAACTCCTCACGCGACGGAATGGAAAACGCGCCCAAAAACAAATCAATCCCTCCGCAGCCGGCTTTGAGTGACGGCGGCGTCACCGAAAAAGGCACAAATTCACGGCGCTTTTGCCGCCACACGAAGCCTCCGCCCGTCACGGTATTTAAGGCCTGGGACTCAATGATCCCGGCCTCGGTGACATTGGTGTTTGCTTTGACGTCTTCGTAAAAGTCCGCGACAAAACCGGCCCGGGCGGTGCCCGCGGTCAGGAGCATGGCAATAACGATGATCTTGACTTTCATGATTCTTTCCGGATAAGACGCGCCGTACGGCGCAGAAGCTCTTCAACGGACACAACGCCCGTCGCCAGGGGCCGGGCTTTGGTGAGGCCCCTGTCCCGGACGTTGACGAGCAACAACGCCGGAAACAGCGCAACACCCCCTGCGGCCTTCGCGGACGTCCCGGCATCGGGCCGCATGCCGGTTCGAAAACCCGTGGGCGTCCCCGAGACGTGCGCCGCGACTTCCACAAGCTCCAGCCCGAACCCCGCGGCAAAGCGCCGCACCAAAGGGAGCATGAGCTCGGATAAGCGCGAGTCATCCGCCAAAAACAAGAGGCCCCAGGTTCGCCCGGCCCCTGCGACGAGCTCCGCATCGGCTTCGGAGCGCTCCTGCGACAGAGCCACGGACGCGCTGTTTACGACCGGATGTCTTGCCGTCCAGTCGTAGGCCGGCAGCCTGAGGAGCGCATCGCGCCAGGCGTCAGAAAACGCTGCGGCCTTCATCTGCACGAAGCTGTTCACCTCCAAATACGACGCGATCTTCGCGTCCGTCGGATCCATCACGGCGGCGTTAATACGCCTTTCGCGCTCGGCTTTGAGTTCCTCCACGGTCGTCATGTCCGCCAAAGATTTCGGCGCAGGTTTCTCACCCCCCTTCTCATTGGGAGCCGCTTTCTTCTCTTCCCCGTAGTAAAGAAACGGCCGCTCAGGATCACGCCACACATCGGCGTCCCAGAAGGGGGCGGCGGACACGGACGCCGCCCAAAGCATCAAACCAAAAACACAGATCTTCATGACCCGTCCTCCCTCACGCACGTCCCGTCGCGGCCAGCGGCGTAACCCGCGGCGCATTTGCCGGTAAAGCCCTCAGGGGGCGACTTCTGTACCGACGTGTCCGCGGCCGCGGCATTGGTGCGCTCTGTCGCGCGCTCCAGCACCGCCGCGACCGACTCCCTGGCTTTGTCCTCAGCATTGCGGGCAATGTCAGCAACCACGGCCGTCAGGTCAATCTTTGAGAAGTCGAGCAGCTCAAATTCCGCAACCGTCAGCCCCCGGCAGTCCGGCTTTTCGGGATCGCCCCAGCCGAGCCCGAGCTGCGCGCGGGCCCTTTCCTGAACGGCCAACGCCAGACGCGAGTTAAAGCAGCACCAGGCTTCCTTCTTTTCCAGGCACAGGGCCCCGCCTTTTTTCGCGCACCAGCTCCCCACGTAATGACAGAGGTTCTGGCTGCGTCTTAACGCATGGAGCTGATCGTCTTTGGTGCAGCTGAAGTACTCCTGCGCCATCTCAAGGCCCGCCGAGAAAATGAAGGCCCCGGGCGAAAAGGAGAGCGTGAGTGACCCGTTGGAAACGGACGCCGTCACACCGTAATAGGACAGACTCGGGGAATAAGCCCCCGAAGCGGCGTTGCCGTAGAGGCGGTGCAGCAAACCCGACGCCGCGGGGGTCGACGAGAGCATGTCGTAGACATAGGGGCTTCCGGCGTATTTGACGGCCTCCCAGGCGGCGTCAACGCCCACGGTCAAGGCGGTCGAAAGCGCCGTGTTCGAGTACTTCACGGATTCTTCCGCCGTTGCCGACCGGCAGCAGGAAAACCCGGCGGCCTTCACTGTACAGCCGCTTTCTTCCCCGCTGAAGAGCTGGTCTGCGCCAATGTCGCCGTAGGCTGCGGCCTGACGGACGACCTCCAGTAATGCCGCGCTTTTGGCAAAATCCGTGGAGACCTCGTCTTTGGCAGCTTCACACAACCCCGCAATACAGACCGTATCCCCGCAGGTCTCACCCACGGTTTCGTCGGTGGCCGGCTCCCGGCAGACATAGGTTTTGGTGGTGAGCGTGCAGGCCCCGGCCGCGTCCGTTGCCAGACATTCGGTCTTCACTTCCCGACAGTGGCTGTTTTCCGCATAGGCCTTGCACTCATCACTTTCTCCAGTGCCACCGTTACCGCAAAGGAAGGTCACGACGTTTTTAAGGCACTTCACCGTCCCGTCAGAAAGCGTCACAGACTCGGCACACACTTCCCCCGTTTTGCGGCAGGATGCGTCCTCCGTCAACGCCCCGCAGTCCGAGACCGTAACGTCGTCCACATTCGTTGTGACGTTTTCAATGAGTTCTGCGTCTCCGGGTTCAATGACGGAGGCGCCCGTACCGCACACGTAAATGCTTTCCGCCTTCCGGCACGTCCCGTCAGGCCCCGTCTCAAGACAGGTCCCGGACTCTTTTCTGCAGCGCTTGTCGGCTTCCAATGCCGTACAGGTCGACATCTCCCCTTCTCCTTCACACGTGTACGTCTTGGTGTAACCCCAGCAGGGCGCGTAATAAACCTTGCCGTTAATGACACGCCGGCCGCCCGCCTCCGAACAAACGCTCCTGGTCAACTTACAACCCGTGTCCTGCGCGGCCGTGCAGGCGGTGAGGTCTTCGGCGGGTGCCCCGGAAGAGGTCACTTTGTCGTCCGTCACCTCGACGTCACCGGCAAGCCCCGCCTCAACCACGGTGGCGGGGAGTTTCCCCACGCACACAAAGGTCCCGGTCTGTACGGCACAGTCAGGCGAAGCAGGATCGCACGTGAGACTCCCCTGTTGCTGACAACCGCCTTCAGCCAGAGCTGTGCAGCCCTTGGCGTCGCGTTCCCCGCACTGAAAGAACTGGGTGCACTCGCCCGCGGAACCGTTTACACACGTGCGGTTCGTTTCCCGGCAGGCGGCGTTTTCGTGCAGTTCCTCACAGGCCGACCAGTCGACCGAAGGGAGTACCTCTTCGGTTTTTGAGGTCCACTCGGCGTTTAGCGCCGGAAGTTCAATGGTCTTTTCACACATCCAGTGTTCGGTCTCCGACAAACACACGGTTTTGCCGTCAACGTCCGTCACCGACTCCTTACAGATCCCCGCCTTTTTGATGCACGCGGCTTCAACCGGCGCGGCATTCAGTGTTGCGCAGCCGTCCACACCGGCGTCTTCCGTCAGACACGTGTACTCATCCTCCCAGGCCCAGCATTCGCGCGTGACGGGAATGCCATTTACGATCCGCGTGCCCCCTGGCTCCACGCACACCGATCCCGTTTTCATGCACTCGGCCGCAGCCGAAAAAGCCACCCCTGCAAGGATTAAAGCGATCCAGTGTTTCATGCCGTCTCCTTCGTGCAGGTTTCATCCCAAAAGTCCGCTTCGTTCAAAAGCACGTACTTCGTAAAGACGAGCCTTGCGGTAACCTTTCCCTGATAAACGCGGGATTCGCCTGTGCCACGGTAGACCATGAGGGTGACAGCGGCTGTGCAGGCGGCAACGTTGCAGGTGAGCTCCCCTTCAAAGCGCGCGGTGTTGCCAGCAACGTCTTTGACCAAGTCCCAGGCGGAGCCCGACGCGCTGAAACTCACGGGACCCGCCGCGGCATTCACCGTCATTGCCACCGTCGGCGTTTTGGCGTCCGCGCACGTGTAGGTGAGCGTCAATGTGTCCATCGCAGGCACACTGTCTTCCTTCAGGACCGCGTGATCGGTGACGGTCACTTCCGTCACGTCACCCGCGGCACAGGTGGCGGCGGGCTTCACCGTCAATTTGCGGCGGCAGGTTTTGACGGTCTTTTTAAAGTGCGGTGTGAGGCACACCGCGTTAAAGACGGGTTTGACGTATTCGGTCACAACGACCGGACAGGAACGCGTTTGGCCGTCCGCTTTCCCCTCCCAGCAGGTCACGGTGAGCGTGTGTTTGTTTTGAACCACGACGGGATTGACGCACGTTTCAACCCTCTCGGGGTCTGCTGTCACCCGGCACTTCCAGCGGCTTGTGCGCTCAAAGATTTCGGTGACTGTTTCCGTGCAGGTTTTCTCGGTGTCGGGCGATCCCGTGCGGATATCGCACGTCTGCGTGACCGCAGGCGGCACCACGGGAAGGACGGTCGGTCGGCAGTCTTCGACCCCCGCGCCGTTTCCTCCCAGGTCCGCCCACTTGTCCGTGTTATTGACAACCTCATCGCGCCCGGCAATAAGGCCCCCGGTGAGATCGGGGTTCACCGTCGGGGGATTGGTACCGGTTTTATCCACGACCTGCACCGCAAGACACGTGGGGTCAGAGGCATTTCGGCAGCGGTCGGCTTCGGTGCGGCCCGGGGTAAAGAGCTTTCCCTGACCCTCGGCCCAGAGAGACTGCGTGGTCTCAGTGTCCCCGGACACGGACCCGATAAAGCCGTTCGCGGCACCGTTACCGCTCAGGCTCTCCCAGGACGGCAGCGTCACCGACTTACCGTAGTTAACGGCTTCTTCGGGCGTCACGGCCTGGGCGGCCGCTGAGAAGGCCGCAAGCATGAAAAGGAAAAGCGGCTTCACGGCAGGTTCTCCTCCAGAACGCGGTTGATGACGGGGAGCCACCCGGCATACGTTTCACCCGCGTCGATGAGCTGCCGGCGCAATTCGTGAAGTGCAAAGCCCGCCGTGACGTTGCCGCGGACCACAACGGCCTTTGCCTCCGTTTTGCCGCAGGAGGCATCAGCAGTTTCGGGGGCTGCATCGTGCAGTACAAACACGGGAGCCCTTTGGATGCCGTAGCGCCGGAAAAAGAGCGGATCAATCGCAATCCCGCAGGCACTGAAGTCTGAGAGTCTTGCAAACCCCGCGCGTACCGCGGTGCGATTGGCAGATTGCCCCGCTGCGTCAAGCGCAAAGTGGCGCTTCTCATCAAAACCCGCGTCCACCGGCACGCCCCGGACCACCAGGCGCATGGTGATAACGCCCGTCAGCCTTTCAGAAGCCCTGCAAAGGGCCGTCAGGGTGTCAGGGTTCATGGCCGTTGTGACCGCAACCGTCACGACCGGCGCAGCCGCAGCCGTCCCGCCGGCCAAAGCGGCGAGCATGAGAAAAATGTGTTTCATCAGAAAGCCTTCCGCATAAGAGTCTTTGCAACCGATTCGGCCGTGAAGGAAGGCTGACAGCAGTCGCGTTTGCGCCACATGAGCACTGCCCCGTCCTCGCCTTTACCCGGATAGGTTTTGCCCGCACCCCAGATAAGCGTCGGGTAGCCCCAGGGCTTGCAGCAGGTATTGCCCGAGGCCGTCACCGTGGGATACACAAGTTGCGTGCGCCAGACGTCTTTACGCGGAATCGGTTCAAAGTACGGTCCGCACTGGCCCTTTTTGCCGTAGGCTGCCCAAAGCACCCCTTCACGCGCGAGTTTCACTGACATGCGCGCCGCCAATAACTGCCAAGCCGATAAGTGCGAGGGAGAAGACGCGACCCAGCCGGTTAAGGGATAGAGGTTCCCCTGGCACCCGGAGCACCAAAAGAGTTCCGGAACGGGTTTACCCAAGGCCGCGGCCGTACAGTCCGCGGCGCACGCTGCGGCCGCGACGGGATTAGCGAAGATCGCCGACTCGGGCGCAAGAATGAAGCTTGCGGCCGAGTCGTCCCAGAAGGGATCAAGTTCCGTCATATAGGCCAGGTCCCAGGGGGCGTTTTCGAGACACGCCGTGTCCAAAATCACCTCAAGCAAAAAAGCCACGGCGTGTGATACCAGTGCACCTGGTAAAACGCGGTGCGGCGGCCCTCCGGCTTTCCGCGCGAGCTTGACCTCCCGTGCGCGGCCGCACGGATACCGGGGTCGATTTTCACGCCCCCGAGGCTTGGGAAGCAGTAAGGTTCCCTTACGATCTCAGCGGTCCGCACCGGCTCAAAAAAGGAGAGATTGAGCCCCGCTCTGAGGTTAACGCCCGCGCCGCACGTGCAGACGGGCTCAGCGTCCGTCACAGGGTCGTTGACGTCGGAAGCCGCAACCGTGAGGCCCGCCGCCTTAATGGGAAAAAGGCAGCTCCAGCACACATCGGTCACGGGGTTCATCACGCGCCCCGCGCACCCCGCGTGTGCCGTGAGGCTAAGGGTGAATAGAAAAGCGGCCGCGGCCGTACGAACCCCTCCCTTCACGCGGCACACTCCTCGGCCCTCTGGTTTTGAAGAGGAACGGCCGCCATGGGTTCCGGTTTACCGTCTGCGGACTTCGCCGCTTTATCCGTGCGGGAGACTTTGAGGACGTCGTCTGCTTCATAGGCCGTGCGCGAGAGCATCCGGTAAAAAAGCGGGATCCTGTGATCTTTGACCGCGTGTTTGTCGGGGACGCCGGAACCGTAGGTGAGAGTCCACCCTTCCATGCGGCGCTCCAAGAGGACCGCGGCTTTCTGAGCCCCTGTCAAAGCGCTCATCAACCCCTCCGGATCGTGCACCACCATCGGCCCCGTGACAGCAAAGGCACGCTGTACCGCAGGCGTCACGGTTTTCGTCACCACCACGAGTTCGCCTCGGGCAATTTCGTTTGCGGCAATCGCGCAGGAGAGATGGTGGGGCCGGGCAAGATCGCAGAGAAGCAACGGCATACGCCGGGACCAGGCAGTCAGCGCCTTTCCGTGCCCGACCACCATGAGCCACGCCTTGTGAATGAGGCCGTGAAAGTCCTCGCCCGCACGCTCAAAGCGCCGCATGAGTCTGAGCTTTTGCGCCGTTTCGCGCGTGAGGCTGTGCCCGTCGTAACCGAACTGCCAGAGCTCGCACTGATGTTTCTCGTAGGGTGCGAGGGGCCCGGTGACTTCCTTTGCCATTGACGCGAGAAAAGTGACGGCACGCCGGGCGCGTTTGAGGCTTTTGCCGGCAAAAAGTTTCGCCAAAACCGCTTTTTCGTCGTCTGTGATGGTGTGATCGTCCCTTAAGGGGTCAATCCCGAGGGCTTCAAGCGCAGCCGCGGCCAGAAGCACCGTCATCATCCCCATCTGCTGGGCTCTGACGCGCGGGATGTAGCCCTTCATCGTGAGGTACGCGAGAGCGTCGCCCACAAAGTCTTCGGCAAAGGCGGGATCGGGGGACTTAATCGCGGCATAGCGCCCGCGCACGGCCGCTTCTTCGTCGTGCCGGATATAGGTGGTCATGGGGTTGTCTCCTGGTTGTTATCGGTTAATGCGGTCTGCATGACCGTGATCGTTGTGGTTGTGACGGTGACCCGCGCAGGCGTTGCCGTGAGCGCAAAGCGCCGCGTGAGCGTGCCGCCCTGATCCGCATAGAGGCGGATGCCGGCAAGGGTTTCCCGAGTACGGGGGTCGGACGCCGTTGTGAGACTTCCCGCAACCGCGACGAGCCGCGCCGCAGGAACGTCTTTGATGACCGCTTTGGCGTAAGCTCTTTCCCTTGCGCTCCCGGCATCAAAAAAGACGTAGGTACGGGTAAAACCCGCGGGAAGGGCCGGGGCGTCTACGGGACGCTCGGGCATTAGAAACGTGCGCGTCGTGGTGACAGAGGCTTCCGGGAGCCTGAGATCCACCGGGATGTCGACAAGGCGCGTAAAACGCGCCCGGGCTTCCCCGAATTTCTGACGGAAGAGGCCGAGCGTCTCCGCTTCTTGCGCTCGGGTTTCAAGCACCGTGAGCCAGTCGGGTTCGGTCACCTCGACTGTGGGAGCGACGGTGACGTCAATCACAGCGGCCTGCGCCTGCGTCACGAGCAAGACTGCCAAAAGGAGGCTTGCGGTTTTCACGGCTTTCCTCCCCGGCAGCCAGCGGCCGTGAGAAGCCGTTGGGCGCGCTCCGTCGCATCCTGCGCCTTGGCGTACGCGAGGAGCCCCGCCTTTTGAGCGACAACCGCGCCTGAGGTCTCGGCAATGGTCGTCAGCACATCCCGCGCCAATGTCTCGTAGTGGGTCTTGAGTGCCCCGCAATGTTTGGGGTTTGCTGCCGCGGCGTTCACGGCTGCGAGCTGCAGGCGGTCAGTGTCGACAACAAGCACCGCCCGCCGTTGCGCGACAAGACGCACGAGGGCCGCCGTTTCATAAAGAAGCTCCGTTTCAGCCCCCGAGGGCTTAAGAATGTGCACCGCCGCAGCTCCCGTGAGGCCCGCGGCCAAAAGGGCCGCAAGCCCCGCGGTCAGAATTAGCGCTGCGGCGGATGTGCGTTCCCGGCGGGTGTCGGCAGCCGGGGCTGCCGGGGCTGCGGGTACTGCGGAGGGCTCTTCCTTGGGCAACGCTACGGCCTTCACGGCAGGTTCCACGCTTTCAATGTTTGCCGGCTCCTTTTCGGCGGGCTTGGGCATGTCTTGGGGCTTGGCTTCGGGCGTCTCAGAGCGCCCTTCGGCGTCTTCGAGCACCACGGCCCCTGTGAGGGCCGCGCGCATCCGTGCTGACATCACTTCCGACGTTTTTCGGATCTGGTCGGTCTCTTCCGCCGTGAGCTTTAAACGCCGGGCTCTGAGCCGCACCTCCCTTGCGTCATCGGCTTTGGCCTGGAGGTTTTCCATCACCTCGAGCGCCGAGATCTCGGTCGGGATGAGGTTGTCCCCGTTTTCTTCGAGCCCCTCGGGGATTTCGCGCTTCTTTTTAAGAATCGCGTCTTTGACCCGCCGCATCGCGGTGTAGCGCGCACGGCGCATGTCCGGGGTTTCTTTCGTTTCCGGCTTCTTGTCCGCATCGGGCTTTGCGGGCGGATAGGGTTTAAGCCCCTTGGGGTCGGTGACTTTCACATCCGTCTTCTTGTCAGTGTCCGTCACAGCGTTTTCTCCCCGTAGGCGACGGCGTAGATCGCGTCGCGGGCGCAATGCCCTTCGCTGCGCTTACGTCGTACCGCTTCATAGACGTCGGCGCGCGTGGAGTACGCGGTAAGCGAAAACGCGTCAAGCATCAGCCGCCCCACCACGCCCGGGCCATCCCCCACCCGCACAAAGACTTCAGAGAAAAGCCCGTCGCAGGTCGTAAGCCCCGCAATCACCGATTGATCGGCCGGGCTTAAGCCCGAGGCTCGGATGCCGGCAGCCTTCTGCCGCAGATAAAAGACCGTGTCGGCGTTCGCCTTAACAGCTTTGGCGGCAGGCGTTGCGTCAAAGTCCTCCGCAGACTGCGAGATGCAGACAATCCCCGCGCCGTATTTACGGAGCGTGCGGCACGCCCACTCGATGAAGCGCCCGGAGCGCCCCGAAAGGAGCCTCACTACAGCCCTTGACTTAAGTCTTGCGGCAGGGTGTTCTCCGCAAAACCGGGGACACCTGCAGCACTGGGCCGCCTGGGCGTTCAGCGATCTTGTTTAGCGTATCGGCTGCTCCGGCGTCTTTTTCTCCAACCGGCAGAAACGGAACATCTTCCCCCGAGGATTCCTTTTTAACCCGAAGAAAAAGGCGACAGGAAAGCCAACCTGCGAAAGGTTTGACGGTCACGGTGTCTGAGGTTTTCCCTCAGACACCCGCAGCCGTTTTCCTTCCCTCTTCTTCCCCTTCTCTTTTCTTTTTTCCCAATCCATGCCGCAGGGCCGCTGGCTTACTTCGCTCACAATTGACGGCCTTACCGTAGGGCGGCGTCTGGCGCTCGCCGCAACGATTTCCGAAGCCGTGCGTGAAAGGCTCGGGACTTTGACGGTTGCCGCGCATGCTTGCCGCAGCACGCTTTTGAAAATCATCACGCTTTTTGCCCGGCACGGGGACGCGGCAGAAATGACCGCGGTCCTTCTTCTGACGCTTGCCGGCATCACACCCCTCAGGGTATCGGCCCGGATTTTTGCGGGCAATGAGCGCCGCACGTTTTTTACGCTGTTACGCATGATCACGGGGTCTGCCCGGACGATTACGGCCGAAGACGTCCGTCAACTTCTTTCCCACCGCTCTACCCTCACGGACGCCTTCTCGGGCACCCCGGCGGCTGACACCGTGCGCCTTCTCTTTTCGCTTGCCGCGGGATTGACCGAGGGTTCTTCCCTTTTGCTCTCGAGCCTTTCCTCGGCCGGTGACGTGATCTTTATCACACCCACGGGGCTCACGGTCATTGCGGCGCTGACGGTAGAGACGCGCATCACGCCCGCGCGCGTACAAAGGCTTCTCACCGCAGGCCGCGCCGTCACCGCCGCGGGCGGCACGGTCTCAGTTCTCACCGGCCCCGCCGCAACCATCGCGCGCGCCTTTCGTGACGCAATGTCTGATACCCCCGCCGCACCCCGGGCGCTTTTTACTTCAGACACGGACGGCAAACCCCTCACGGGTTTTCGCCTCGGGCAGGAAACCGTGACGCTTCCGGGGACAGCGGCCCCGGCGCTTCTTGCGGCCTTCGGGCGGGCTTTGACGCGCGTGCGGGAGATGCTCCTCTCGGCCCCTGAAACCGCGCCCTTTTTTCTCCTCGGTACAACGGACGTCCGCTTTACGGAACGGACGCGCTTTACGGCGGTCTTTGTGCCGCTTGCCTTCATTGCGCTTCCTTACGGTCTGTGGCTCTCCGAGCTTACGGCCTCAGGGCTCATCCGTCCCGTGCCGCCCGAAATCCGCAGAAAAAACCTTCCCCGCGGCGTTGCCCTGCGGCGCGACGCGTCAGCCGACCGCCTCACGTCCGGCGTGCTTCTCAACACCGCGCGCTTCATGAGCTTGCCGGTGACGAAACAGCGCACTGCGCTTTTAACCGACGAAAAAACACTCGTAAACGACGCCATGAAGCCCCTCACGTCCGCGGCCCTCAAAGCCAAAGAAAAACCGCAGATCCCTCCCCGGCTCCTACAGCCCGCCGTGACAGAGCGGGATGAAGCGGTTTTGGCCGACGCGTTTCCGGAGAAACTTCCCGCAAAACTCAAGACCATGACGCTCGTTGACCTTATCGAACACTTTGTGCGCACTGAGCGCTCAAAGTAAGACTGATGACTCACCAGGAAAGAAACCATGTCACGACTGAGGACACTTAATACCGGGGCCGACGAAAGCACCGCGGCCGACACCTGGCGCGATGCGCTCGAAATGAAAGCGGCTCTTGCCTGGAGCGCCGCGGGGACCCTGACGGCTGCAGCCGGCATGATGACTGATCCCGCCGCCCTGATTCCGGCCGCCGGGGCCTTTTGGATGGCGGCCGTGCGCGGGCACCAGGCTTACAGCGTTCTCAGAGCCCGGGCGTCTCTGGCGGGCCGCGGGATGCTCCTTGAAAACCGCAAGGCGTTTGCCGGACGCATGCGGCCGGTGCTGGAACAAGGCCGGATCTGGTTCGGGCGCGGCTTTCTCTGGCAGCCCGAGCACAGCCAGAAGCTCTATGAACTATCAAAGATTGACGCCGCGCGCCTGATTCCGCCCCTCTGGATCACCAGGCGCCTTCTGGGCCGCTCGATCAAAGACCCCGACACGATCGGACAGGGATTTATTCACGGGGTGAACCTCACGGAATCCGACCTCACCGTGGCCGAAAAGACGCTCGAAGGCGGAACGCTCATCGTGGGGACGACGCAGGCCGGAAAAGGCGTGCTGCTCACGTCACTCATTACCGAGTCGGTCCTGCGGGGCGACACGGTGATTGTGCTTGATCCCAAAAACAGCGGCAGGCTTAAAGACGCGCTTTTTAAAGCCGCCGCGCTTGCGGGGCGCGAAGCGCCGCTTGTTCTTGATCCGGCCCTCAAACACGAAGGCGTTCTTTTAAATCCCCTCACAAGCTATGCGAGGCCCTCGGAACTCGCGGGGCGTCTCACCGCCGTCATGACCGAAGAAGGCCCCTTTAAGGCCTTTGCCTGGTCGGCGGTGCACACGGTCGCCTCGCTTTTTGACTTTCTCGGAGAAAAACCCACGATAGCGTCTCTGAAAGCCGCGCTCACCGACGGCCCGGGCGCGCTTTTACTGCGCGCTCTCACGCGCGTTTTGGGCACGGAATCCGTCGCGCGGGTCACGGAAGCCGCCACGCTTTCCATGAAGTCAAGGGAAACCGTGATCACGGAACTTCTGGCGCTTTATGAAAAAGAAGGCAGGCGCCATCCCGTGATTGACGCGGCCGCGGCCGTCATGCGCCACGATCCGGACCACTACGCCAAGATTACCGCAAGCCTCATGCCGGTTCTTGAAATGCTCACCTCCGGGCCCCTGCGGCGCATTTTGTCGCCGCAGGACACGCCCGAAGAAGACACGCAGTCCCTGCGCATCGATACCCGGCCCGTGGTGTCGCTTGCCGCCATTGCACGCACCAAAGGCATCCTCTACGCAGCGCTCGATTCGCTCCCCGACCCGACGCTCGCGTCAGCCCTGGGCTCCATTCTCACGGCGGACCTCGCGTCTTTGGCCGGTGAACGCTACCGCACGGGTAAGACCGGCGAGCGCATCGCGCTTTTTGTGGATGAGTGCTCCAACGTCATTGCCCGGCCTCTCATTGAACTTTTAAACAAAGGCGCGGAAGCGGGCGTGAGGACCACCTGCGCCATGCAGACCGTAAGCGACCTCGCGGCGCGCCTGGGAAGCGAGGCCGCCGCACGCATGGCGCTCGGGAACTTCAATAATCTGATCGCCCTTCGCACCAAAGATCGCTTCACCCAGGAATTTGCCGCGGAAACGTTCGGGCGGACTTATATCGCCAACGCCGAAAGC
>ERZ1035006.1250-NODE-1250-length-17262-cov-4.649794_pt1 | contig 17262 bp, 16 predicted proteins | sample MGYA00520694_ERZ1035006 | MGnify/ENA primary metagenome ERZ1035006 (study PRJEB33766, sample SAMN09781746) | gut metagenome | biome: gut microbiome | host: Homo sapiens | place: Madagascar | study: EMG produced TPA metagenomics assembly of the PRJNA485056 data... | reverse complement strand
GCTGGAAGCTGCCCGCATGCAGCGGAATCTGGATATGATCGAGCTGTTCCGCAGGGACGGCATTGAAATATCCTTAGAAGAATTACAGGCCGGAAATCCGGGCAGCGTGATCACCAGGGCCCATTTCGCCAGAGTTCTGACTGAGAAGGGTTACTGTAAGGATAAGAATGCCGCTTTCAAACGCTATGTCGGCGTCGGATGTCCGTACTACCTGCCGAAGCCGCAGGTCACACCGGAACTTTCTCTTCCCCTGATCACACAGGCAGGCGGTATCCCGATCCTTGCACATCCAAACCTCTACAATATGGGTTGGAATGAGATTGAAACACTGGTGCAGACCCTGATCCCACTTGGTTTAAAAGGCATCGAAGCCTATCACTCTTCCCAGAATATCTCTCAGAGTGACAAGCTTCGTTCCATGGCTACCAAATATCATCTTGTTGTGTCAGGCGGTTCGGATTTCCACGGTGCAAATAAGCCGGATATCGATCTCGGTATCGGCCGTGGCAATCTCCATATCACAGAAGCGGTTCTGGACCGGATCCGTGCCTGCCGCTAATGCCTTAACCGGCATATGGCAGGTCATCGAACAGCTCCGTCTGCTCGATACCGTTCACATATTGTCTTCCATCTTCATCGATCTGAACCTCAAGTTCCCCATAGGTTCCATCGATCAGCTCAAATCCGATGGTGGAAGTTCCGCTTTCCGGATGCTCCTGAATGGTGACCGGATAGATCGTGATTCCTGCCTGCAGTGTAGAATCCTCCAGCGATCCATCCTTTTCCTGCTGCATCCGGACCGGAATATCCTGATTCGGTGTGATTCCCTTGCGATACTCTGAATCATTCGTATTGGTCAGTTCGTAGATATCCGACTGTATCTTCAATGTACCATCCTGTAATGTATAATACCGGTATCCGAAATAAGTTCCCAGCCGTTCAATGATTTCCTGCATCCAGATTCCATCCTGGGAGCATCCCTGAACGCTTCCTCCATCCAGACGGAATACCTCTACGGGTTCTCCGGCCGGAAATTCATATAACCGTGTGGTCTGGTAATCATCATATCCGTACGTGGTCAGCAGCAGATAATACGTATCATTGTCTTTACAAATATATGCGGATGTCATTCCCAACGTCTCGGTCAGGGTAAGCTCTGCCGTATTATAACAAATCGTCACTGCATCCGTGTTATTCTCATCTCCGTAATCAACCCGAATGGATAAGGTATCCGCACTTCCGTCGCCATCCATATCCTGTTCATAGACGGATCCCTCCGGAAGCGTTCCCCAGTCGATTCCCCGCATATTCTGGTCCGGTATATAATCTGCCTTCATTTCGGTCAGTGCTTCATACGGTACCAGCACCCGGAACTGTCCGGCAGCAAACGGTGCAATCTCATACGGATTAATTACAGTCTGTATCCCCTGTCCGGTCAGATACCAGCAGATATCGCCTGCCTGGATCAGCTCCTCCAGTGACTGCTCACTGTTCTCGAAATACTCATCCGAATCCGGCTCCAGCTGCTTCCACAGGTAATCCTTCAATTCATTCTGTACATCCCCCAGATCCGAAAGTGTCAGCTGTTTTCCGGTACGGGTATCAAAGGTCACACCGCTCGTCCAATAATCTCCATGTACGCCACCGCGATAAGAACCGTTATCCAGACTTAAGCTAACTACCTGAGAGTCTATCCGTTCTGTCTTAATCCCGCTATTTAAATAATAAGAGTTACCGCTTTCCTGTGCATAGGTATCGTTTTTGGCCTCATCTGCATATGTAGCTGCCTCACTCAGAAAATTCTCCTCATACGCATCCGCCCAGGTCTGCAGGGCCTGTATAATTGCAGATCCCGGCTCTGTCCCGATCACCCGCAAAGTATCATATTCTCCGAAAAAGGAGGCACCATCCCCCGGATCCACCGGGCTATCATAGGAATGATGCTCTACCCGCAGCCGGATTGTTCCGGTTTCCTCCTGATTCTCCTGCTCTGTAACTCCCTCCGTCTTCGCCTCTTCTGTCTTCTTGCCTTCCTCCGAGCTATTATTCACAGACTCTGTTCCTCTGCCCGGCTGCATCTGACATCCCGTCAGCATCAGTGCCGCTGCCAGACATAAAACGATTCCTTTTCTGTAATGCTTCATATATAGCCACCTCTTTCCCCTTTATCCTCTCATGACTGCAATTAAACTGATCTGATCCATGCTTGCAGTTATATCGTTAATTATATCGGAAGCTATATCTATTGTCTATGAATTCCATACTTTCTTTGCTTACAAAAGCCATCCGGACGCCTTACACTCCCCTCGTAAATGAACCAACCAGTGCCGGTCGTTCAATGCCGTATAATTCCGAGAACCGATAAATATAGCTGTTTACCACATTGGCCGAATATACCTTCTGCTCCAGGCAGCATTTTACGATCTGATCGTTCAGGCATCCCGCCTCAAACCGATATCCTGCCAGTGCCAGCAGTTCTTCCGCTTCCTCCACACTCAGTCCCAGTGCAATACAATATGCCAGTGCCGTTGCCTTGGATGGCTGATATTCCTCCTCCATGTTCTTCAGACGGCTATGCACACGCCGGTCAATGTTGCCACGCTTATAAATATTGTATGGGTGCTTAAACTCTCCGTTTGCGATCAGCTGCTGCATCTTCCGCTCCACATACTCCCGAAAGCTCTGTCCGCTCCCTTCTGCCAGATGCCTCTGCAGATAATCTTCCATAATCGTATCCAGCTCTGCCATTGTCTATATACCCCTTTCTCTTTCGTCCCGCCCTTTCTGTCGCCTGCATGCGACATTTGCGGTTGTTAACAGTATATATAGACGTTTTCTTTTCGCTTTTAAATAGGGATTGCATAACTTCGGTCTATGCATGCATAACTTGGATCTTTCTCCCTTCGATCCATCACTCTTTCGGCAGAAATACGCAGAGCATTCCCTCACCCGGCCGGTCCTGAATGGCCAGACTGCCATGGTGCCGTTCCACGATTTTCTCTAACAGATGCAGGTTCTTCCGATACTCCTTCGGTATTCCCGGCATCCGGAACCGCCGGTATCGCTCATAGGAATCCCGGTCTGCCCGGTTCCCCTCCAGCTTTATGATCAGCATTCCGTTTCTTGTTCTCAGACTGACAGACAACCACCGTGTTTTATCCTCCCGCACACAATGATCCAGTCCGATCTGCAATGCACAGTCCAGAATCGCTCCCAGCTCATCCTCCCGGATCTCCAGCTCCGGCAGAGGTTCTATCACCGCATCAAACAATATCCGCTCCTCCACCGTCCGCTTATAATACTGGAACAGGATGGAATCCATAGTCAGATTACCGCTTAACGGCACCAGTGCCAGCTCCTCTTCCACCTTTGTCTGCCGTCCGGTTTCCGCTTCATCCAATGACCGCGTTGTCAGACTGTTCCGGATTGTCAGAAGCTCCCGGTTCTCATCCGCCACCTGCCTGTAATGCTCATACCGCCCGGCGATCATTTCATCCAGCTGCTTCTTCTCTCTTTGCAGTCTCCGGATTTCCATACGACTGTATAAAAATGCGATCAGATTCACCAGAAGCACCTGCAGAACCACCCAGTAGCCCCAGAACATAACGGTTGCCACGGTCGGTGCTGCCGACTGATTCGCCATACGCTCAATAAACACACGACTTCCGGTATACATACAGGTCTGCATGCCAAGGATCAGTAATGCACAGTATTTATAAATATACTCCCGCTTCGGAATGATCTCCGGCCGGGCGATCTTCCTTGCAACGAAGCTGGTACCGATCGTCGCTATGCCGAGTGTCAATACAAACAGCATTCCGCCCTGCAGATCCGTTCCATCCCCGGTCACGACTCCCGCAACAATATTCCGCTTACTCGGAATGAGCAGGAAGCCACCGATTCCAAGTACATTACTTACCATCAGTGTCAGATGATTCACAATGACATTTTTCCACAGACTCCCGCCAAAATATATCGCAAGCAGAATCATACCGCCGTAAAGCTCCAGCACAATGGCTATTACAGCCCCGAATATACCCTGTGCCTTAGCTACAAACACCGCAAAATAAAGCACCAGTGCCGCCAGAAAATAATCCAGGATATGTATCGGCTTCCGTTTAAACGGGAACACGATCAACGCAGAAGCGCATTCCAGAATCGTCCCCCATATAAATGTATACGAATTGCTCCAGTCAACCTGTATATTCATACTTACACCTGCTCTGCCCAGTAATTCAGATACCTTCTCCGCAGCTCCTTCTCATAAGATACTCCGATTGGGATGATATCGGAATTTTCCATCTGGATCTGCTCCTTTTCCACAACCTTTACATAATCCAGATTCACAATATAGGCCTCATGGCAGCGCACAAACACCTCGTCCAGCTGTCCCTGCAGCTTCCGCAGCGAGCTGTAATAGGAGTACTCCTTCTCCTTCGTATGGATCTGTAGCTTCCGCTGTGCCCGCTCGATATAAAGGATCTCATTCTGGGAAATGATCACCTTGCTGCCCTGATTGAAAATCTCCAGCACAGAATTTTTCTTTCGCTTCTGAATCAATACCTCTGCCTTCTTCACTGCTCTCGGAAGCATCAGCTCCATATTGGCCTTCAGCACGAAGTAGCAATGCTTTGTCTCATAAACCTCCGGTGCAAATTCCAGAATATTCGTCAGATAAATGATCTGACTCTCCGGCAGCAGCTCATTGATTGCCGCACTCAGGGTAATTCCGTTGTAATCCCTGCCATCAAACTCAATATCCATGATGAAAAGGTCACACTGTAGTACCTGACTTTTAATCTGTCTTAGCAGCTCCTCCGGCTGACAGGTTGTTACATCCTTCTCCTCTGCCAGCTTCTGGTCCAGGATTACCCTTTTTGATTTTACGATTTCTTCTTCACAATCATCACATATTATAATCTTCATCTTCCGGTATCTCCTTATTCTCTCGGCAGGAAGATACATACACAGCCTTCTTCTTCCTGATTCTCCACTTCTATGATTCCCTTATGGCTCTCCACGATCCTCTGCAGGAGCTTCAGATTCTTCCGGTATTCCTTCGGAACTCCCGGCAGATAGAACTTATGGTAACGTTTATAGGAATCCCATGCCACCTTACAGCCCTCCAGCTTCAGCATCAGCATACCGTTCCGGCTTCGTAAGTTCACCGCCATCCATCGCCGGTCTCTTGCAAGAATGCAATGCTCATATACGAACTGCAATGCACAGTCCAGCATGGAGGTCAGATCCTCTTCCCGGACAGTCAGATTGGACATCGGTTCTATGGTTGCATCAAAAACCACCGCATCCTCCCCGGCCCGCTTATAATACTGGTACAGAATGGAATCGATCGTCAGGTTTCCGCTTAGTGGGACCATGGCCAATTCCTCACCCAGTGCATTCAGATCCTGTGCATAATGCTTCATCTGCTCTTTGCTGCCTGTACCGTCTCCCTGCACTTCCCGGTACAGTTCCTGTCTCACATTCTGAAGCTCCCGGTTCTCCTGTGCGACCTCCTTATAGTATGTATATTTTCTCGCAATGATCTCATTCAGTGCGATCTTATCCCGTTCCAGACGCCGGATCTCCATCCGGTTATAAAGGAATGCCAGCAGATTCACCATCAGAATCTGTAAAATGATCAGATAGCTCCAGTACCAGACGGTCGTTACCTTCGATGCGTCATATTGCTTTGCATAATGCAGTACCAGTGCCTGACTGCCTGTATAGACACAGATGAATCCGATAATATACGTCCATGCACATAATTTGTAAATCGACTCTTTTCTCGGAGATACCTCTGTCCGGAAGATTTTCCGAAAAATCGGGCTGATAATCACCGTTGCCACCAGCATGATACATACGATCAGCATGCCATCCCTCACGGCAACCGCCTGCCCGGTCTTAATCCGCTGCATAGCCTCCTTCATCCCCGGAATCAGCAGATACCCACCGATCGATACCGCATTGATAACATTGATATTGATATAATGCACCAGCGTATTTTTCCAGAGACTGCCTCCGAAGAATACACCAAGCATTGCGATCTCGCCATACAATTCCACAATAACTGCCAGAAAATTCCCCCATACGCCCTGCGGCCGCAATATATAAACCAATACAAACATCAGGTTAATCGCCAGAAACCATGTCAGAATATGAATCTTCTTTCTCTTAAACGGAAATAAAATCAGACCGCTGACACATTCCATCACGGCAGTGCCTACGATCGTATACGCATTTGTCCAATCAATCTGTATATCCATCCCTGTATTCTCCTCTTCTGTACCTCATATCTCTGCTACTCTGTCCGCTTCGAGCCGGATTCCCGGATTTCCTGATCCTGCATTCCATACTCCCGGATGCCTGATCCTGCAATTTGATTCCGGCTCCTACCCATCCCCGGTTCGTAGATCCTGCAGCTCTCCTTTCCGAATCCCGGGCAGCTGGATCTCTGTCAGAAATTCCGTTCCCAGATCCTGCATATGCATCGTGCCCGCATATGTCTCCACAATCTCCCGGATGATGGATACGCCAAACCCATGAGCCGCCTGATCCTGCTTGGCCGTCTGCATCCGATCCACGTCCAGGCTGATTGCCGCGGATTTCGTATTCCGGACCTGAATATACAGAGTATCTGCTTCCATCCGGAGCTGCAGGTACGTCCGGCTCGCCTCTACGGCTACTGTGCCTGCCTCTCTTGCGTTATCCAGCAGGTTGGCAAACAGACTGACGATCTCCCGCCCCTTCAGCTTCAGCTCCGGCAGCTTCTCACTCTCTATCTGCAGCTGCTGTCCGGCTGCCTGTGCCTCCTCCTGCTTTCCGGTCAGCAATGCATCCAACAGCTGATTTCCCGTATATGCCAGAATGGTTGCTCCGGCCTGATTCATTCTGTCCTGTACCTGCATATGCTTCCGCAGATCGTGCTTCACCTTTCGCAATCCCTGATTCACTTCTACCAGGGTGTCATAGTATGCTTCCTCCGCACGCATCCGCTGCTGCGCCTCCGATTGCTGCTTCTCCAGACTTTTACGTTTCCTTATCAATAAAATCTGTATGGCACAGAGAATCATTAGTATTATTAGAATTGCAAGGACTAAAACGCCTATCTGCCACTTCTCCATCTGTCTTTCACTCCCGCTTATCATTTCTCTGACGCATCATTTCATCCGAGCAGTCACTCTGCTTATCCGTACCCGCTCAAATGTCTCACAGCCATAGTCAAATTATGCCGTAAGATGAAAATGGAGCAAACTTTCGTTTACTCCATTCTATACTTCCCCGTGGAATTTCTCTATTAGTCTTCCTTCTTCTTACCGAATAAAGACTTCTTTTCCTTCTTCTCCTCGGTAGCTTCCTCTGTCTCAGCGGTTGCTTCCTCCGGCTTATCGATCTGTGCAATTGCTGCCTTATTCATCGGAATCCGGCAGTTCTTGTTGTTACCAAACTCAACAATAACCGTATCATCTACTACATCCAGAACCACACCATAGAATCCACTGGTTGTCATGATGCTGACACCCGGTCTCAGCTCTGCGATCATCTGCTCCTGTTCCTTCTGCTGCTTCTTCTGTGGACGGATCAAAAGGAAATAGAAAATAACCACCATCAGAACGATCCAGATGATGCTTCCCCATCCAGCTAATCCTGCTCCGGTCTGTGTCGTAGTCGTTGCTTCTAATAACGTATAAAACATTTCAAGTCCTCCATTTATTCGTGATTTTCGAATCCGGCAAGCTTCGCCTGCTTGTACTCCTGATAGCAGCCTTTCTCGATTGCCTCTCGAATCTCTTCCATCATCTTATTATAAAAATACAAATTATGCAAGACGCAAAGTCGATAACCTAACATTTCTTTTGCCTTTAACAGGTGACGGATATACGCTCTGCTATAAGTTCTGCATGCCGGACACTGACATCCTTCCTCGATTGGGCGGCTGTCCAGTTCAAACTTCGCATTCAGCAGGTTGATCTTTCCGTGATTGGTATACAGATGTCCATGTCTGCCATTCCGGGTCGGATATACGCAGTCAAAGAAATCCACACCACGGTCAACCGCTTCCAGAATATTCGCCGGGGTTCCGACCCCCATCAGATAGGTTGGCTTATTCTCCGGCAAATGCGGAACTGTCACATCCAGAATATGATACATCTCCTCATGGCTCTCGCCCACTGCCAGACCGCCAACTGCATATCCATCCAGATCCAGCTCGGAAATCTCATCTGCATGTGCGATCCGAATGTCCTCGTAAATAGCACCCTGATTGATACCGAACAGCATCTGATGCGGATTGATCGTATCCGGCAGACTGTTCAGTCTGTCCATCTCAGCCTTGCACCGTTTTAACCATCTGGCAGTACGCGCTACCGACTGTTCTACATATTTCCGCTCCGCCACACTCGACGGACATTCATCAAACGCCATTGCGATCGTGGATGCCAGATTCGACTGGATCTGCATACTTTCCTCCGGACCCATAAATATCTTCCGGCCGTCTACATGGGAATGGAAATAGACACCTTCCTCTTTGATCTTTCGGAGTCCTGCCAGAGAGAACACCTGAAATCCGCCGGAATCGGTCAGGATCGGCTTATCCCATACCATAAACTTATGCAGACCACCCAGCTTCCGAATAACTTCATCGCCCGGTCTTACATGAAGATGATAGGTGTTGGACAGCTCAATCTGGGTTCCGATTGTCTGCAGATCCTCGGTCGATACAGCGCCCTTGATCGCAGCTACCGTTCCTACATTCATAAATACCGGTGTCTGTACAGTGCCATGCACGGTCTCCAACACCGCCCGCTTTGCTCTTCCATCTTTTGCTATAATCTTATACATAATTACCCCTTTTATCTACATATGCCCGGATCAGGATTCCATCCTCCCGGTACACTTCCTCTATAACCTGTCCGCTCTGCCTTACCCGTGCGATTTTCGCCGCATCCCGGTACGGATATACATGTTCAAAATATACCCGGCTCTCACGGATCATCCGACTGATTCCCTGCTGCAGCTCCTGCAGACCCGCTCCGGTTCTCGCCGATATCCGGTATACCTCATCTGCCCGGAAATCCTTCAAAACCTCCGGCACATTCTCCCGGTCTGTCTTATTAAATGCGGTCAGAATCGGCCGTCCTTCGATCTCCAGATCCCGCAGGGTCTCATATACCGTATGCATCTGAATATCCATCTGCGGATTGGACGCATCTACCACATGCAGGATGTAATCGGAATATTTCGCTTCCTCCAGTGTGGAACGGAATGCCTGAATCAGATGATGTGGCAACTTCCGGATAAACCCAACCGTATCCGTCAGCAGTATCTTCTGTCCGTCCGGCAGCTCCAGACTCCGCGTTGTCGGATCCAGGGTTGCAAACAGCTTATCTTCGGATAACACTTCAGAATCCGTTAATGTATTTAATAACGTGGATTTTCCCGCATTGGTATATCCTACAATGCAGACCACCGGAACTCCGTTCCCCAGCCGCTGCTTCCGCTGCGTTGCCCGGTTCGTCTTCACCTGCTCCAGATCTGCCTTCAATCTGGAAATCCGTTCCCGGATCACACGCCGGTCGATCTCCAGCTGCTTCTCACCGGGGCCTCTGGTGCCGATTCCGCCACCCTGTCTGGACAGAATGCCGCCCATGCCGATCAGGTGTGTCGACCGATATCGCAGCTGTGCCAGCTCTACCTGAATCTTACCCTCTCTGGTCGATGCTCTGGCTGCAAAAATATCCAAGATCACCATCGTCCGATCTAAGATCTTTACCTCCAGCTCCCGTTCCAGATTATTCATCTGTGAAGGAGTCAGCTCATCATCACATACGATGCCGTCTGCATCCATCATCACCAGATACTGTTTCAGCTCTGCCACCTTACCCGAACCTATATAGGTTGCAATATCAAAGCCTGCACGGTTCTGTATAAACTGACCGACCGGCAGTCCGCCCGCCGTCTCCACCAGCTCTGCCAGCTCCGCCAAAGAATCCTGTGCCGTTACTTCATCCCCGACTGCCACGCCTACCAGCACCAGCCGCTCTGCCTGCTCTTCTAATTCATATAACTCTGTCATAAACACTCCTGTCTTATGATTCGAGACTCTGTCTGGTATACAGGAAATCATACTCCTTCTGTACCAGATCCGTAACCGTGTAATTCTTCCTGTACTCACAGATCAGCTCATATGCCTTATCATAATCATGCTGTGACTCATAGTACAGGATCTCAATATATCGCAGCTGCTCAATACAGCTCTTATCCGTTGACTGCAGTCCCTGCTTCAGATACTGATAACAGGTACCGTACCGTCCCTGCTGGAAATAATAGTCTGCCAGCTGTGCACAGGCATACGTATTTTCCGGATCATAATCCACATAGGTCGTCAGGTATGCCACCTGCTCCGCTGTTTTTCCAAGCTCGGTCGCACACATTCCCGCATATAGGGTACACTCGGTATGTCCGGCCTCGATTGCCGCCTGAAATGCCGGTAATGCCGCCTCATAGTTGCCGGCTTTCATATCAATAAAGCCCTGCGCCATCTGCTTCTGCAGATTCAGATACGCGATCTGCTCTTCCTCGGTCTCCAGCAGAATATCATACTGCTCAATTGCCTCCGCATACTGTTCTGACAGGAAATAAGAATCCGCCAGATACAGTCTGGTATCCCGGTCTACCGGCTCTGCAAACTGTACCTTTTTACTTAATGAAGTCTGAAAATTCGATATGGCTTCCGCATAATTTCCTTCCGTATATGCCAACATCCCCTGATTTCGATACTCATTCTTATCCTGCATATTCGTATAGATTCTGACTCCGTATGAAATCAGAAATCCAAGTGCTCCCATCAGAAGCACCGCTGCCACTGCCTGAATCACACTCTTCTTCCGTGACTTCTTTTTATGTTCCATAATGTCCTCCCGAACAACTTCTGATTCCGAATCCCTTACCGATTCATAACTGCATCGATCGAATCAATGCATGCTGCCCGCAATCCTGCATGCTCCAGTGCATCCACACCACGGATGGTCGTGCCATTCGGTGAGCAGACCGCATCCTTTAATACGCCCGGATGCTCTCCGGTCACCTGCTGAAGCTTCGCACTGCCAAGCATTGTCTGCGAGATTAATTTATAAGCGGTTGCCCGCGATATGCCATACTTAACCGCCGCATCTGCATAGGCCTCCAGGATCAGATCCATGAATGCCGGTCCGCAGCCGGAAACAGCACCGCCGATTCCCATTAATCCGGTCGGCAGCTCCTCTGTCAGTCCCAGTGCGGAAAACAGATCCAGCACCAGCTCCCGTTCTCCTGCAGACAGGGTATTCTTCTCTTCAAAAAGGATCACTCCCTCACCCACCATTGCCGGTGTGTTCGGCATAATACACTGAATCCGTACATCCGCTCCCAGAAGCTTCTCATAGTTTGCAAAAGTCCATCCTGCTGCGATCGAGATCAGCGCCTTTCCTTTCATATATGCACCGGCATCCGCCAGTACACCTTCAATCTGATATGGCTTACAGGCCATGATCAGGATATCTGATTCCACTACCAGTTCAATCAGATCATGAATCGGAACAAATCCGATCCTCTCTGCGTTCTCCAGCAATTTATCCTTATGCGGCGCATAGGCCAGCACCTGGTCCTTTTCTACCTTACCGGCCTGAAAGAAACCTGCCGCAATCGCCTGTGCCATATTTCCCATTCCTATGAAACCGATTCTGCTCATTCTGCATCCTCCTTCTTATCCGCGATTCCACCTGCAAATCCTTCTGAAATACAATTAGTTTTTATTATATTCCATCGAATAAGAAAGTCAAGTTTGCAATCATCAGAATTCCTCTTCCATCATTGCATAGATCTCACTTAACCGCGCTCTGCTTAGATCCGTCTCATTCAGGACCGTATACCGATCCGGTCTGGTTCCCTGCGCCTGCTGCCATGCATTGATAAAGATATCCTCCGTCACCTTCCAGTCGGACGGCTTCACCGGAAGCTTGTACTCATGCAGGATCCGCTTGATCTTACCGATATTACGATTCTGGAAAATGCAGACCGGAACGCTTCCCATTGCCACGGCGATGCCGTGTGGCACATATACATCATCCGCAAAATTCTCCTCCAGCGAATGACAGAATAAATGCTCCGCACCGCTGCTCGGTCTGGAATTTCCGGCAATCTCCATAGCCAGTCCACCCATAACCAGTGCCTGCGTCAGCACCTTAATGAAGCTCTTGCTCTTAATGGATTTCTCCTCATTATAACAGATCGAGTTGAATGCCATCTTGGAAATCATATAGGCAAAATCATCGATCTTACTTCCGGTCACTGCCGCATCCAGCTTCCAGTCATTCAGTGCCGTATACTTACTGATCGTATCACCGACACCTGCCAGCAGCTGTCCCTCCGGAGCGCCCATGATCAGGTTAACATCTACTATAATACTATGCGGAATCGTGCAGCGAAATGTCTTCCGCTTCAGGCCCTCCGTTCCAAGCACTGCCACCGGTGACGCCAGACTGTCGTTGCTGAGCGTTGTCGGCAGACACAGGAACAGAGACTTGCTCACAAAGGCCGCATACTTGGCCAGATCCAGCACCATGCCGCCACCGAATCCGATCACTACCGCAATATCATTCATGCAGATATATTTCGCCAGATCCACTGCCTGGTCAAAGGATCCGTTCTCCACCAGATAAATCTCACTGTATTTAAAATCTGCCCGCAGCTCCTTCAGGGTATCCGGAAACAGCTTCTGCAGATTCTGATCCGTCACGATCACGACCTTCTTGCTGTCGATGCCCGGCACACAATCCGACATTACCTCATTGACTCTGGCAAAAATTCCCTCTTCTACTAACAAATGATATGGCAAACGAAAATGGTTCATAGTTTTCACGCTTCCTTTCCTATCTATCCTGATTCTATTCCGGCATCCGTCCTCACTATCTTCCGCCTGCATAAGGCAGAAATCCGTGCGTCTCTGTCAGATCCGTTTCCTCAAATAACCGGCTCACCGCCGGAAGATATTCCGCATACGTATTAGCCTTCCGGATCTTTTTCAGATATCCGTCCGCCTCCTCAAATACGGTTCCCCAGTAGTTCCATAATTCCTTTAACTTAAACAGTGTATTCCGCTCTCCGAAATCAATGCTCCGATATGCGTGAAGCACCTGATCATGCAGCTGCTTCAGCTCCTCCTTTTTCAGGCTCGCACCTCCATGCAGCTCCCGGATCAGTGCCGGATTTGCAAGGAGTCCTCGGCCGATCATAACAGCACCGAAGCTGCCCTCCGGATAGTGTTTCATCAATTTCTCATAGTCTTTTACAGAGAAGACATTCCCATTATAACAAATGTCCATAGACTCTGCCAATGCCTGCTGAAAGATTTCCTGTCGCGGCTCTCCCCGGTAAAAGTCTTCCCGATATCGCGGATGGATAATCAGCTCCCGGACCGGAAACTGCCGGAAGATCGCCAGCAACTCCCCGAAGGCTTCTTCTCCCTCCTCTGCCGACATTCCCAGTCTGGTCTTTATCGTAATATCCGCAGTCCATTCTTCCTGAAACACGATCTCCAGAAATGTCAGCAGCTGTTCTCTGTTCTCCAGCATACCGGCACCCTTTCCCTTGGATACCACCGTTCCGGACGGACAGCCGAGGTTTAAATTAATCTCCCGGTATCCTAATTCCTCCAATGCACGACCGGCACGGATAAACCCATCTGCATGATTGGTCAATACCTGCGGCACCAGCGGAATCCCGATATTATTCTCCGGCAGCAGATCCCGCCGTTCCTTCGGTCCCAGTACCCGTTTCGTATTCGGCTGGATAAACGGTGCATAGACCTTATCTGCCTCCGGAAACAGCTTCCATGCCTCTCTCCTGTAAATATATCCTGTAATTCCCTCCATCGGGGCAAAATAAAACCGCATAGCTCTCCTCTCATTTCCTTCTGCTCTCAGCCTGTCAGTCTCCTATTCCATCAATCCCGCTGCCTTTGTGATCGGTCCCCAAAGCAGCAGATTGAATAATGCGATCGCACGTCCGACACCAATCACCGCCAGAACCGTCCCCAGTCCGATTCCGATCAGCTTCCCTTCCATCGTCAGACCTAATGCAATTGTAGTGATAATACATCCGATATCAAACAGATTCTTTGTCAGCCCCAGACTCTTACCGGTTCTGTCTGAGATTGCCTGCACGATACCATCTCCCGGATTCGGCACCAGTCGCATATCAACGGATAATACAACACCTAACCCGGTCAGCAGGATTGCCAGAATCAGAAATGCCAGATTGATCCAGAAATTCTCAAAATGAAAATCCCGCATCAGCCAGCTGAACAGATTTAACAGCTGACTGACCAGCAGAGCAACCGGGATCTGGAGCAGATCCGACCATTTCCTGTCTTTGACCCGTATGATAAACTGTGCGATCACAAACACACAATATAATGCCATTGTCATATTTCCGAAATTCAGATCCCAGATCGTGGACACACTATACGCAATCGAGATGATCGGAGATACTCCAAGCCCCGTTTTCGTATTCATCGTAATTCCAAATGCCAGAATTACCATCCCCGCCAGATAAAACAACATCCGCATCACCTGCTGTCTGCCGATTTTCTTCTGCTTCTTCTCTGTTTCCTTCTGTTCCACGCTCTGTCATCCTTTCTCGTTTCTTCTGCACAATGGGAGAGAGCATTCCGCCCTCTCCCATTCGTACAACTCTCTGTTATTCTTCCGATTCTTCCTTTCTCAGAATATCCACGGTATGCGCTGCTGCTCCGATCAGATCCTGCCGCTCGCAGATTGATAGCTGATACCGCATGAATTCCTCAAAGGTCTCGTCATCCATTTCATTTAACATCTTCCGCATATAATTGGCCGGTCCGTCCGGGGTTATGATCTGAACCCGTGTCAGTCCCGCTGCCCTGTTATATCCGTCAATATCCTCCACCCGCACATAATCATACAGATTCTCCGGATGGGATACACTGTGAAAATCCTCCGTTAACCGGTTCTGCTCCATGCATTCTTTTATATGCCCTTCCTTAAATGCATAGGTCAGTACACAATACTCATTCATGCAATAAGCAACCATGATGATACCACCCGGCTTTGTCACCCGCTTAGCCTCTTCCAGTGCCCGCACCTTATCCTCCTGTGCGAACAGATGATACATCGGTCCAAACAGCAACGTCAGATCAAACTGATCCGACTCCAGCTTTTTCAAATTCAATGCATTGCCCTGCATTGCCTTTACGGTACTTCCTTTTTTCTTTAAGATTCCGAGGTTATACCGCACCAGCTCAACAGCTGTCACATCATAACCCTCATTCGCCAGTGCCACGGAATATTTTCCGGTTCCGGCTCCGATATCCAGAATGCGAATCTCTGAATTCCGGTTCGTTGCATCCGAACCTTCTGTATCCGGATGTTTCATGTCACACGTTATCTGCTCCAGATATCGGTGAATATAATGCATGGAAGTCCGGAACTCCACCTGTCCGTATCGGGTATTCAGTCGTTTATCTTCATTAAATTTATTATAATACTGTTCGAGTTCCGTCATTTCCTTCATGAGCCAATTCTCTTCTATCTCTTACTCTTATTCATAATACCGGAGTCTATTCTTCCGGCATCTGCCCTACTTGTTGGCTTCATAAGTCTTCAACCGCTTGAAGAAATCCTTACTTTCTGCCACAACCACACCGCTCAAAGCAAAGATTGCAATCATGTTCGGGATGGCCATCAGTCCGTTAAAGATATCGGCAATGGTCCATACCGCTGCAACTGTCATGTAAGGTCCGATAAAGACTGCCAGAATATATAACCAGCGATATACCTTAATAACCTTCTGCTTCCCGTTGAACAGGTACTCCAGACAACGCTCGGAATAATAATCCCATCCAAGAATGGTTGTAAATGCGAAGAACACCAGACACAGCATCAGAATAAAGGATGATACCTGTGTCGGGAACGGAAGTCCGTTGTTAAATGCATAGGTGGTAACCTGTACGCCTTCCAGTCCCTCTACCTGCCATGCACCGGTCAGTACGATGGAAAGACCTGTCATGGTACATACGATGATCGTATCAATAAAGGTACCGGTCATGGATACCAGCCCCTGACGAACCGGCTCGTTTGTTTTCGCTGCTGCCGCTGCGATCGGTGCAGAACCAAGACCGGACTCATTGGAGAAGATACCTCTTGCAATACCCTTCTGCATTGCGATCAGCATCGTACCTACCGCACCACCGGTGATTGCCTTCGGATTAAATGCACCCTTTACAATCGTAACAATCGCTGCCGGAATTTCCTGTACATTGCAGATCAGCAGAATGATACAGAATACAATATAAATAATCGCCATAAACGGAACCACAGCCTGTGATACCTTGGAAATACGCTTTACACCACCGATCAGTACGGCTGCTACACAGACACTTAAGATCAGGGACGCAATGATAACGGTCCATGAATATGTACCGATTCCCGGAATTGTCAGCGTCCATGACATATTCGGATCAAAATAATTATTAACTGCGGAGGAAATACCGTTTACCTGTGAGAATGTACCGATACCAAACAGACCTACGCAGACGCCAAAGAATGCAAAAATCTTAGCCAGCCATTTCCACTTCGAACCCATACCCTTCTCTATGTAATAGAATGGTCCGCCCAGTGCATGATGATTCTCGTCTACCTCGCGGTACTTAACAGCCAGCAGGCCCTCGGCATACTTGGTTGCCATACCGAAGAAGGCTGCTACCTCCATCCAAAACAACGCTCCCGGGCCTCCGGCTGCGATCGCCGTTGCAACACCTACGATGTTACCGGTTCCGATCGTTGCGGACAGCGCAGTACATAATGCACCAAAGGATGATATCTCACCATGTCCGTCATCTTCATTCTGAACCATCCACTTTAATGCCAGTGGCAGTCTCCGTATCTGAAGAAGTCCCAGACGGATAGACAGATAAATACCGCCGGCCAGGATCAATACGATCAGAGGGACACCCCATACCAATGTATCAATCTTATCCAACAGAGCATTAAACATCTTCCAGATCAAATCCAGAGTGCCATCTGCATGATACTTCGTGCTCATCTCACTTATCCAAGTGCTCATCATTACTGCATTCATTCTCTTTACTCCTTAGTTATTATTTATCGCTTCGTCCATATATAATCCTGCATATCTGATCACTACATATTAAATATGTTTAAATTACGACTAAATAAGGCTAGCATACCG
>ERZ1035006.1246-NODE-1246-length-17300-cov-6.376863_pt1 | contig 17300 bp, 10 predicted proteins | sample MGYA00520694_ERZ1035006 | MGnify/ENA primary metagenome ERZ1035006 (study PRJEB33766, sample SAMN09781746) | gut metagenome | biome: gut microbiome | host: Homo sapiens | place: Madagascar | study: EMG produced TPA metagenomics assembly of the PRJNA485056 data... | reverse complement strand
TCTTCTTCGGCGAGAATGTTCCGATGATAGAACCTGCTGCCGAGGCGGTGCAGAATGCCGACATCTTCGTCATCATCGGCACCTCCCTCAACGTCTATCCTGCCGCCGGCTTGATTTCCTACACCAAGCCCCACATCCCTATCTACTTGATAGACCCAGGAGCCGTCAATACCAACGGGTACTATCAGATAAAACACATCATGAAGGGTGCTTCTGAGGGAATGAAGGAACTTACAGAAATACTGGAGAAGGAGAAATAAAAAACTTATCTCACTCCCACTCTAGCCTCGGCGACATTGACCACATAGTCGCCGAGCTTCTCACACTCCTGTATGATGTCCATATACATCGTTCCTACACCATAGGTATAGAGGTGGTTATCGACATCATCGAGGTTCTGGTTGCGAAGCTGGTTGCGATAGTTATTGATTTCCGTCTCAATATTGAACGTGTGGGTCATCGTGAGCGTATGACGGTCGTGGGTGAACATATAGTTCATCTGCGTCAAAGCCTCATCCACCAACTTAAACATCTGATGGATGTTCTGATACTGCTGGGCAGTGAAGTCCTCCTTGTTGTCCTTCTTGCGCTTGATGGTGCGAGAGATATTGAAGCAACTGTCGCCAATGCTCTCTATCTCTGAGATTTCACGGAGCATGGCACGAATCTTCGCCTTGGTATCATCACTCAGATGAGCATCGCTCACCTGGTCGAGATACTTCGCTATTTCTATCTCCATACTGTCGGAGATTCCCTCATACTTCTCGATACGCTCATAGAGCTTGTCGAAGTTCTTGTGATCCGTTGTCCCCAAGAGTTCCATCACCATACCAAACATACGATGGATGCGCTCACCAAAACTGCTGATTTCCTTCTGAGCCTCGAAGACAGAAAGTTCTGGAGTCTTCATGATACCCGTCTGGATGAAACGCAAACGGAAATCCTCATCTTCCTTATCTGCCTTTGGTTTGATAAGTTGGCAAACAATCTTCTCTATCTGTGGGATAAACCAGATGAGCACGCCTGTGTTGCAGACATTGAAGCAAGTATGGAACATCGCCAAGACGATAGGCAGCAACTTCGCCTTCTGCGCCGCCGTCATCGTTCCCTCTGGGTCGTAGCCCACGAATGAACATACCATATTGACGAATGGATAGAAGAGGCAGAGCACCCAAAACACACCAAACACATTGAACACCAAGTGAGCCAAGGCGGCACGGCGAGCCTGAGCATTGGCACCGAGGGCAGCAAGGTTGGCGGTAGCGGTAGTACCGATGTTCTCACCCATCACCAGTGCGATACCGAGATAGATAGGGAGCACGCCTGTGGAACAGAGCAAGATGGTAATCGCCATGACGGCAGCCGAACTCTGTACGATGCACGTGATGAGCGTACCTATCAAGAGGAAGATGATGATGGTGATATGACTCTTCGTATCGAAGGAACTGAAGAAGTCGATGACCGAAGGATTGTGTTCCAGGTCGAGTGCCTTTCCTGCGCCGCTCAACAAGACGAGGGCAAAGAAAAGGAAGGCGATACCAAAGAGGAAGTCGCCGAAGTAGCGGCGTTTCTTGCTATAAATGAGCATGATGCCGAGGAAGAAGGCTGGGAAGACGACTATCGTCAAATCGACATTGTAGCCGAGCGACATAATCCAAGCCGTGAGCGTAGTACCGATATTGGCACCCATAATGACCGAGATGGCTTGCGCCAAGGTAAGAAGACCTGCATTGACGAAAGACACCGTCATCACCGTGGTAGCAGAAGAACTCTGCACGGCGCAAGTGATGAAAGTACCCGTGAGCATACCGGTGAATCGGTTGGTGGTCATCGCCCCAAGGATGTGTCTCAACTGTGATCCCGCCATTTTCTGCAACGCCTCGCTCATCACCTTCATACCATAGATGAGGAGTGCGAGAGAGCCTAGGATCTGAAAAAATATCACAAGATATTGGCTTGTACTCATAAAAGTTTCTGTTTGCGGAAATAATTGTTACATTTCGTTTGCAAATTTAATAAGATTTCCGCTTTCTCTGAAATATTTGAGAAAGATATTTCGAGTTGTAACAACATTGTAATATCTCTAACAAAAAAAACGGACGCACGCCATAGGGTTTGAGCGCACGTCCGTCAAAGAGAGAGAGAGATTTTATTTGATTACGTTCCGCTGAACGAGAATCTGATTAGTCATTGCCATTGTAAGTGAGATTGCCAAAATCCGAATCACTACTATTATAAGATGTATTGAGGAATCTGACACATTTCACCTTACCTGTTCCTTCCTTCGTCATCAATGGCTTTCCCACAGGGGCACCGCCATTGGTTTCGTAGAAATACAATTTATAAGAACCACCTTTCTGTGTACCTACAATCAGGTAGTTGAATGGATCACCACTGCTCAAAGCTGGATTCCAAAACTGGTTAGCTACGAAAACTATCGTCTCATCCGAAGCAATGCCTTCTGGCTTCAACTCTATCTCACCCATGTCCTCATCCTTAAAGTTCATGGCATACAAATGTCCTCCATCTACACAGTAGAGATAGGAAGCCGTAACGCCATTGATTCCATAGTAAGAAGCCTTGGCTGCATGAGAATCTTCACGAATTTGCTTCCGAGCAGACAAAGTTACACCAGCAAAAGCACCCTCGGTCAAATATAGATAACGTTTTGATGTAGAATTGTCACGCATGACAAAAAGACCTGTTCCCGTACCCTGGAGTCTATTATATCCACAACCCAAGCAGTCATAATTAGTCAAGTTTTGAGTCAATTCTTCGCCACTGTTATCACTATAGAGTAAAGGAGCTACATCTAGACTATAACCATAGCATAGCAAATTGTGGTTGATTCCATCCCAAAAAGCGCCGCCTCCATAAGAATCTATATCTGTAAAAACATATCTACTACCACCGCATTGGCCCACAGGCATACCATACTGTCCTGTAGTAGGAGAACTATAGAAAGAATATTTAGTAGCAGAATAGATGGCCTTATTGGTCATCATAATACTATACATTCCTGATGAGAACAAATAAGGGAACTCTGAATCATCCATTTTCTCATATCGGATGTTACTTCTGTCAAACACCTTCTTTAGGTCTGTAGTACGACAAAGCTTAAACTGTCCGCTCTCCGTAGTAGCATACAGCAAGGTGGTGGGCATCATTTGGTCATCATCTGGGTTGACATAATAGGCATCATACTGTATGCCCATGGCAAGCGGCTTGCCTTGCAGAGCTTGACCATCCGTGGTCGTAAAGAGGTCATTGCCTGTCTTACCATCCAATGTAATTAAGTCGATGTCGGTATTGCCCTCTTGGTTCTCCTTGAGTACATAGAAGCCTTGCGAGAAGGTGGTTCTTACTGTCAAACTTGTTTTCTTATAGACAGTATAGCCCGACTTTCCCTTTGCCTCCAAGCGTACCTGATAAGTACCTGGTGCCAAGTTGACCTCATAATGCAAGTCTTTCTCATGCCCGATAACCTCTGGCTGTATCTCATTACCTTGCGAGTCTTCCGAGCCAGTTTTGTCGCTGAGCAACAACCAAGAATAAGTCATTTCCTCGCCGCTCTCCACCTGTGGCGTAATATCGAGATATTCGCCCATATAGGCTATGTTGCTATAAGAATCGGCAATACCCGAAACCGTGATTTCGCCTACCGTTTCGCCACCTAATGAACTGTCGTCACTAAAGCAGGCGGACAACGATAGATGCATTGCCAATACGAATGTTAGATATATTATCTTTTTCATTGTCTATATCATTTATTGAATTATATACATATTGCACTTACTCAAAACTTACAGGAGTTCCGTCTGCTTCACAAAGAGGTCCTTCCCCCTGGGCAGCACGCTCAGCATTGACTTCTTCAAGTCGCTGTGCCATCTTTTGAGCCAAAAAAGTAAGATAAGCTGAATCACCATCCATGAGAGACTTGATGTAGTCATCGTCCCATTTTTCACTATTCTGCTCAATAAGGAACTGATGCTTGACAATGCCATAAGTGCCAAAATAGTTCCAAAATCCCCAAGCGTAGTCTTCATCACCATAATTGTAATTCCAATATGAAGGTTCCGACAATTGGTCGGTAAACTCTATGAAACGCTCTTGATAGAGCTCATAACCATGTGAGAAATACTCATTGGGCTTAATAGCAAACTTCAAGGTGACGGACTCTGACTTCAAGCTTGCATCACGCAGCAAGACCACCGGAATCTTGGTACGAGCCTTGCCTGCCGGAATTACATAGAATTTCTGCAAGGATGGCGTATCAAAACCTTGGTAGTGCTTACCTGCCACCGCATTATTAGCATCAGCCACTTCCACTTGTTCCAAAGAAATAGGACGGTCGTAATCTGTCACAAAGCCCATCGTCTCGACCTCAAACCAAAGCGTGTCGTCCACAGCCTCCTCTGAACCATAGACAAAAGAATAAGCACTGCGTGCAAGCTCTGACCTAAAATATTTAGTAGAGGATATATCGTAATAAAAGTTCAAACGGTTGGTGGAGTCATTATAAACTGGCAAATCCTTTTCGCAGGAAGCGAGAGAAGCCAAGCCCACCAAAGCCATCATATATATAAAAAATCTTTTCATTGTTCTCTTCATTTAAGGATTAAAATCACTTGCTGCTGTCATACTCGGAAGATGGCAATGGCAGGATATAGCTATCCTCTGTCATCGTATCCTCATCATTCCACTTCATCTTCGTTGCACCAGTTCGCTTATATACATAGAACATCTGTCCCTCGGCAAAGAACTCACGTCGATACTCATTGATTACCTCTTGATGAGCTGCCTCAACAGAAGCAAATGGCTCATAAAGTGTGTATTGACAAGCAGACATATAGGTGTCATACAAACTTTGAATCTCAGAGAGTGACTCACTTGTCTCTATAGCAATGAGATAAACCTCCGACAAGCGGAGCATCGGAATAATCTGATACTTGGTCGTGAGGTAATCGGCATTAGCCTTTGCCTCATCGTACCAATATTTCTTGATAGCAGGACAAACCTGACCAGAAGGGTTTTTGGTCTGACGGTTCCACCAATTGAGATAACGATTATGAGAAGCCGTACTTCCTGGGATGGAAGCATATAGGTCGGTAAGCATCTGACTGGTGATGAAGACCGTAAATTCACGAGCCTGCGTAGTCAATCCGCCAATCAGCACATTATTGGCGTATGTATTGACATCAAACTTGCTCAAATAGAACAAGCACTCGGATGGCAAGCCATTATAGCCATTTGTCAGATCGGTGGCACCGCTCAAAGTTATCAAAGCGTTTCCATCAGCACCCTTGGCTTTGATGATTTCCATCGCAATGTCGTGCGCCTCTTGCTTTTCGCCCAGATAGAGTGCCATACGAGCATGTAATGCACGCACCGCCCAATAGTTGAGACGAGACTGACGATAGCACATATAATCATCGGCATCATCAGCCACTCTGTTCAAGGCTGTGAAGGTAGAACTGAAGATTGGATCATTGTCCTTCAGTTGCTCCTCAGCTGTCTGGATATCCTTTTTCAGATTTGCCACATAGTCGGCAAAGTTGTAATACTGAGGCATCTCGGCAATGCTGGTTGTATAAGAATAAGGAAGAGACACTTGTTTGGTAGCATTCTGAGGCATCTGACCAAACAAGCGTAGCACATCAAACTGGCAGAATGCACGGATGGCGTAAGCCTCTCCTGTCAGTACGGCACGCTTGGTCTCATTGCCCACGTTGCTACCTCGCTCATTCAAGTTCTTGATGAGCACATTGGCAGAAGAAATCACATTGAACAACTTGCCATAAATAGCTTTGATATTTGGACGAGCCTCATCTTCACTGTACTGATGGTGATAAAGGTAATAACGGTCTGCATTACTCGACTCACTGGCATTCAAATACCATAGGTTGGCCATGTCTTCGATATCGGTCATGGTCAGTCGCTGTCCATAGGCATCAGTATTTGCCATTTCCATGTAGCACCCAGTCAAGGCATCACGGAATCCTTTGTAATTCTCGAACTGATCCTTCTCCTTCTGGATGTTCTCGCCACGTACGTCCAACCAACTGTCGCAAGATGTAGTCAGAACCAAGGTGGCTAACAAGAATAATATATATTTTTTCATCTTTATGTTCCTTTATGTTATGAATGGTGGCCTAGAATAACAACTTCACGCTAGCCTGGATATTACGTGCGTATGGATAACTTGTACCACGCTCCATCTTCACGGTTCCCCAGTGAATCAAGTCATTGAAGTTCATACCTACAATGAGACTATTCAACTTGAAGACTCTCATCAAATAAGGACTCTTCAACTTATATTGCAAACTGACGGTCTGTAGCTCCAATACATTGTTGTCCATCACATATCGAGAAGAAGCCTTCGTTGAGTTATTGGAGAGTTTTGGGAAGAAGACCACATCTCCAGCCTCATACCATCGCTGATGAGCACACGCTCATCCACATTTTGCGTTTGCAAAGCATACAAGCCTACCTCCACACGGTCACGAAGCGTAGAGTTATACACCTTTCCACCCCAGTAATAGCCGAAGGAAGCATTGAGCGTGAAGTCACCCCACTGGAACATCGTGTTCAAGATACCACGATACTTAGGATCTGCACTGCCACAATACACCTTGTCTTGTGCCCTCCAAGTATCTGTGATGTTTCCATTTTTATCTAGATAGATCTCCTTACCTGTACTTGGGTCGATACCCAAAGAACGAACGGCATAAATGGCATTCTGAGGTCGTCCCTCATAGAAGAGATTCTGAATACCACTTGCATCCTCATCCTCTGCATCACTATTCATATAGGCATCCGTCTGATCCTTGATAGCCTGTGAGAGATGGGTTATCTCGTTTTTGTTGTAAACCAGCTGAGCACCTACCATCCAGTTGATCTTGCGCTTGGCATCACGGATGATGAATCCCTGCAAGGCTGCTTCCCAACCTACATTCTTCACCTCGCCTATATTGGCACGGTAAGAAGAGAATCCCATTGCGAGAGGAAGATCCATGGAAGACAACAAGTTGTTGGTCTTCTTGGTATATACCTCGAAAGAACCCTTGATACGGTTGTCCAGGAATCCAAACTCTGTTCCGATATTCATTTCCTTGGTAGTCTGCCAACTCAAGTTAGGGTTGCCGAATCCACCTAGTTGAGCACCCATCCAGTTCATATATCTGTTATCGCTGATATACTGATAATAGGTATAAGCATCAGTCTCCAAAGCACCAGAGGCAGCACCCGTCTCACCATAAGAAGCCTTCAAGCGAAGCATATTGACAATAGGATTTCCCTTGAGGAACTTCTCGTTGTGAAGATTCCAACCGATACCTGCGCTCCAGAATGGCGCATACTTCTTGTCACTTCCGTAAGAAGAGTTACCATCGATACGATAAGAGAAATCAACATAGTACTTACTATTATAGGTGTAGTTGACGTTGGCAGTCACACCAAACTGACGCGTCTTGGTATTTGTACCGCTAGGCATCTCGTCTTGCTTATACTGACGAGCATTGGCGATATTGTTCAAAGACTCATTGGAGAAGCCTTCGAGCGCAACCTTGAAATAGTCATAATTGGTCTGCAACATGCTCCAGTTGAGACCTGCATACAAGGAGTGAACCTCATTAAATACCTTATTATATGCTAAGGTTACGTCAGCGTTCAAAGACAGTTGCTTTCCATTTCCATAGCGATAGATACCTCGACGAAGATAACCCTCGGTGGTCTGGTACTGCTTACCCGTATCAGAATTGCTGAAATAAGTGTCTTCTGGAGAAAGGAAGTAATTGGACTCCGTGTCATTCTTGGTAACGCCCAACTGACCACGGAGCGTCAGCTCTGGCAGGATCTTCCAATCCACAGAGAAGTTGTTGGTCAACTCCTGATAGCTGCTCTTATCAAAAGAGCCAAGAGAAGCATTGTATAAAGGATTCTCTACCGTTCCTGACCAAGCCCAAAAGCCATCAAAACTCTTGCGCAGATTGCCATTGGCATCGTATGGTGCATTGTATGGCTGTTGCTTTACATAGTCACTGAACGTACCATAAGGACTCTCCTTACTATTGTTGATGCCAACAGACGTATAGTTGCGGAAAGTCAAGTTCTTGTAAGTATATAATAAGGTGATACCGCCATTGAAGGTACGACGAGTAGAACCTTTCATGGCACCTTCCACATCGTTGTACTGAGCATCTGCAGCCCAACGGAACTCTTGGCTACCACCCTCGATGCGAAGATTATAACGCTGTCCCACACCTGTGCGAAGAGGCTTGGAAAGCCAATCGGTATCTACACCATTGAGCACATCACGAAGTCGCTTTTGATATGCCTCCTTGAGAAGATATTCCTGCTGATTGGTAGAAGACCATTCTCTGTCATACAGCCCAGCCTTACGCTCGAGCTCCAACTTCTGTGCGGCATTGAGCAAATGGTAACTCGACAAGTCTGGCACTTCCATCTGAATGCCAGCCTCCACATTCACTCTCAACTTGCCTGGTTCTGGGCGTTTGGTGACAACGACGATGACACCATTGGCACCACGCGAACCGTAGATGGCGGTGGCAGCGGCATCCTTGAGGATGTTGATGCTCTCAATCTCCTCATCATTGTAGTCCATCAACTTGGTCAAAGAAATCTCAAAACCATCCATCACAACAAGAGGTGTATTAGGATTGCTCTCCTGACCTGCATTGAACTCCTCCACACTCATTGGCAAGGACGAGTTACCACGGATGTTGATATTAGGCAACTTGTTTGGGTTGCTACCATTGAGGTTGTCGATAGAGAAATTGATGCTTGCATCGGCATTCTTCAAGGTCTGAAGAAGATTCTGACCACGATACTGCTGCAACTGTTCACTTCCGATAGTAGCGACAGAACCCGTGTAGCTTTCCTTCGCCTTACGGAAGATACCAGTTACAACGACTTCCTTCAAGGAAGACTCATCGTCCTTCATCTTAATGATCAAATTGCGGAAGTCCTCCTTGCAACGGAACATATATCGCTCAGGCTTCATGCCAATATAGGAGAACTCCACATCAACGGCATGACCACGGTTCAGCTGAAGGGCAAATGTACCATCCGTATTGGTTACAGTAGCTATCTTGCCATTGTTTCCAGCTTGAACAGTTACACCAGGCAAAGGATCGCCATTAGCATCAAGCACTTGTCCTTGCAAGATAACCGTATTACCTTCTCTTATTTCTGGAGTAGCCAGGAACTCTGCAATACGTTGTTTTCTCAAAGAGACAGACACAAACTTTCCCTCTATCGTATAAGATAAAGGTTGATTGCCTATCACTTGTGCCAACGCCTTGTGCACATCCTTGGAAGTAGGAGTCGCCTGGGCCTTGAAGTTCTTCACATCCTCATAGGAATACATGATTCTGTAGCCCGTGAGTTTCTCGATTTTCTTAAACGCATCCGCCAATGAAGACTGCGACTTCATCGCCTCCATCTGCTCATTTGCCCAGTCATTCAACTGCAATGGCTGGTCAGCAGCCACCGCTGCATGAGCGTATGCAACAGACAAAGGAGAGACAAACGCTGAAATCAACGTCAGTGATGCCATTCGTGACCTAAAATCTCTCATAACAACTTATTTTATGTTTATAAACCTTATGTTTGTCAATCTTCTAAGAAAAGATATTCCCTTCTTTAGTTCTTTGGAGTATAGTTGAGATACATCTCAAAGGTTTGCTTCATCATATCGACAGAGCGCAATGTGCCACCAGCACATCCCTTGTTTTCTCCCTTACTGTTGAAGAGCAAGAAGCCAGGGAAAGACTCATCAATATTGTACTTCCTCATCTGCGCATCTCCCTGCTTGCTATTGGCATCGATAAACATACAGATGAAATCCTTGTTGAGATAAGCTGCTACCTTGTCATCATTGAAAACGTATTTCTCCACATAGTCAGCCTTGTAATCACCATTGGTGAAGAATACCATCAAGTTCTTTTTCTTAGCCTTGGCTGCCTTGATACCCTTCTCGATGTCTGTACCAGCGATGAACTTGACTTTGGTCTTAGGGGTTGCCTTTGGAGAATTGGTAAGCTTTGCCTGACGCTCAGCCTTTGCCTTAGCTTTTGCCTCAGCCTCCATTCTCTGCATCATCGTGAATTGATCTTCCTTGCCCAACAAGGCATCTGTCAAAGCTTTTGCGAAAGCCCCTACGGGATTACTACCTACTACACGATTATACTCCGTGCCATCTGGATTCAAAATCAGATAAGTAGGGAAAGCCTGAATGTTATACTTCTCTACCAAATCCTTGCCATCTGGATCGTTGTCCATATCCACGGAGTAGTTGACAAAACTATAGTTCAAGAGATTGCCGATACGAGTATCACGGAGAGTGGTCTTGTTCATATTAATGCAAGCATGGCACCAAGTAGCCCAGAAATCCACGAGCACTCGTTTGTTCTCACGCTTCGCCTGAGCCAAGACATCTGCAAAGCGCACCTCAGAACCCTTGATGAAGTTCACACCCTTGCCCTCATCAATGATGGTATCTTTCTCGGCAGAATTCTGTCTCTTTTCCATATTCTTGGCTTCTTCCTTTCGAGTTTCATCTGTCATCGGAGCCTCACCCTTCAAGATACGCTCGCATCTCTTCTGAAACTCCTCACGATATGCCATACCCTCGAATCGATTCATCTCCTTGCCATCGGCATCAAAGAAAATAAAGGTAGGATAAGCTTTCACATGGAAAGTCTTGTTGCGCTCTGGACCTTCACCATGCTCCATATCGAGCTTCATGCAGACGAAGTGCTCGTTCATAAACTTGCCAAGCGTGTCGTTGGGGAAGACGTTGGTAGCCATATAACGGCATGGACCACACCAAAGGGTGTAGCAATCTACCATCAACTTCTTGTTCTCCTGCTTTGCCTTTGCCAAAGCCTGTGCAAAGGTTCCCTTGAAGAACTGGGTACCCTTGGTGTTGTCCTCAGATGCCTGGGTTTGTTGCGCACGTGGCATCGCCATCGACTTTGCCGATACTACAGAAAGAGGCAGCATCAAAGCGGCTGCCAGCGCATAACTCAAAACTTTCTTGTTCATAGCTCTTTGCTCGTTTTATAATACTTATACTAATAAATCGGGCAAAGAGAAACTTCGGGCACCCCAAAAAGATAAATATTTTAATAATTTTTGTCCTTATTCTACCAAAATGGTATTATTATGCAGTTTTATCTTATTATTTGATATTTGATTCAGCATTTTGACCGCTTCCTCCAAGCTCTGCTTTCGGTCGTACATATAACGAAGATGGGCATTGAGGGCGGCATCATCATGGCATACCACATTCACATTGTACCAGCTGCCCATCCGCACCAAGATGTCACGTAAGGAAACATTGTCGAAAAGTTCGACACCTTCCCTCCAGCAAGCCACATCATGGGTATCTACATGAGACACCTTGATCTCGCCTTGCGCATTGAGGGCAGCATCCTCACCTGGCACAATCACCTTGTTGGCAGGATGGTTCATGGAAGAGACGCTCACGCTTCCTTCCACAAGCGTAACATGAGGATGGGAAGCATCGGAAGCATCCACATTGAATTCCGTTCCCAACACACGAGTTTGCATATCGCCAGCATGAACTATGAAAGGATGCTGTGCATCGTGAGCCACCTTGAAGTAAGCTTCGCCTTGCAGCGACACCTTTCGCTCCTTACCAGTAAACGCTGTAGGATAAGTAAAACGGCTATTGGCATTCAACCATACTTGCGTACCATCGGCAAGCGTGACTTTCATATCCTTGCCCTCTGGTACTACAATCGTATGGCTCTCCACGGTTTGGGCTTGCGAGAGTTTCAATTCACTACTCTTCACCACTCGCTCATTCTCCTGTTCATCAAGGATAACGATGTCGGTAGGCTCTGCCTTTGCCTGATAGATAGAAGACTGATCGTTCTGGATGCCCTTGATATTGAGCAGAACTACAACTAGGGCGATGGCAGCCACCGTTCCCACAACCGTCCACAAGGCACGCAAAGAGAAACGCTGGTCAGGTTCTTCTTGACATGAGGCAGAAGAAGAAACTGCGGAAAGGGTAGAGTCATCCGAGTTGGCACTCATGCGTGCTGCCAACTTCTGCCATTCTGAGCTAGCGTCGGGAGCTGCATGACCGTCTCTCAACAAAGCCTCCGTGACCATTTGTCCCAGACGCTCCTGCTCTTCCATTCCCATATCGTTCATTTCTTTATCTGACATTGCTTACTTACACCTTATTTATAATATAGGCTATCACTAACTATTGGTAACTCATATACCTATCATTGGTTATATTATCTATATATAAATCGACCATCCTCTGCCAATGGGCACCACTCTGCCGTCACTTTAACTTTTTTTGTTGCATCTTACACCTTGCCCATTTTCTCCCGAAACAGTTTCAGGGCTTGCATAATGTGCTTCTTCACGGCACTCTCACTGATTTCCAGTTCAGCCGCCACCTCACTGTATTTTTTGCCTTGCAGATAATGCGCCTCCAAAATCTGTCGGGTACATGGGGTGAGATGCCCCATCAGTCGCCGTATCGTTTCCACCTTGTCGTCATGTTCGAGCCAGTCGGCTATCTCCACCTTCTCTGACGTATAAGATATATATTGTGAATACCGCTGATGAACGGCTTGCTTGCGATAGAAGTCGGAGCAACGATTGCGGACGATGACAAAGAGATAGTTGCAAGCTTCAGCGGTCTGCAAGTCGGCATGATGCGAGAAGAGATACTCGAAACTATCAGCCACAATATCCCTAGCAACCTCGTCATCGTGGACAAGGCTGAGCGCCAAGTAATATATCTTCGAATAGTTCTCCTTGAAAAATCTCTCAAATTCCGTTGCTTGCATCTGTTATCTTTTTATCTATGATCCCTCTCTTTCGGGTAGCGGAAACTTATCATCTAGCTTTTTTCGGGTACAAACTTATGAAAAAAAATCGAAACTTCTGTCCTTTTTGTTACATATTTGCTAAAAAACGGAAAAAAGAGGACTAGAATGCTTGCATTCTGCGTTTTTTTTTGTTTCTTTGCAATAAGATAGATGCATTCAGCCTATAGAAAGCACGCTTTCATTGCGCTCGTTCGCACTATCATCGCATACGATAAGCTATTAACTTTTAGAATTATGGGAAAAGGAAAGAAAGGTGGCAAGAGAATGAACAAGGCGCAACTCACCGAGAAGTTGCAAGAATTCTTTGCCAGTCAGCCGGGCGTAACGCTCAGCTTCAAAGAGATATTCCGGGGTCTCCATCTCACTACCCACCCTCTCAAGATGCTCGCTATCGACATCATGGAGGAGATGGCTTGGGATGACTACCTCGCCAAGGTAAGTGACAATTCCTATCGCCTCAACCAGAGTGTACAGGTGATGGAGGGCAAGTTCGTACGCAAGTCCAACGGCAAGAACTCCGTCATCCCTGACGGCAGCGAGAAGCCTATCTTCGTATCTGAGCGCAACTCCATGGGCGCGCTCAATGGCGACCGTGTGGAATTCACCTTCCTCGCTCGCCGCAAGAACCATATCAAGGAGGCACAGGTCAACAAGATATTGGAACGTGCCAAGGATAGCTTCGTGGGCCGTCTGAAAGTGGATAAGGACATCGCTTACCTCGTCACACCAGGCGATGTATTCGCCCACAACATCATCATCCCAAGAAGAAAGCTCAAGGGTGGCAAGACCGACGACAAGGCGGTGGTGCGCATCATCGAGTGGCCTGACGGAGAGAACAAGAGCCCTATCGGAGAGGTAGTGGATGTACTCGGACAGACGGGTGACAACGATGTGGAGATGAACACCATCCTCGCTCAATATGGTTTGCCATACAAGTATCCAAAGAACGTAGAGGATGCTGCCAATAAGATTTCTGGAGAAATCACCGAACAGGACTTGAAGGAGCGTGAGGACTTCCGCAAGGTATTCACCTGCACAATCGACCCGAAAGATGCCAAGGACTTCGACGATGCACTCAGCATCCAGAAGTTGGAGAATGGCAACTGGCAGGTGGGTGTCCACATCGCCGATGTATCTCACTACGTCACCGAGGGAAGCATCATCGACAAGGAAGCCGTGAAGAGAGCGACATCCGTCTATCTCGTTGATCGCACCATTCCGATGCTGCCAGAACGTCTCTGCAACTTCATCTGCTCCCTCCGTCCTAACGAGGAGAAATTGGCGTATAGCGTCATCTTCGAGTTGGACAACAACGCTGAGGTAAAGAACTATCGCATCGTACATACCGTCATCGAGAGCGACCGCCGCTATAAATATGAGGAAGTACAGGAACTTCTCGAAGCCAATGGCGTAGTGGATGGCACGGGCGAGCCAGCACCTGCTGAGACACCTGAGCATCCATATCAGGGCGAGAATGCCCTCCAGCTCATCACTCTCGACCGCTTGGCGAAGAAACTGCGTGCCGCTCGCTTCAAGAATGGTGCCGTGAAGTTCGACCGAGAGGAATTACACTTCGACATCGACGAGAAGGGCAAGCCTGTGAGCTGCTACTACAAGCGTTCGAAGGATGCCAACAAACTTGTAGAGGAATTCATGCTCCTTGCCAACCGCACGGTTGCGGAAAGCGTCGGCAAGGCGAAGAAAGGCAAGAAGCCTAAGACGCTACCTTATCGTATCCACGACAACCCAGACCCACAGAAGTTGGAAACCTTGCGTGAGTTCGTGGTGAAGTTCGGCTACAAGATGAAGACCGAGGGAACCAAGGGAGCCACCGCCAAGAGCCTGAACAAGTTGATGGCTGACTGTGAAGGCAAGCCAGAGAACAACCTCATCCAGATGGTAGCCTTGCGTGCCATGATGAAGGCGAAGTACTCCGTTCACAACATCGGTCACTTCGGTTTGGCATTCGAGTATTATACCCACTTCACCTCCCCTATCCGTCGTTATCCGGACACGATGGTTCATCGTTTGCTCACCAAGTATGCCGAAGGCGGCAGAAGTGCCAACGAGAAGCATTACGAGGAACTTTGTGAGCACTGTTCCGACATGGAGCAGATAGCACAGAACGCTGAGCGTGATTCCATCAAGTACAAGATGGTAGAGTTCATGGGCGACAAACTGGGCGAGGAGTTCGATGCACACATCAGCGGCATCACGAGCTATGGTATCTATGCTACTATCGACGAGAACCATTGCGAGGGTATGATTCCGATGAGAGACATCGCAGACGACTACTATGACTTCGACGAGAAGAACTTCTGTCTCATAGGTCGCCGTCATCACAACAAGTATTCTTTGGGTGATGCTATCCGTATCAAGGTGGCACAGGCCAACCTAGAGAAGAAGCAGCTCGACTTCACGCTTGCTGGTGACTCTGCTCCTGTACGCATGGATAAATCTGCTGGTGCCAGCGATATGAAATCCAAAGACAAAAAAGCTGGTAAAAGTAAACAGAAGACCCGCAATCACAGAAAGCGCAAATAAATTCTGAGTATAAAAAAATAGGGAAGTTCAAGGATGTACATGATTCTCATGCTACTCATTCTTGAACTTCCCTATTTTCCTATTTTTCCTTGTAAGACTTTTCTATAATGCCACATCTACAGATGCAGGGAAGACACGACAAGGATCAAAATATTCCATACAACTGGTAATCATATCTTCCATTCGGGGAACGAGCTTTCCTTCGAAAGCTTTCCGGTCATTGATGAAGACGGTTACCGGTCTGTTCATATCTACCAGTTGATCATTCAGATAAATCTTCCATTTACCACCAATTACCGGATGGTAGCTCTTAGTAAACTTCAAATCTATACCATAGACAGGATCACGCTCTAACGTCTGATAGGTTACCTTCTTGACGGATAATCTGATTACGTTATCCTGGATATCCATCTCATAATAGTCTCTATCTTCTCCACTTGCATCCTTCAATCCATCTGCTGCCTTCGGTCTCTTCATCACATAGAGATTATAAAAGCCCTGACGGCGCTGTCCGTCCATCGGATAATCCTCCCACAAAAATGTATGAGGATAAGGATTGCGCTTGTAGTTCTTGAGCCAAGGAGTAGTCAAAGAATAGTCGATGGAATGACCGCAATTAGGTATCAATTCGATACGATGACGGAAGAGACTGTCCGCACTATGATTCATGAGTCTGCCAGCATATTTCGCCTGCAACGAATCGAAGGCCGTCTTGGTATAACCCGTCAGTTTGTTGCGATAGAAACCTTCATCCATAGCACCCGTCAAAAACGAGAATGCAAGATTGGCACAGTTTTCTACAGGGGCATTCTTCAAAGGTTCTCCACCAGCCATCGGACCAACACCAGCCCAATAGTCAGCATAATAGGATGCTAACCGCTGACTGCCATAACCGCCCTCAGAGATGCCAAATACATAAAGCCGATTGGCATCAACATGACCAGAGGCTAAAGACTGGCGCAAGAGTTTTTCCCATGCATACAACTTCGCTTTCTGCCACCAGCGGTAATATTCGCCTTCATTAGGAATCTGTGGAATGAAATAAATAGAAGGAGCATCATTGAAATATTGCGCCCACATCAATCCATATTTCCATTCCTCCTCCTTGGGTCCAGAACCATGAAGATACAGATACATCGGAAATGGCTGGGCTGCTGCGATGCGCTCATCTGACGACTCAGCATCATTACCCTGGAAACCATTGCGATAATTCTGCTGTATCTCGGGAATAGTGAGAGGTTTCCACTTGATTCCCCAATAGTATGGCATCACGGCAGACGGTTCCAAAGAAGCAGGCAAATGCCACATTCCCTTGTTTTTAGGACAGAGCGAACGCAGCGGAATCAGTTTTTCCTCATCCAACTGTGCATTGGCTTCCTGCCAGGCTTTCCACACTAAAGTCTGGTACTTCTGAGCCTCTTTCCACTTCAGGGCTTTCTTCTGAGAAAAAGCAGCCAAAGACGCATCAGACTTCTTTTCCAACTGATGCAGGAAATAGTTCTTCAGATTTTCCTTCAATCCTGCCGGCTGAGCGGAAAGTGAGGATGAAAACAAAAGGGCAATACACCCTACCCATATTTTATTCTGATTCAGCATAACTCTCATTGTATTTCGACGCAGCATGATTCTTAGATATTATTTCAAGCCCTCCAACAAAGGTTTCAGGCGCATATCACTTGGGCGATAAGCATTATACTTATACAGTTTGCCCTCCTTATCATAAATGAGGAAGAAAGGAATACCGCTTACATTCAGCGATTCACAGAGTTTGTTGTCTTGATTGTTCAGCAACTCTCCCTCCAGTCCAAGGGCTGCAACTTTCTTCTTCCAGGCTGCCACATTGGTATCGATGGA
>ERZ1035006.1245-NODE-1245-length-17305-cov-11.037449_pt1 | contig 17305 bp, 13 predicted proteins | sample MGYA00520694_ERZ1035006 | MGnify/ENA primary metagenome ERZ1035006 (study PRJEB33766, sample SAMN09781746) | gut metagenome | biome: gut microbiome | host: Homo sapiens | place: Madagascar | study: EMG produced TPA metagenomics assembly of the PRJNA485056 data... | reverse complement strand
CTTGCGACAGCTTGTTTACTATACCACTGCTGCAAGGAAACGTCAAGCACTTTTTACAAATATTTTTAATTTATTTTGTGCAGCCTGTCACATACCCCTTCGGGATCTCTTTGTCGAAATTTGTCGCATGATTTTACTTGCACATTTCTGTTCTCAATGATATATTATAAGAAAATATTTATTCTTATCAAGTATACTTTTTCATATGGAGGGCAAAGGCTGTAGCTTCCGTCACACCTTCCTAGAGCGTATTTGGAAAATGCTTTCTGCAAGATGTGCGCCACAGTTTGTGGGAAATTTGTCTCGGATGAGGGCGTCGTAGCGGGCTACGACAACCGAATTCGGGACAAAAGTCCCGCAAAATGGGGCGTGCAGATTGCAGGAATGATTTTGGGGGCACGCTCTAATGAAAAGTAACTCCGAAAGGCAATGATATGTACCCATCCCAAGCACCTGAATTAAAAGAGACTACACACCACGGCACTCAATCCTTCCCTTGTGCCTTTTATCATCTGCAGATGACAGGACAGGGTTCTCTGGTGAAGCACCATTGGCATGATGAAATTGAAATTCTATATTTTTCAGCAGGAGCTTTCACTTTGGAAATAAATATGGAAGCTTTCCCGATTCATTCAGAATGTTTCTATTTTATTAACCCAGGTGAGCTTCACAGCATTCGCACTTGTTCTTTGGAAAAAGCTGTTGAATGTGCAGTTGTATTCCAGCCGGAATTTCTTTGCTCTCCATTTTATGATGCAATTCAGACACAGCTGATCCAGCCGTTACAAAATGGCAGCCTGATTTTCCCCAGATACATTTCAGCCGAGAACCAGATTTTTCCTATTATAAAGAAGCTGTTCCTGAATATTGCAAGTGCTTTTTCACATTGCGCTTCTCCAGAATCACTGGAAACCTTTATCGGAACCAACCATTTATCTTTATTCCGAGCCTCCGATACGGCAGACATCCATTTGACAGACCAGCTCTCGATCAAAGCTGCCCTGTTGCAGATTTTTGCCGCTTTAGCTGATCAACACCTTTTTTCTCAAACAGAAAAGCCCGATGACCACCGCATTGAAACGATCAAAACCGCAATTACATACATCCGCAGCCATTACCAGGATAAAATTTATCTCCGTGATCTGGCATATCAGATCGGCCTGAATGAACAATATTTCTGCCGCTTTTTCAAAAAAGCCATTGGAGTATCTCCTGTAGAATATTTGAACGAATATCGAATCCGTCAGGCCATTCGACTGTTAAGAGACACCACACTTCCAGTTACAGAAATCTGCCTGGACTGTGGCTACAACAATATGGGAAATTTTCTCCGTGAATTCCGCAAATATACCGGAACTACGCCGTTACAGTACCGAAAACACAACCAATCATAATAAATCACATTTTCCAGTTACGCCCAGCAAATTCATGCAGCGGTTCCAACAAGATGAAGATGTGATGATTTCAAAGATAATTTTGTGTACACTCTAGAGCGTGTTTGAAAAATCATTCCTGCAATCTGCACGCCCCATTTTGCGGGACTTTTGTCCCGAATTCGGTTGTCGTAGCCCGCTACGACGCCCTCATCCGAGACAAATTTCCCACAAACTGTGGCGCACATCTTGCAGAAAGCATTTTCCAAACACACTCTAAGAAGTGCTTTTTCATTATGTCAAAATTTCGTAATTTTTTATCATATTAAAGGAAGATTTTTTCAATATATGTATGTATAATGTACTCAAGTTCAAAAAATAAAATAATACTTTTAGCAGTAGACACAGTTTACTCATATCTGACAAAACTTTAAAAGAACAGAAGTACAGGAGGTTATATATTATGGAAAGAAAATGGTGGCAGGATAAAGTTGCTTATCAAATTTATCCCAAAAGCTTTTACGATTCAAATGGAGATGGTATTGGTGATCTGCCTGGCATCATCAGCAAACTGGACTATCTGAAAGACCTTGGTGTTGATATCATCTGGCTTTCCCCATGTTACCGTTCTCCTCTTGCTGATCAGGGCTACGATATTTCCGATTACTACGATATCGATCCCCGCTTCGGCACTATGGACGATATGGACCGTCTCATTGCAGAGGCAAAGAAACGTGATATGTACATTCTTATGGATCTGGTTGTAAATCATTGCTCCGACGAGCATGAATGGTTTAAAAAGGCTTGCGAAGATCCAGATGGAAAATATGGAAACTTCTTTTATTTAAGAGATAAAAAAGAGGGAGAGCTTCCTACTAACTGGCGCTCTTATTTCGGAGGATCTGCGTGGGAGGATCTTCCGGGAACCAACAAGCAGTATCTCCATGTCTTCCACAAGAAACAGCCAGACTTGAATTGGGAAAATCCAGAGCTTCGTGAAGAAGTATACAAGAATATCAACTGGTGGCTGGACAAAGGTCTTGGAGGTTTTCGTATTGACGCCATCATCAATATTAAGAAAGCTCTCCCACTGCACAACTATGAGCCAGATCGTGATGATGGACTTTGCTCCATCGGAAAAATGCTGGAGGAGGCTACCGGAATCGGAGAATTTCTTGGTGAAATGCGTGACCGCACCTTCAAGCCTCATAATGCTTTTTCTGTAGGAGAGGTCTTTAATGTAAAGGATAAAGAACTCCCTGACTTCATCGGTAATAATGGATATTTTTCCACTATGTTTGATTTTAATGAAGCTGTTTTTGGTGGTTCTGAAAAAGGGTGGTATGACCATAAGAAAATCACCCCTGATGATTACAAACACTGCTGTTTTGAAGCCCAGGCAAAAATGGGAGATTTCGGATTTATTTCCAATATTATTGAAAATCATGACGAGCCTCGTGGTGTCAGTCGCTATATTCCAGAGGGAGATTGCTGTGACACCAGCAAAAAGATGCTGGCAGCTCTGAACTTCATGCTCCGTGGACTGCCCTTTATCTATCAGGGGCAGGAACTTGGAATGGAAAATATTCCCTTCCACTCCATTGAGGAAGTTGATGATATTTCTACACTAGATGAATATAAGGTAGCCATTGATGCCGGATACACACCGGAAGAGGCACTTGCCACAGTTGCCCGCCACAGCCGTGACAATGCCCGCACGCCAATGCAGTGGTCAGACAGGGAGAATGCTGGTTTTACCACCGGAACACCTTGGCTTCGTGTCAATCCCAACTATACCGCTATCAATGTAGAAAAAGAAAGTCAGAATCCTGACTCTGTACTTCATTTTTATAAAAACCTGATTGCCCTGCGCAAGAATCCGGACTACAAGGAAACGGTTGTATACGGTACACTTGAACCATTTATGGAAGACCGCCATAATTTGATGGCCTATTATCGCAAGGGTGACAAAACCTTACTGGTCATTGGCAATTACCAGTGGGAAGAACAGACCATCACCCTTCCGGCACCTTATAAAAATGTTTTAATCAACAACTATCCGGATATTGCAGCTTCCGGTGATTCTGTTAAACTTCATGGATATCAGGTTCTGGTATTGGAACTGGAATGTATTTAATTTGAGTGCAAATCTCAGAGCATATAAAAAAGAATCCTGCTTGCAGGATTCTCCGCCTGCGGCGGGTCGCTTCAGTGACATCTACCTTTCTGCCGCTTCTGGATCCTGCCCGGTAAGGCTTTTTAATGCAATAGGGAATTCCATCAGAATTTCCTATTGCATTAAAAAGCGGAAGCCTTACCTCACTTTTAAGCTAAGACTTCCGCACTCATTTTGATTTTTTCTCATTTCCGCATTGCTGCAGCTGTATGAATTATATGAAATTTCTTCTTATCTTTCTGTTTTTAAACATTTTCTCACGATCAGACAAAGCAAAATCGTAATTACCATATCTGGCAATGTGTTTCCAAGAGGGATGTCCACGTTCATTAAATAACGATAAAGAATAAATCCGATTACCCAGATAATTCCATTTACTGCATCAACGGATTTCTTCAGGCTTTCTGCACGTTTCAGCAGGAAGAAATCTGCAATCTGGATTGCAATCATAGGAGCAAATACAGAGCCTATGAGATACAAAAAATCCGTAATGTTATCCATAGGATAAATGATAGCACCAATGGTTCCAATTATGGTTACTACAATTGCTGCATATTTTCCATTGATTTTTGAAAATACGGATTCTGAAGAAATTCCGGCAGAATAAGCATCCAAAAACGTAGTGGTAACAGTGGAAAATACGATAATCAGAAGTCCGGCAATTCCAAGCCCTGCCTTTACCATGATCTGTGCAATATCGGATTCTCCGGTATAGATAGCAGCTCCCATGCCAATGATATACATCCAGCAGCTTACCAAACCGTACACAAGAGCGCTCACTGCCGTTGCCTTTACCGGCTCCTTCGCTTCTCTGGTATAGTCACTAATAAGTGGCAGCCAGGATAAAGGCATGGCAACAGAAAGCTCCACAGCTGCTCCGAAGGACATTGCTTCCTCCCCCAATGCTGCTGCCGCTCCTCCGTCAAAGAAAATCACTTTGCAGAGGATGATGGTAAGAATAAATAAGGCAGCCATGGCTATTGTATTGATTTTCCCAAGATTGGTGATTCCAACCAGAATCCAGAGAATAATCAGTGTGCCAATTACCAGGCTCCATACCCAGCTTCCGGTATGCAGGACTCCGTCTGCTGCCAGTGCTCCGTCATAAATCATGATTGCAGTCCAGCCTACCAGCTGAAGCACATTTAAGAAGGAAAAGAAAATGCCTCCCTTTTCTCCGAAGCTCATTTTTACCGTTTCCATGGCACTGCGACGTGTTTTTCCGCCGATAACTCCAGCAGCAAACAGCATGGCACATCCAATGATGTGGCCGATGATAATTGCCAAAAGACCTTTGGAAAATCCCAATGGTGCAAAGTAGGTTCCGGTAAGGATTTCTGCAAGTGAAACACCTGCCCCAAACCAGATTAATCCGTTCTCAAATATAGAGGTACGTTTTTCACTCATTTTATCGTGCCTCCTTTGTAAATTCGTTGTCAATGGCAAAGCCATGGTTCATAGGGCCGCTTCCTTTTCCCAGATCCAGCATTGCAGAGAGTGCACCGGAAATATACTTCTTTGCACGCTCCACGGAGGTATCCAGATCAAAGCCTTTTGCCAGATTGGAGGCTATGGCACTGGAGAGAGTACAGCCTGTGCCGTGAGTATTTGGATTGTTGATGCGCTGGCCACAGAACCATTTATGTTCTCCGTCTCTCCACAAAAGATCATTGGCGTCATTTAACTGATGACCGCCTTTACAGAGCACTGCGCAGTGATAGTTTTCTCCAATCACAGCAGCAGCTTTTAGCATATCATCAGATGTTTTGATTTCGATTTTGGAAAGAACTTCTGCTTCTGGAATGTTCGGTGTCAGGACAGTTGCAATGGGAAGAAGCTGATTTTTCAATGCTTCGATTGCTTCATCGTTGATTAATTTTGCTCCACTAGTAGCTACCATAACTGGATCTACTACAATGTTTTTCGCCTGATACTGTTGAAGCTTTTTCGCAATGGTTTCAATCAGTGCACTGGATGATACCATTCCAATTTTTACTGCATCTGGATAAATGTCCGTAAAAATATTATCCAACTGCTCTGCCAGAAATTCTGGTGTTGCCTCCATGATTCCTGTTACACCGGTAGTGTTCTGTGCGGTAAGTGCTGTGATTGCACTCATGGCATATACTCCGTTGCTGATCATTGTTTTAATATCAGCCTGGATACCGGCGCCTCCGCTGGAGTCACTTCCAGCGATTGTTAATGCTGTTCTCATAATGTCTGTTTCCTTTCTCGTATGTATATTTATGCATTAATTTTATATAGCGTCCGAAAGTGGTGCCCCCAATTGAACGCTGCATTGCTGCCTGATGAAAAAGTGGTGCTCCCAGTCCCCGAAAACCCATTCGGTTTTTTCGGGGGGGCGCAGCAGTCGCCAAGGTGGTGTGCAAGCACCCCACTTTGGCTCGTTGCTTGCGAAAAAAGGAGACACTGTGTCTGACAGTGTCTCCGAAAAAAATCATTTTGACTTCCTACGGCGGCATTATCCGCATCAGGTAAAGGGTCGAAATTCACAATTTCCTCTCAGCCTGTTTACAAGCTCCCCTGAGTTTTATTTTATTATAATAAGCTTGGAAGAAACTGTCAACAAAAAGAATCCTTCCCACAGCTTTACAGTAACTTATATATTACTATTCACTGGTCTCTTTCTCACACACACACCGGATTTCATGACCATTGTATTTTTGTAGCATATACTTTTCCATAAGCAACAGTCACTTCCTACTTTCCCGGATAAAAATAATTCATACAAACCTTAACTATTCCTGAGGATTTTCCAAAGTCACCTCAATAACGGTATCTCGTTCATCCGGCAGTGGATAACTGTCGCAGGTATCATTATTCAGGAAGAAAAACTGATTCTGGGCATATTCCTTCAGGTTCCAGTAATTAGTCAGACGAACCTCAGAGTTATCGCTGATACGGCGAAGCTTTTTAATCTTTCCATGGATTCCGGTAAGAGGAATGGCTCCTGCCTGTGCTTCCATAACATGAGCATAAATTTTATTTCCATTGCGGGTGTAACGTCCCCACTCCGGTTTCTCAATTCCAGCATAACCACAGCCATAAATGCTTCTGGAATTCTCATCCATCCACTCACCTACTTCCTCCAAAATCTTCACAGACTCCTTCGGGATACGGCCTTTTCCATCTGGTCCTACATTCAGGAGGAGATTGCCCCCCTTACTTACGCACTCAACCAGCATATGGATTACCATTTCTGCAGATTTATAATGGTGGTCACTGGATGCATATCCCCAGTTGTTGTTCAAGGTCAGGCAAGCTTCCCAGGGAACCGGATCTCCAAGCTCATTTCGGATTCCCTCCGGCGGAATCATCTGCTCCGGTGAGGCGAAATCTCCGGAATATTCCGTAGGATTGGCTGTAAGAATAGAACCGGAATCCTCTGCACTTCCCTCCAGACGGTTATCAATGATCAGCCATGGCTGAATAGAGCGAACCATGGAAATCAGCTCCTGAGCTTTCCACTTTTCACATTTCATATCCCCATAGGAAAAATCAAACCACATCAGATCCAGCTTTCCATAATTGGTCAGAAGCTCCTTAATCTGACCAAACATAAACTCCAGATAACGGTCAAAATTACGGTTTTCATTGGAGCACTCCGGATGATTTCTCATAGGATGGTGCATATCCCCATAATGAGGGAAATCCGGATGGCGCCAATCGATAATGGAAAAATACAGTCCAACTTTAATTCCCTCTGCCCGGAATGCTTCCAGAAATTCCTTTACCAGATCACGGCCGCAAGCAGCATTCATAGAATTATAATCAGTGAGTTTCGTGTCAAAAAGGCAAAAACCGTCGTGATGTTTGGCTGTGAGTACAGCATATTTCATTCCTGCTTTTTTCGCCAAACGTGCCCATTCCCTTGGGTTATAATTTTCTGCCGTAAATTCCTCCGTGAAATGGCAATAGTCCTCATGTGGAATCTGCTCTACACTTCTTACCCACTCTCCGCGGGCTGGAATGGCATAAATCCCCCAGTGGATAAACATTCCAAATCTGGCATCCTGGTACCACTCGGTACGCTTTGTTCTTTCCTCAATTACTTTATTCATCTTTAAGTCCTTTCTCGAAGCCTGTATTAAAACCCGCTCCCAAAATAACGTTCCAATTCTCCTTGCATATCCTCCGGAATCTGTTTTTCAAAGGAAAGTGCCGGCTCATTTGCTACCCACGCAGCCGCCGTACAGAGCATCCTTGCCCCTTCTGCCAAAGCCCGGGGGGAAATATACTCTACGGTATCATGTCTTGTATGCATCCCGAAGCCATCCCGGTTCAAAGTAAGAGCTGGAACCCCTTTCCAGGCAAAGGTATTGGAATCACTGGCCCATACCTGATTTTTGATGGTCACGCCCAACTGATTTTCTTCCATAAGCTCCTTAAGCGCCATGCAGACAGTAGGGTCTGCCGTCACGCCAAGAACATTTCCACCAAGAAGCTGTCCAGCCAGATCCACATTTAGGTTAAACACATGATCTGCCAGCTCAGCCTGATGGTTTTTCACATAATTCTGACTTCCCACCAAGCCCTTTTCCTCCGAGCCAAACCAGATAAATTCCACAGTTCTCGCCGGACGATGCTCTGCAAAATAATGAAATGCTTCCATTACCATGGCACTGCCTGACATATTGTCATATGCCCCCGGTCCTTCCGGAACAGAATCGTAATGGGCTGTCACAGTCACAATCTCCTGGGGAAGGTCAGTTCCCAGAATGCGGACTGCCACATTTGCAGAATTTCTGAAAATCTCATTCTGCTGAACATTCAGCTTGCACACCGTAGCTCCCTTTTCCAGGATTTCCACTGCATCCAGATAATGAATGGAAACACCAGGAAGATCACTGGCTTTGCGTCGGTACTGCTGGGGAATCCGATCCTCCCCTTTATCAAGAGGGGTTCCGCATACCGTTATGAAGCCAGCTGCACCAGCTGCTTTTATCTTGTTTATCAAATTTTCACGTATTGGGTCACACACCAGCACGATTGCCCCTTTTGCCCGGGAAAGACTGATATCATCCCCCTTTCCCACATAAAGAAACGGAGCGGTGACACCTTCTTCCAAAGTGCAGGCGCCATTTAAATATGCCCTCACCGGATAGGATTTCTCATAAGGCTGGCAAATTACCAATTCCGCTTTCTTCTCCTGAAAATCCGGGCACTGGAAGAATTCCAGGCGTGGGGCCTGAATATAAGACCCATTTTCTGGCAGAGCGACGATCTGCTCTGCCTCTTTCAAAATATATTCGGCAGCTTTGTGCTCGCCTTTTGTACCGGATTCACGGACATACGCAGTGTCAGCTACGAACTGGTATGCCCGCTTTCCATCCGGATGAATTTCTGTATATTTCTTCATGCTATGCCTCCGGTACTTCTTCCATAATACGAATCAGCATATCTCCTGTACCTACATTATAGCCGCTGGTTGCGTAAATTCCAACAGATTCTCCATTGGTCACAAGAATCAGCGGAAGTTTGTCCGGATCCACATACATTCTTCTTCCCAGAAGTTCAATGTTTTCCTCGAAGGAATCATAATAAACAGAAATTTTCGGAAACGCCTTCAACACCTTGGAAAGCAGCGGATCCTGTTTTGCTTCCTTTGTACGGATCATAAAGGAAATAGCCTGTTCAAATTCATGAAACTTTTCAGAATGTTCCAGCATTTCGTTTAAAATATGTTCAGTAGGCTCTCGGCTTTCCTCCAGCCACATAAGAATTTTCTTTCCGCCCTTTGTAAGGTCTGCACAAGTTACTGCATTTCCATTTCCATCCCTCACCTCGAACTCCGGAAGGGAAATTCGCTCCAGCATATCGGAAAGCTGGGCTGCTCTTAAACGAAGCGTCTCACAGTAGTTCTCTCCTTCTTTTACAACAAGAGATTTCTCCCAGGAAAATTGATTTCCATTTGGCAGGCGGTTGGTAGTGATAATCCGGTAGGTTCCCGGAATCAGTGCCAGCCTCAGGCTATCGTTTTCCCAGATTCTGTGGGTAAGGTCCAGCGAAACGTACTCTCCTCCTACAAGACGTCCAATCGTCCAGTTCTGATAATAATTCCACTCAGCTCCGGCTTCTTTCTTCAAAGCAAGAGAGGCGCCGCCCTCCTGCTGTTTCAGAACCGGAACGAACTGACTCTCTGCCCAGTATTCCATTACATGGTTGTCTGGGTTCAGTCTGGCTGCAATGCCAAGAGTCCGGGCGATTGCCACGAAAAGCACTTTCTGAGAACGTTCTGTTCCAATTCCGGTTTTCAGGCATTCATAAGGAGTTTCCATAACTGTCTCACGCTCATTTTCCGGATAAGCCTTTATATGCTCCTGAATATAAGTCCAGATAGCAACCGGGTTCCTGGAAAATGCCTCTTTCTGCTCTTCTGACAAAAATCCCAGAATTCCTTTTCGGTATGGGCGAAGAAGCTCATACTCAATGCGGGGATTTAAAACATAACGGGCAAAAAGAGATTCTCCAGTCAGTTCCTCTGCCATATCTCTGACATTTTTGTACAATTCTGTATATGTATTTTTGTATCTTTTTCCGTATTCCAAATGTTCTTCCAAAACCTCGTCCACACAATCTGTGTAGTCTTTTTCTGAAAGATTTTCCATCATTGCCTGGCGAAGCTCTTTTTCATCCTCTCTGGCGAGAAAAGCAATTTTCTCCGGATTTACCCAATTCTCCTTTTTCTCTCTGCGAAGCTTGTTTGCCTCATTCAGACGGCGGGTTCCCTCTGCCTTTTGCTCTGGTGTAGGCATATCTGGGTTCACCGGTGTATCCACAGGTGCAATGATGTCAACCTTTTTCCACTCATCCTCAAGTACAGGCTCTCCTGTAAGTACCAGCTGAAGCAGTCCCTGGCATCTGGTATCCATATCTGCCTGGGCAAAGCCTTCCATATTCTGTAAAAAAGCAAGAACACGAAGGGTTCCAAGACCTGTTACAAGTGACACGCTTCCCTGCTCATTGGTTCTCATCTTCGCAATGGGATAATATTCTCCCATATTTAATACCTGGAAATGTACTTCTGCATTTGCCAGCGGCTTTTCCTCTTTATCTGTTACTTTCACAGAAATCCTTTTTACTTTTGCGTAGCGGGCAGTCTGGTTCAGCATGAGCGCAGCCCCTTCCTTGCCGATAACCTCCTCATTTCCTTCCGGGAAAAGGTCAAATAATCTGGAATGCACCATCATAGCCCTGGAAGAAGCATTGGTGAACCAGCCTTTATTCAGAATCATCAGTGGCTCACAGGCACCGGTGAAGTACCATTTTCCATCGCACCACAGCTCTACCCATGCGTGATTGTCATCGCAGTGGGACCATCTTGGCACATAGACCTGTCTGGCTGGGATGCCCACACTTCTAAGGGCGTTTACAAGAAAAACAGATTCCTCGCCGCATCTTCCGTAGCCTCTCCGGTATACGGTAAGTGCCGGAAGAGTACGCTCATCCCCACTGTGATAGGTAGCTTCCTCTGCGCACCAGTAATTTACCTCAATGGCTGCGTCGTTTGCTGACTTGCCCGCAATTCTGTCTTTTAATTCCTCCCAGAACAGCTTTCTGCAAGGAAGGACCTCCTCCTCATTTACACGATGGTCCAGAATGTAGTTTAGGAACATCTCCTCTGGCAGCTCTCTTACATATTCCAGACTGTTGTAAAGGAACAAGCCATGCTCTGCAAAATCCTGTAAATCTTCAAAAGAATAATTCACCAAATCACTGTAGGGTGCTGTTACATACAGATATTTCATGGCAAGGCCTAAATCCCTGCCGCATTTTTCCAACTTGCTGATAATCGTTTTCAAAGGCTCTCTGTCAGATCCAAGCTTCTGGCTCAGCCCCGAAAACTCTTCTTCAATTTTCTTCTCACTATTCTGAAGAAACATCACTCAATCCTCCTGTATCCAAACTGTTTTTCGCACCGGATATAAATATCTGGTACTAGTATGACTCACGCTAATTAGCAACCTGCTTCATTTGTCTAAATCTTCATCTACTGCGTTGTCGTCAGTCGCCGTAGCCACCGCTACGCCTCCTTCCTTCGCCTTGTAGATGAAAATTTATCCTGCATGAATCAGGTCGCCAATTGGCGTGAGCCATACTGGATCGTATTTGAAAAAAGCTCTTTCACCAAAGAGCCTAAATAGCATTTCTTTTTTGTGAAAGAGCATTTAATACGTTCCGGGCTTTTTGTACTTCTATCTCGCTGGTTCTGAAAATTTCATACTCGCTTAAAGAGGGCAGTCCCATACTCACTCCGTCTTTACGATACTGCATTTCACTTTCCAGCACAATTTTGCCTGTCATATGATAATCTGTAATTCCTGTTTTCTCATAAATAGAAGAAACGGCATCTGCATTCACTCCGGCTCCAGCCATGATATGAATACGGCCTGCACTCTTCTTCACCAGTTCTGCAAGAAGGCCAGAGCCATCTACACAGTTGTTTCTCTGTCCTGAGGTGAGAATGGTGTTAAACCCAAGAGAAATTGCCTGTTCCAGAGCTTCCTCCGGATCTCTGCAAACATCAAAGGCTCTGTGTAAGGTCACAGACATCCCCTCCGCTTCTTCCATAAGCTTCTCCAGATGCTTCACATCCAAAGTACCATCTGGTTTCAGCATTCCAATCACAACGCCCTGGGCTCCCAGCTCACGGAATCTTCTCACTTCTGAACGGATAATATCAAATTCATATTCTGTATAACAAAAATCGCCAAATCTTGGACGGATCAGCGCATGAATCTTAATATCACTGTGCTTCCTGATCTCACGGTAAAGGCTTTCGGAAGGAGTTGTACCTCCGATCACCACATTCCCACAAAGCTCAATGCGATCTGCTCCGCCTTTCTCGGCGGCAAGTACAGATTCCACAGAATCTGCACAAACCTCCAAAGTAAACTTTTCCATATCCTCTTTTCCTCTCACTCAGCTTGAACTGTACCTGTGACAAAAGCCACGGCACATTCTGATATTTATTAATACAAGGCAACTCCAAGGGAATCCAACATATCCCGGACAGACTGATCCGGAAATTCATCTGTAATAATTCCATCCAGCTGATCAAGCTGTGTAAATTTGTAAGATTCATTAAAGTAAAATTTTTCTCTCTCCATCACGGCATATTTATGCCGACTGCTCTCAATGGCAGCCTTCTTGGTAAGACCATCTTCAACGCCAAGAGTCGTCACAGTATGGTCCATCATGTCAATTCCACAGCTTCCCATAAACGCTCTGTCAAAACTGTACTGCCTGATTACCTGTATGGCTGCAGAACCCAGGAAACCATTTACTGTTGGATACATGATTCCACCGGTTCCAATTGCCGTGATCTTCGGATTCTGGGCGAGAAGCTGCAAAATATCAATCATGTTGCTTACGACTGTAAGCTGCATTTTCGACTTGGCCAACAGCTTCGCCAGTTCGATATTGGTTGTGGAAATATCCAGGAAAACAGCCTCACGTTCCCGGATCAATGTCATAGCTTTCGCTGCGATCACCATTTTCTTTTCCACATGATAGTTTCTTCTATCTATAACATCTCTTTCCAGCGGGTAATCCTGGGAAAGAATCGCACCACCGTAAGTTCTTTTTAATTTGCCGGCATTTTCAAGAGTTTTCAGATCTTTACGGATGCAGTCCTCTGTCACCTGAAACATTTCACTAAGCTCACGGACACGGACCTTTCCCTGTTCCCGAAGGACTTTCTCGATGGCTAACTGCCGTTCCTCAATAAACATCCTTCTTCCTCCTGTATATTGCTGTCTGAGTCACGAAAAGCCTGTCGGCTGCCCCAAAAGAGCAATTAACATAACTTTCCTTTCATCTGCAAACTATCATTTTTCGCACTGACTGCAGGCAACAAAGTGTCCCGGTTTCACCTCTACAAGCTTCGGCTGGCTCTTATGACAGCCATCCTGGCAAACCGGACAGCGGCTGCAGAACTTGCACTCATCTCCAAGTCCGATAGGATTGGGGAGAGTACCCTCCAGCATGATTCTCTGACGATTCTTCTCAATATCCGGATCCGGAATCGGGATTGCGGAAAGAAGCGCCTTTGTATATGGATGCATAGGATTCTCGAAAAGCTCCTCACTGTCAGCAAGCTCAACAAGAGATCCAAGATACATAACACCAATACGGTCACTGATATGCTTCACCATGGAAAGGTCATGGGCAATAAACAGATAAGTCAGTCCACGCTCTCTCTGGAGCTGCTCCAGAAGATTGATAACCTGCGCCTGGATAGAAACGTCCAATGCGGAAATCGGCTCATCACATACGATAAAGTCCGGATTCACAGCAAGGGCACGGGCAATACCAACTCGCTGACGCTGTCCGCCGGAGAACTCATGAGGAAAACGGTCTGCATGCTCAGCCTGAAGTCCAACCGTCTCCAAAAGCTCGATTACCTTGTCGTTACGCTCCTTCTTATTGGAAGCAAGACCATGGGCATCAATTCCCTCAGCTACGATATCCAGAATTTTTCTTCTTGGATTCAGGGAAGCATAAGGATCCTGGAAAATCATCTGCATCCTTCTGCAAAGCTCATGTCTCTGCTTTGCATCCAGATTTTTGTCAATCTTTGTACCATCGAAGGTTACCGTTCCCTCAGTAGGCTCATACAGATGAATCACCGTTCTTCCGAATGTAGATTTACCACAGCCGGACTCTCCAACCAGGCCAAGGGTTTCCCCTTTGTAAATCTGAAGAGAAACATCATCCACAGCCTTCAGGATTTTTTTATTTCCTACGTCAAAATATTTTTTCAGGTTCTTTACATCAAGAAGTACCTTCTTGTCATCATTTTTCATCAGAGTTTACCTCCTGTGCCATCTCATCCAGCATCCAGCACGCTGATCTGTGGTTCTTGCCGCAATCGGTATAATCAGGCATATATTTCTGGCAGACGATCATCGTCTCCTTACATCTTGCTGCAAACGGACATCCCTGAGGCGGATCCATAAGATCCGGAGGAGTTCCTGGAATTGCCTGAAGCTCGCCGCCCTTTTCATGTGCCTTCGGAATAGAACGAAGAAGACCCTTTGTATATTCGTGACATGGATTGTGGAAAATATCAGCCACATCTCCGGTCTCTACCAGCTTGCCGCCATACATAACAGCTACACGGTCTGCAATGTTTGCCACAACGCCAAGATTGTGCGTGATGATGATAATGGATGTCTTTATCTTCTTCTGAAGGTCACGCATCAGGTCCAGGATCTGTGCCTGAATGGTTACGTCAAGAGCTGTGGTCGGCTCATCTGCGATCAGCACCTTCGGGTCGCAGGCAAGTGCGATTGCAATTACAACACGCTGTCTCATACCACCGGATAACTGATGAGGATACTGATCATAACGTGCCTCTGGATTGGAAATTCCAACCAGGGAAAGAAGCTCGATAGCTCTTGCCTTACGGTCAGCCTTGCTCATCTCTTTGCGATGCTCCTTCAGCATCTCCTCGATCTGTTTTCCAACCTTCATGGTCGGGTTCAGGGAAGTCATTGGATCCTGGAAGATCATTGCGATCTCGCTGCCTCGTACCTGCTGCATCTGGCGCTCTGTGTACTTGGTCAGGTCATTTCCCTGGAACATAACACTTCCTTCTACTACTTTTCCATTCTTTGGGAGGATTCCCATAACCCCTTTCATGGTAATGGATTTTCCGGAACCGGACTCTCCAACCACTGCAAGTGTCTCCTGTTCATTCAGGTAAAAGTCCACGCCACGCACAGCCTGTACAACGCCTTTGTGCGTTTTGATATGGACGGTAAGATTCTTTACTTCTAATATTTTTCCCATAGCTGTACCTACTTTCTCATCTGTGGATCAAGGGCATCACGAAGTCCGTCGCCCAGAATACTGAAGCATACCATAATCAGCACGATAACGATAGCCGGGAAAATCAGTACGTGTGGATAGTTACGCAGTACCTGATAACCACCATTGATCAATACTCCAAGGGATGCCTGAGGCTCGGCCAGACCAATACCGATGAAGCTTAAGAATGCCTCGGTAAAGATTGCGCTTGGGATGGTAAACATAACGTTGATTACAATAACACTCACTGTGTTTGGAATCAGGTCCTTCATGATGATATTAAACTTGCTGGTTCCAAGAACCTGGGATGCAAGTACGAATTCCTGATTTTTCAGCTTCAGGATCTCGGCACGTACAAGTCTTGCCATATTTACCCATCCGGTAATGGAAAGAGCTGCGATAATGGTTCCTACGCCTGCCGGGAAAGCCATCAGGAAAAGAATTACGATAATAAGGCTCGGGATGCCTACCAGTACTTCGATAATACGCTGCATGACAGCATCAACCTTTCCGCCGAAAAGAGCGGAAACAGCACCATAAAGTACACCTACCACAAGGTCAAGGATCGCCGCTACAAGTGCGATCATAAGAGAAATTCTTGTTCCCATCCAGGTACGTACCCAAAGGTCACGGCCAAACTGGTCAGCTCCGAAAATATGTGCTGCACTTGGAAGTCCGTATACATTGCTATAATCTGTGTCTCTAAATGAATATTTACTGAAAATCGGTGCAAAAATGGCAAGCAGGATAATTGCGATCAGAATAAATAATGCTACAACTGCTGCCTTATTCTTTTTCAGACGAATCCACGCATCTGCCAGCATAGTGGAAGCCGGAGCTGCAATGTGCTCTTTCTCAGAGGCTTCTACCTTCGCTTTTTGATACATACTGCGGTCAATCTTTGATTTATCCACGATCAGCTCTCCTTTCCTTTGGCAAGGCGGATTCTCGGATCAATGAGAGAATAAGCCAGGTCAACAACTAATACAACCAGCATATAGAATGCTGCATAGAAAATCGTAATACCCATGATAACCGGATAGTCATTTGCCTTGATACAGTCTACAAAAAGACTTCCGATGCCAGGAATACTGAAGATGTTCTCTACAGCAAGGGAACCGGTCATAAGGTTTACTACAATAGGTCCTAAGATTGTAACAACCGGAAGAATAGAGTTACGCACTGCATGGCGCATCAGAACTTTCATCTGGCTGAGGCCCTTGGCTCTTGCAGTTATGATATAATCCTGATCCAGTACATCCAGCATTTCGGTACGCATAAAACGGGCAACCATAGCCGTTGCACTGAACGAAAGCGCAATGGACGGCAGTACAGAGCAATTCCAGCCTGTCCAGAATCCTACAGGGAGGGCCCCCCATTTCAGACCAATGTAATACTGTAAAAGGGCTGCTGCGACGAAGTTCGGCACCGAGACGCCCAACACCGCCAGGATCATGGTCAGATAATCAATTCCGCTATTGTGCTTCCAGGCAGCCAGGATTCCTAAGATCAATCCAATTGCAAGTCCGATCAGTACTGCCTGGATACCAATCAGAGCAGACGGTCCGAGACGTCCTGTAATAACCTTGGAAACGTCCTGGTTCACGTAAGTAAAGGAAGTTCCTAAATCTCCCTTCAGCATATTTTTAATATATTTCACATACTGCATGGGAAGAGAATCATTTAATCCATACATTTCCAGCACACGTTCCTGCTGCTGAGGCGTCATGATACTAAAACGCTCCGCATCAAAAGGTGTACCTGGAAGATTTTTCATCATGAAAAAGGTACAGGTTACAATTACCCACAAGGTAACCAGGATGTACCCTAATCGCTTTAATACATATTTCAGCATGACATCACCTTTTCTTTCTGTAAAAACAGACCGTATACCGGCTGTGACAGCCACTTCTGTATACGG
>ERZ1035006.1244-NODE-1244-length-17316-cov-11.046405_pt1 | contig 17316 bp, 13 predicted proteins | sample MGYA00520694_ERZ1035006 | MGnify/ENA primary metagenome ERZ1035006 (study PRJEB33766, sample SAMN09781746) | gut metagenome | biome: gut microbiome | host: Homo sapiens | place: Madagascar | study: EMG produced TPA metagenomics assembly of the PRJNA485056 data... | reverse complement strand
GAAAAAACCGGGCAAAGAACGGAAATTTATCTGAATCTCGGAATCTTTTCCATGCTGATCGCATTGTGGACCCTGCAGCAGAGCGGATTTCTGCAGTTTATAATCCCAGATGGAAGAACCCTGTATTTCGTGGATTTCTTCACCTTTTTCCTATTCCCCGTACCCTTTAATTTCCTTTTATATGATGTATGTAAAAGCAGATACCGTCAGGGGGCCTTATATATTTCCATCCTTTATCTGGTGAATATGGCGGTGGATGTTCTTCTTCAATGTACAGGAGTGATCGATATTTTCCGGATTCTTCCTGTAACGCATATTCTAATGCTGGTTAATACAGTATATATCATTGCGCTGATCCGCTATGAAGCCCAGACAAAAGAAAATAAAGTGGCCAGATATTTCCGATATCCCGTATACGTTATCCTGTGTTTCGGATTAGCAGAGCTATTTCATTATTACGGAACAAAATTCAAGAGTACATCTATATTTCTGCCACTTGGAACGATTCTATTTATCATCATGTTAATCTGGATCCAGGTATCCTGCCACTATGATCTGTACATCCAGAAGCAAAAGGTTTTGTATATGCAAAAGATGGCCAATATGGATATGCTTACTGAGGCAATGAACCGAAATGCTTATGAAAATATGGTAAAATACCTGGATGAACAGGAAATTGAGCTGCAAACAACAGGGGTGGTATTGCTTGATCTGGACAATCTGAAACTGATCAATGACAATTTTGGACATGACAAAGGTGACGAGGCTCTGAAGCTATGCTACCAGTGTATTCGGGAAGTCTTTAAAAAAGAAGAAAACTGTTTCCGCATTGGTGGAGATGAGTTTGCTTATGTATATCACAGCAATGGAAGAGAGGACATTGGGGCGAAGCTAAGGCTGCTGGAAAGTCTGCTGAGGGAAAAGGCCAGGGACCTTCCATATCCTTTAAGTGTGTCTGCCGGATATGCCTGCTATCTTCCGGAAACGGATATTGATTTTAAGGATATTGTAAGACGAAGTGACACCATGCTTTACCGCCAGAAGCGAAGGAAAAAGATAACACGGGCATCTGGCAATGAAGGCTTTCATCTGGAAAAACATCCGACACAGGATATTACAGATGAGGTGATTTTAAATGAAAAGAAGTACCAGAATACTTCCTGCAAAGAGCTTTGCGGAATCATTGACCTGCTTAGTTCAACTACAGATAACTATCTGTATCTGGTAGATTTCCGAACAGATTTTTACTATATCGCACCGCAGGCTTTGGAACGGTTCTGCATTCAGAAAAATGCTTTTTATAATGTTATGGACCGCCACAGGGACTTTGTATATAGGGAAGATTATCCTGCTTTGAAGGCAGAATTCGAGGATCTTCTTAGTACAGAACGCTGCACTCATAACATGGAATACCGCTGGCTGGACCTGAAGAAAATGCCCGTGTGGATTAACTGCAGAGGTTATGTGGTGCGAGATGATAACATGAAGCCGCTATATATGATGGGCTGCATCAACGAAATTGGCGAGAAGCAGAAGGCGGATAATATCAGTGGTCTTCTGGGAGAATCTGCATTAAGAGAATATATGGAAAAAATGGAAGGTTCCTTTGAAGAAGGATATTTGCTGCGGATTGGAATTGATCATTTTAAGGAAATTAATGAAGATTTCGGTCAGGAGTTTGGCAATTTTGTGCTAAGGGAAACTGCAAACTGCATCTCTGGCTGCATGGGAGAACATCAGAAAGTATACAAGCTGGTGGCAGATGAATTCATGGTAGTTGATAGTTCTTCAGATAAAATTCAGGATGCAAAGGTGCTCTATGAGAGGATTCGGGAAGCCATCATAAGGTTTATTGAGGATAATAAATTTACCGTCATATATACTGTTTCAGGCGGTATTTTACCCCTACATAATTCTGGAAATAGGGATTATTCTGAGGTTATGAAACTGGCGGATTATTCCTTAAATCATGCAAAGAAGCTGGGAAGAAACCGGTGCTATACATTTGAGGAAAAGGACTATCAGCTGTTTCTTAGAACACGGGAGCTGACGCAGGAATTAAGAGAGGCAGTGAGATACGGTTTTAGAGGATTTCAGGCTTTTTATCAGCCGGTATTTGCCTCTGGGAACGGAAATCTTTATGGCGCAGAGGCACTGATGCGTTTTACCTCTGAGAAATTCGGAATGGTTTCACCGGCAGAGTTCATCCCTATTTTGGAAGAAACTGGTCTGATCATTCCAGCAGGCCGCTGGATAATGCAGGAGGCAATAAAAAAATGCAGTCAGATCAGAAAGCAGGTACCTGAATTTAGGATAAGCATAAACATTTCTCAGGTGCAGGCCGCAAAGTCAGACGTAATCGTAGACATTGCTGCAGGAATGGAAGGTGCCAGACTTTCTTCTGATGCAATTGTCGTAGAACTGACTGAAAGTGACTTGCTGGAAGGAAATATCAAGGAGAAGCACTTCCTTACAGAGCTGCAGAAAATGGGGATCCGGCTGGCTCTTGATGACTTTGGGACAGGCTATTCCAACTTCCATTATCTCAGTGAGCTGAATCCGGCAATCATTAAGATTGATCGCTCCTTTACGGCTAGTGCAGTGGAGGACGAAGGGGAATATTATCTTCTTGATCAATTCTGCACAATGATTCATAGTCTTGGCCTAAAGCTTTGCATTGAAGGTGTGGAGAACCAGGAAGAATGGGCAAAGATCAGACAGCTTCACCCAGATTACACACAGGGATTCTTCTGGGGAAGACCTTGTTCTTATGAGGATTTTGTGAAGCAGTTTGTGGAGAAAATTTGATAACAGATTATAAAAAGCGACAGATGGCTTATGGAAGAGCTGTCTGTCGCTTTTTGCGGTGTATGATTATTTTACATAATAAACACGGTTTTCCTTAATTGCCGGTGCTTTGGGATAATCGCCGTCTACGTAGCCAAGAGCACAGTGACCGATTCCTTCGTATTCTTCTTCAATTCCCAGAGATTTCAGGAATTCCCTGCCCCAATCCGTCTCAAATTCCTGTTTGGCACGATGGATCCAGCAGCTTCCGATACCAAGATCATGTGCTGCGAGCATGAGATTTCCCATTACAAGACTGCCGTCATAAACACGGTTTGGCCAGTCTTTTTTTGCAAGAATGATGAGCATGGCTGGTGCACCATAGAATGGATCAAAGCCCTCTTTCCAGCCACCGATCTCCTGATTCATTTTTGAGATTTTATCACGAAGCTCCTTGTTCGTAACCTGGATGATGATGGTATTCTGCTGACCCATTCCACTTGCAGCATAAAGGCCGGCTTCAATGATTTTATCCAGAATTTCCTGAGGAACCATATCTGGTTTGTACTTGCGGATGCTTCTTCTTGTTTTAATGTTTTCTAATGCTTCACTCATTTTGAAACCTCCTGTAAATTGCTTTTGTTCCTGCAGGCGTGCTGCCCTACAGGATTTTATAGTAAAATGGTAGCACAATTTTCCAGGGAGGACAAGTGGGAGAGTGAATACTTTTCTCTATAAAAAGAAAAGTATTCACAAACCGGAAAACACAGATTATAATAAAAGATTGTTAAAAGAAAATTATAAAATTACGGAGGAGAAAGATGAGTTTTTTCAAAAAAAACGGATGTGGAATTCTGCTTTGTGTTGTACTTGCAGGGATTGCCACTTGTCTGTGCAAGCTGAGTATCGGCAGCTTTTCCTTTGAACTGATCGGTGCACCAGTTTTGTCTATCCTTATGGGAATGCTGCTCACATTTTTTGTGCCAGGTCTGGCAGTTGGAGAAAATCTGGCTGGTGGAATCAAATTTACGTCAAAGAAGATCCTGCAGTGGGCAGTTATTATTCTGGGATTTTCTCTGAATCTTGGAACAATCGCAAAGGTTGGCGGGAAGAGCCTGCCGGTTATTGTCTGCACAATTTCCACATCTCTTATTGTGGCATATTTATTAATGAAAGTGATGAAGATAAATCCAAAGACAGCTTGTCTGATCGGTGTTGGTTCTTCTATTTGCGGAGGTTCTGCTATTGCAGCAACGGCTCCGGTTATTGAGGCTGATGATGAGGATGTGGCACAGGCAATTTCTGTTATCTTCCTGTTTAATGTGATCGCAGCTCTTGTTTTTCCGGCCTTTGGCCATGCTATTGGATTTGGAACAGAGGGCTTTGCGGTGTTTGCAGGAACAGCAGTAAATGACACTTCTTCTGTAACTGCAACAGCAGCGACAGCGGAGAATCTTTACCACACAACAGGGATTCTTTCTGCAGCAGTAACCGTGAAGCTTACCAGAACATTGGCAATTATCCCGATTACATTAGTTCTGGCTTTATACAGAACAAAGAAGGTGAAAACCGCTGGAAATGGAGCAGCTAACTTTTCTATTAAGAAGATTTTTCCATGGTTTATCCTTTATTTTATCGGTGCGGCGTTAATCACAACTGTAGTTGGTTTTCTGCCGGAAAGCGGGTTTGCGTCATTCTATAATGACAGCTTTGTAATGGCAATGAAATGGCTGGCAAAATTCTTTATTGCCATGGCAATGGGGGCCATTGGACTGAATACAAACATTGTGAATCTTGTAAAAAAGGGTGGAAAACCAATACTTCTGGGATTTTGCTGCTGGGTTTCCATTACAGCAATGTCTATTGGCGTGCAGTATCTGACCGGAATTTTTGCGACCAATATCTGAAGATAGCAGGAATGGTTTTCAAACAGGCTTTAGCATCATCGGAATGTGCAAAATGAGGTGTGCAGGTATTTAAGGACATTATCCAATTCGGCGATTTTGCAGAATTGCCAATTCACTATTTGCAGATAGCCAGCGGCAGCCTCGATTTTGTGAGATTTCAGATGGAACTGTAATTGCAACTGCTGCATAATAAATAACTTTTTAATAAAGAGCCGCTGGCCGAGCTGCACCTGTGGAGTGTATTCTCGGCCGGCGGTTTTCCTTTTCATTGGATAACTTTTGCTTGCTAAATCGTGAAAGCCTGCTAAAATATGTATAACCATCTAATATTATACAAGGGAAGAAGAAGCTCTGGACGGCAATGCAGATGTTTACAATATTTTCAGCGAAAGAAAGCCCGGAAAGTGTGTATGGGAAATGAATCCAATCCACATTTTTCTGGGATGAGGTGACAGCTATGATTACACTAAACGATTATTTATATTCCGGAGACACGGTTTTAAAGATTTTACAGAAATATACAGAGGATCTGCGCAGGGAGGCGAAGAAGAATCATAACGAAATTGACCTTGTTCACAGCAATTTCCTGCTTCAGATCACGGAGCTGCTGGAACACAATGATTTCCTTACGGCTCAGTCCCAGAAAATTCGTGAATTTTATAAATATATGGCACATGAATACCCATTCCTTGCCTTTACCTTCAAGGGGAGAATCAAATCCCTGATCCGTGCGGAGGAGAAGTTTAATGGTTATATCGTGGAATATATTTACAACTATTACAGGAAAAAGGGAGCCTATCCGCCTCTTTCTGAGTTAAAAAACAAGCTTAGCTGCTTTCGGGATTTTATTGCCTACCGAATCGTGGTCTGTATGCCAAGATGCCACCTGAAACCAGGGGAAGACCAGGAACAGATTTCCATTCGCTATCTCTATGAGATTGCCAATATCCTTCCGGGATTCCTGGAGGAAAGAGGGTTTACCGCAGAATCTGCTTATGGAGTGAGGCTAAGTACTTCTCCTCTTTTGGATGACGAAGTGAAACCTTATTACAGGGATTACATCTGTGGGACAAGTGAATATGGCTACCAGTCCCTGCACATTACTTTTTATGACAATAGCTCCAGATCTTACATGGAGGTACAGCTCCGCACCCAGAAGATGGACGACACGGCTGAAATCGGCCCCGCTAACCATCTGGGCTATGAGAAGCGCCAGCAGGATGAGCGGGCAAGAAGAGATGTGATTCCGGAAGGGGGATGCATCTATTTCGATGAGGCCTATAAGCGGGGGATGAAGCTTCTGCAGCTGGAACTGGCAGAGTTGGATGTGAATATGTTCTCAGCAGTAAACAACAGTCTGATAAATGATGGCTGCGGCTTGTTCAGAGGCAGACTGATCTTACCTTATGAGCATTTATCCAGGTTTCAGAATGATGTGATTGACTGAGAGCTTCCGGAATTAGGGTATGTTTTTTGACGAACATATGTCAATAGGTAATTATTCGGGAACCGCCTGCTATTGACACTGTAACCAAGAAATGCTATATTACCTAGTAGGTTTGTATACTTTAAAACATAAAAGCGATAAAAGTGTAAACAGGAGAAGTGATAAAATGAACACAAGAGAAATGATAGATATCGCACTAAAACTTGCCGGTCTGGAAGAAGACACAGTCGATACAGAAATCGGATGCCCAGGAGAGAACATCCATCGTGTTCTTGCCGGAATCGATATGGATAACGCTACCCTGATGGCCGCAAAGGAAAAAGGCTATGATTGCGTAGTAGAGCATCATGGAATCATGGGAAGAGCCGTACATATTGGGGACCAGATGAAAAAAGATCAGATGATGCTGATGTATGAAAACGGAGTCCCTATCAATGTGGCACAGAAAGTAATTGAAGAAAGGGCATCCCTGGAAAGCCGGAAAATGCACTCCAAGAATCTGAACCGCCAGGCTGATTTCGCCAGATTTATTGAAATGCCTTACCTTGGTCTTCACAGCCCGGCAGACTTCGTAGGCCAGAAGATCGTACAGGACCGTATGAACCGTTTGATGGAAGAGAAGGGACTGTTCCTCACATTACAGGAAGTCTGCGATGCATTGAAGGAATTTCCGGAAATTCAGAATGCAGTACAGGATCCGGCAATCTGGGTAGGACATCCGGACAGCTACGCCGGTAAGGTCGTAGTTATGTTTAACGGTGTCACAGCAAGCACGGCAGATGTGTATAATACATTTTTTGACTATGGAGTAGGAACCCTGATTATGATGCATATGCCGGAGGACATTGCAGCAAAGGTACGTGAGCATAATAAGGGAAACGTGATCATTGCAGGCCATATGGCCAGTGATTCTATTGGAATGAACCGCATTCTGGATGAATGGGAAAAAGAGGGCCTGGAAGTGACAAGGATCGGAGGCCTGGTTTAAAGATGGAAAACGAAAAATTTCAGACACCTTCCTGGCTGGAAGAACTGCGAAAAGAATTTCCTGTGACGGAAAAATGGGCATATTTTGACAGCGCCTATGAAACTGGAGGCGCACGCTTTCTGGAAGAAGCATCGAGAAAATATTTTGCAGACAAATCTGATTTTTATCCGGGAATCCTCCAGATGGGCGGCTCCGGAAAAGGTAAGGCAATCGATCTTATTGAGAAAACCAGAACGCTGCTTGCAGAATTTTTAAATGCAAGAGATGGCCACAGTATTGCATTTACAGCAAATACCTGTCAGGCTGTAGCACTTGCACTGCAGAGCTATCCCTTTGAGCCAGGAGACAATGTGGTAGTCGGTGACATAGAGCACGTATGTGTGTTGTATCCGGCAATCAGCCTGAAACAGCGAGGTGTTGAAGTACGTCTTGTCCATCCGGAAACAGAATGGGGGCTGACTGCAGAGAAACTGCTGGAGCAGGTGGATGATCACACCAGATTTGTAGTGGTAAGCTATGTACAGTCTGCCAGCGGATACCGTATTGACCTGGAAAAACTGGTGACAGAATGCCATAAGAAAAACTGCTATGTGGTGACAGATGCCATCCAGCTCCTTGGTTTCCGAAAAATGGATGTAAAAGCATTGGGAGTAGACGCTGTGGCAGCCTCCGGTTACAAAGGGCTGCTTTCCATTGAAGGCGGAGGCTTCCTCTATGTGGCGGATAGCCTTCTGGAAAAGCTGCGCCCCTGGTCAGCAGGTCCCAATCCTGCACTTGTGATCAACAGGGAAAATGGCACCTGGACCTGTAAGGATGAACTGGATGCTCGCAAGCTGGAGGCAGGAACACTGCCATTTCACACGATCTATTGTCTCCATGAGAGCTTACAGCTGCTGAAAAAGATCGGAATGGATGAGATTTCCGGCTATGTGGAGCAGTGTTATCAGTATGTTTCAGAAGGATTGAAAAAGCTTGGTTATCAGATTGATACGCCAGAAGATCATCATTGCCATAGTATGCTGGTAGTGACGGAAGAGAAAGAGGAAATGGCAGATTATTTCCAACAGAAGGGGATCTTCTTTACTGCCGGACATGGGAATCATGTCCGCCTCGCAGTGGCACCCTTTACCTCAGAGGAGGATATGAAAAAATTGCTTGCAGCAGCTGCTGAATGGAAAAGCAGATTGTGAAAATAAAGAGCTCACTTTCTTGGAGAAAAACGTGGGCTGAAAAACAATAGATTAGGAGAGCTTATGTATATTTTTGACCAGGATCATGTGACAGAACATCTCAGCACATCTGCCTGTATTCAGATTATGGAAGAGGTTCTGAAAGAGGAGCAGGCAGGAAGTGTGACCCAATATCTTCGTACTGCCATTTCCATGCCAAATACCAATATCCTTGGAATTATGCCAGGCTATTCTGAAAAGGGATATTTCGGGGCAAAGGTTTTAAGTGTTTACCATACAAACGGGGGAACCGGCTACCCATCTCATCAGGGTGAGGTTATTCTTTTTGGAAAGGAGCATGGAGAAGTTTTGTCCGTCACAGACGCTATGTCTGTGACAAAAATACGAACAGGGGCGGTCAGTGCAGTAGCATCAAGGGCATTAGCAGGGAAAAATGCGAAGACCCTTGCAATTCTGGGCTGTGGAGCCCAGGGACGCTCCCATCTGAATGCTATGGCAGAAATATTTAGCCTGACGCAGGTGTACGCCTGGGATGTTTATCCACAGGCTGCAGAAGCACTTGCAAAAGCTGCTGAAGAAAAGGGAATATCCGGAAAGGCATGTGGTACAGTTCAGGAAGCAGTCGAAAATGCAGACATTGTCTGTACACTTACTCCGTCTAAGACTCCCATTCTGAAAAAAGAATGGCTTCGTCCGGGAACTCACGTAAATGCAGTTGGCGCCTGTGCACCGGCAGACCGGGAGCTGGACTCCGATCTGGCAGCTGAAAGTACATTTTTTGGAGACAACAGAGAATCTGTGCTTCACGAAAGCGGCGATTTCCTGATTCCGTTGAAGGAAGGACGGTATACAGAAGAACATCTGGCTGGTACATTGGGAGATGTGCTCCTTGGCAGACAAAAAGGACGTACTTCAGAAGATGAAATCACGGTTTTTGAAGCACTGGGCATGGCTGTGGAAGATATTGCCTGTGCGATTTATCTTTATGAACAGGCAAAAGGAGGTTCTGACAGATGAAAAAATATGTCTGCAAACGAGTGCTGATATCAGCATTTACATTATTTGTAATTGTTTTGATTATGTTCCTTCTTATGGAACTGATGCCTGGAACCCCTTTTAATGACGAAAAACTGGAGCCACAGCAGATTGAGGTCCTTTCCAGGAAATATGGATTGGATCAGCCGGTTCTTACCAGATTCTGGAAATATCTGACCAATACCCTGCGGGGAGATTTTGGTGTTTCCTATGTTCTGGCAAAGAACATGAGCATTACCGATCTGCTGGCCAACCGTTTCCCGGTATCCATCCGGATCGCTCTTTTATCCATGTTGATCGGAACCGTGGCGGGTATTATCCTTGGTACTTTGGCAGCGGTATTCCATGATTCTATCCTGGATCCTATTGTTTCTGTAATTTCCATGCTGGGAAACAGCATTCCGTCCTATGTTTTCGCATTGGGACTTATGTATTTCGTTGCTTATAAGGCAGGGCTTCTTCCTATTTTGTATAATGCAAAGGATTCTCTGCGATCAATCATTCTGCCCTGTCTGGCTTTGTCTACAACGGCAATGTCCAATATTGCCAGATTTACCAGAACACAGATGATCGAGGTGCTGGGCTCTGATTATATTTTACTTGCAGAATCTGAGGGAAACAAAAAAGTTCGTGTGATCATGCGCCATGCACTGCGTAATTCTCTGATACCGCTTATGACCATTATTGCACCTATGCTGGTATCTCTTATGCTTGGCAGCACCATCACCGAAAGTATGTTTGCAATACCTGGAATTGGAAGTCTTTTGATTCAGGCAATCCAGGTAAATGATTATAACGTGGTAATTTCGCTGGCTTTTATTTACAGTGCGCTGTACATTGGAGCAATGTTGATCGTAGATATTCTTTATGGAATTATTGATCCGCGAATCCGCGTGGCAGGAAAGAAATGAGGCGGATCATGGACGAAAAATTCAAAATTGTTGGAGAAGAACAGAAAACAACGGTAAATAAAGACTATACGGATATTCCCAGATGGAAAGATGTTTTATACCGTTTTACAAGAAACAAAGGCTCTGTTCTGGGAATGCTTATAATTCTTCTGGTAATTGTTTTTGCCTTGTTAGGTCCCTTTGCTTCCCCATACGGGTTTGATGAAGTAAACACCACTTACCAGAATATGCCGCCTCGAATTCCGGGAATTGAAAAGCTTGGAATTTTTGACGGAACACGTAAAGGGGTAAATATTTATGAGCAAAAGGGATGTGAGGACCAGTATTTTTACTTTGGAACGGATACGCTGGGGCGTGACCTGTGGACCCGTGTCTGCTATGGAACCCGTATTTCCCTTTATATTGCTCTGGTGGCGGTATTGATCGATATGGTAATTGGAATTACATACGGCATGGTCTGTGGATATTTCGGAGGAGCAGTGGATATGATTCTGCAAAGAATTGTGGAGATCATAAACGGAATTCCGCAGCTTGTGGTGGTAACGCTACTGCTTGTAATTCTGAAGCCCGGACTGTTTACCATTACGCTGGCACTTTTGATTACAAGCTGGATTGGTATGAGCAGGGTCGTGAGGGCTCAGGTTCTGCAGCTGAAGGAGCAGGAATATATTCTGGCTTCCGGTACCCTTGGAACCCCTACATGGAAAATCCTTTTTAAGGAAATCCTTCCGAATACGATGGGCCAGGTTATTATTCTGGCAATGATGTCAGTTCCAAGTGCAATTTTTACAGAGTCCTTCCTTTCCTTTGTAGGACTTGGAATTCCCGCACCGCTGGCATCCCTTGGTTCCCTGATCAGTACAGGATTTAAAAATATCCTTACTTATCCATACCAGGTAGCCATCCCTGTTGTGATTTTTTCCGCACTGATGATCAGCTTTAACCTGACAGCAGACGGACTGCGAGATGCAATTGACCCGAAGATGTGGCAGTAAAGGAGAGGAAAAATGGAGAAGAAACCAATTCTTGAAGTAAAAGACCTGAAAATTTCCTTTCAGACAAAAGCCGGATCTTTACAGGCAATCCGAGGTGTAAGCTTTGATCTGGAAAAAGGAAAGACTCTTGCTCTTGTAGGAGAGTCTGGCTCTGGAAAATCTATTACAGTACGTGCAATCATGGGAATCCTGAGCAAAAATGAAAAAGCAGAGGGGCATATTTTATATCACGCACCCAAGCCAGATGGCAGTGATCAGGAATATGACATTCTTGCAATGAAGAAGAAAGATGTGATCTCACAGATCTGTGGAAAAAATATCGCAATGGTTTTCCAGGACCCAATGACCACCCTGGATCCTACAATGACCATTGGAAAGCAGGTTATGGAGGGCATGAGACTTCACCTGAAGCTGAAGAAGCAGGAAGCCTGGAAAAGGGCTGTTGATCTTCTTTCAGAGGTTGGAATTACAGATCCTCAGGCCCGCATGAAGCAGTATCCCCATCAGTTGTCAGGAGGAATGCGTCAGAGAGTTGTCATTGCCATTGCCCTTTCCTGTGAGCCGAATGTGCTGATCTGTGATGAGCCGACAACAGCGCTGGACGTAACGATTCAGGCCAAGATTCTGGAGCTGATCAGCAAGATTCAGAAGGCAAGAAATATTTCTGTTATCTATATCACCCACGACCTTGGCGTAGTAGCAAAGGTGGCAGACAGTGTTGCAGTTATGTATGCAGGCCGCATTGTGGAACAGGGAACGGTACGTGAGATTTTTTACAGCCCAAGACACCCATATACATGGGGACTTCTTGATTCCGTACCGGATATTGCCGGAACACAGGAGCGCCTTTACAGCATTCCGGGTAACCCGCCCAATCTGCTTAGCCAAATAAAGGGAGATGCTTTTGCACCCCGTAACAGATATGCACTGGCAATCGACTATGAGGAAGAGCCGCCTAGATTTCAGCTTACGGATACCCATTATGTATATTCCTGGCTGGAAGATCCAAGGGCACCTAAAATTGAGCATAAGGTAAGAAAGTGAGAGCACAGGATGGCAGAAGAAAAAGATGATATTCTGCTTCAGGTAACGGACCTGAAACAGTATTTTAAAATGCCTGGGAGGGAAATCCTGAAAGCGGTGGATGGTGTTACCTTTTCTATTCGCAAGGGAGAAACCTATGGCCTTGTAGGAGAAAGTGGAAGTGGGAAGACGACCATTGGCCGTGCATTGATCCGGATTTATAATCCTACAGGCGGAACGGTTCTTTTCAATGGAAGAGAAATCAGCAAAAAGCTTTCCAGAGCAGAGAAGAAACAGCTTACAGGGGAAATGCAGATGATTTTCCAGGACCCGCAGGCGAGCCTGAATCCCCACAAAAAAGTGATTGATATTATAGGGGAGGGGCTGGATAACCATCATTTGTACAAGACAAAAGAGGAAAGACTTCAGAAAATCCTGGCGATCATGAAAAGAGTAGGTCTGGATAGTGAGCAGGCATACCGTTATCCCCATCAGTTTTCCGGTGGTCAGCGACAGAGAATCGGTATTGCCAGAGCTTTCATTGCAAATCCCCAGATGGTGATTGCGGATGAGGCAATCAGTGCACTGGATGTGTCTGTTCAGGCACAGGTGGTAAACCTGATGAAGGATCTGCAGGAAGAGCTTGGAACAACCTATCTTTTTATTGCACATGACCTGGCAATGGTCAAGTATATTTCCGATCATATCGGAGTACTGCATCTGGGTCATCTGGTAGAAACAGGTACCAGAGATGAGATTTTTAATCATCCGGTCCATCCATATACGAAATCTCTGCTTTCTGCAATTCCGGTTACAGATCCGGATGTGGAGCGGAACAGAGTTGCGATTCCCTACGACTATGCTTCAAGCGGCATTGATTACAGTAAGGGAACCTATCACTTAACAGAAGGTGAACATTATGTACTTGCAACGGACGAGGAATTTACCCGCTGGAATGCATAAGTTTCCAAATAAATTTTATTATTCCAAAGAGGAGGATATTATGAAAAAAACATTACTTAGCGTGCTGCTGTCTGCAAGCATGATCGCAGCAGCAGGAACACCGACCGCTGTAATGGCAGAGGAGGAGCGTAACTTAGTGGTTCCAAGTTCTTCTACACTGTCTACCCTGGATTCCGTAGTTGCCTCAAACTCAGTTGATATGACAACGATCAGAAGCTGCAACGAGGGTCTGTACCGTGATTCCAAGGATGGCATTGTACTTTCCCTGGCATCTGAGGACAAAGTAAGTGAGGATGGACTTACTCATACATTTACCATCCGTGATGATGCATGCTGGTCAAACGGAGAGAAAATTACAGCATATGATTTCGAGTATGCATGGAAACGTCTTGCTAACCCGGAGACTGGTGCAGAATATGCAGATATGCTGAATACTGCCTGCATCAAAAATTCAGAAGCAGTAACAACAGGTGAAATGGATGTGGACCAGCTGGGATGCCATGCAGAAGATGAGAATACTTTTGTTGTAGAGTGCAGCCAGTATCTTCCTTATTTTGCAGACCTTCTGATCATGCCATGCTTCTATCCGGAGAACCAGGAATTCGTAGAATCTCAGGGTGATCAGTATGGAATGACTGCAGACAGCGTTCTGTACAGTGGTGTATTTATGGTAACAGACTGGGAGATGGGATCTGATACTGTTGTATTGAGCAAGAACCCATATTTCTATGATCAGGAGCTTTCCAACCTGGATACCCTGACCTATCAGACCATTACAGATACTTCTACAGGTGTTATGGCTTATGAGAGCGGACAGCTTGATGTGCTTCAGCTTACAGGTGATTATCTGGATCAGTATGCAAATTCCGAGGATCTCACCTATGTAAATAATGCAACCTTGTATTATCTGCAGCCAAACCTTGAGAATGAGTATTTTGCAAACGAGAATTTCCGTCTGGCGATGGCTCATGCCATTGACCGTGATTCTATCTGCTCAGACATTCTGAAAAATGGTTCCAAAGGTGCAGGATATCTGGTAGTAAGTAATTTTGCAGCAAATGATGAGGGTGTAGATTTCCGTGATGTTGCAAACAAGACTTATCAGGAATATGATCCGGAGCAGGCTGCTTCCTACTGGGAAAAAGCAAAAGAGGAGCTTGGCACAGATTCTGTGACAATCACCTTACTCTATGATGATTCTGATGAGATTCCTACTATTGCGCAGTTTATGCAGGCTGGCCTTCAGACAAATCTTCCAGGACTGACTGTTGAGCTTCAGGCACAGCCAACCTCCAAGGCTCGCCGTGAGCTGATGGCAAGTGGAGATTATGACATTGCTCTTACCCGTTGGGGATCTGACTACAACGATCCGTCTACCTTTATGGATCTGTTTAAGACAGATAGCTCTTTCAACTATGGAAAATATTCCAATGCAGAGTATGACCAGCTTGTAACAGATGCTACAGGAAAAGACATTATGGATACAAATACCCGTTTCCAGGAATACATTGACGCAGAGGGAATCCTCCTTGATGAGGCTGGAATCATTCCTGTTTGGGAAGTTGGACGTGCATATCTGGTTCGTAGTGGAGTACACGTAGATTTCACTGTTGACAGTGGATATATGTTCCAGTATGCAAATATGGACTGATGAAAGAAATTGAATTTGAATAGTCAGGAATAAGAAACAGCCCTGGGCACAGTTTGAAATTGTGACCAGGGTTGTTTTTGTTTGTCTGATTTATGTGGCCAAAGAGCTTTCAGCGACAGCCGTGACAAATACGGAAATTCGCAGAGTGTGTTTTCTGTAGTTTTATTTGTCTGAAACAGCTGCTTTTACATAATAGTAAAGTGACCGCACTCCGAATCCGGTGGCACCTGCTGGCTGGCAGTCGGATGCAGAGCGGGTAAAGGGCAGCGCACCGGAGTCAATGGAAAGGAATGGCACATCATCGTGGAAGCAGTCAAGAAAGAGTGCAGCCAGGATACCACCAGGTTCTCCGGCAGGGGCATTATTCAGATCTGCCACAGGGCTTTTCAGGAGATCTCTGTATTCATCATAAGCGGGCATCTGGGCATATTTTTCTCCGGTGAGGTCTTGCAAGCTGGATAAACGATCGTAAATAGGCTGGGCAGTAGTAAGAGCTGCAGCGCAGACTTTTCCATAGAAATTGCATACACTTCCTGTAAGACCTGCTATTTCGATGATCTCTTTCGGATTTTCATGGCGTGCACAGTAGGTGATGGCATCTGCCATACTCAGACGTCCTTCCGCATCGGTGTTCTGTACATATACAGTCTGGCCGCTCATGGAAGTGTAGATGTCACCATTTCGGTAGCTTCTGGAACCTACTGCATTTTCACAGGCAGCAATCACTGCGGTAACGTTGCAGGGAAGCTTTTGTGCTGCGATAGCACACATAGCACCGATTACAGAGGCAGCACCATTCATGTCATAATTCATAAGCTCCATGGAACTGGTTTTGATGGCCAGTCCGCCAGTATCGTAGGTAATGCCCTTTCCAACGAAGGCGATTGGCTTTTCCTCTGGTTTGCCGCCTTTCCAGCGAAGGATCAGAAAGCGGGGCGGTAGTGTACTTCCTCTGGAAACCGCCAGGAAAAGGCCCATTCCAAGCTTTTCGCAGGCTTCCTGGTCCAGAATCTCCACTTCAAAACCATATTGTTTTCCCAGAAGCTGAGTGCGATCTGCCAGTTCCTCTGGTGTGAGGACGTCTGCTATCTCATTGACAAGATCTCGTGCAGTGATGACGCTGTGAGCGATATCAAGCCCTTCTTTTAATGAGGGCTGCAGATTTGCTTCTGCATGAACGTAAACCGGAACCTGAAAGAAGGAATTCTTCTGGCTTTTGTATTTATCAAAGCCGTATTCACTGAGCGGAAGAATGGAGGCCAGCTGTGTGAGAAGCTGTTCCTGAGTGGCAAAGGTGAGCTGGTCTGTGCTGTCGATATAGAGGCAGGTGCTGTGTAAAGCTTTTATCTGCTCACCAAGCTTGGCAGACAGTTTCCGGAAATCATCAAAAGGATGAGCTATAGAACTGTCAAATCCGGCAAGAAGTAAATTCAAGAAGCCATTTTTAACCGGCAGTCTGAGACTGCGGACCTCTTTATGGGTAAGAGTCAGGGAATCATTGGAGAATATAGAGTTCCATGTACTGTTAAGCTCCTCATCTGCAAAAGAAACCGTAATGCCAGCCGCCAGAAAACCAATGACAGTATCACAGCCCTCCGGAATGGAAGAAGTAGTATAAAAAATCATAATGTCTCTCTCTTTTCTGTAAATTAAAGTGTACAATGTATTGCTGTTACATTCTGGAAATAAATGTATTCTTATCTTACATCCTAGGGGAAAAGTTGGCAAGTGGCAGATAGAAAAATGAAAAAAGGCATTGCAGAGAATCCTGCAATGCCTTTGAGATTATTTTTCCGGAAACATTTTTCCAAATAGAAAACGGATAAGTGGGCCACAGTACATGAGCTGCCAGAAGAAGGCTACAGGGAAGTTCATGAGGGTGGTCTGGAGCCATACAGCTACAAACTGGGAGCCTGCATTTTTGAATAATATTGTGGCAATAAGGCTCATGATCGGGCACATGATGCAGATGATCATGATGGAAATTGCAACTGTAATCGCAAATGGTCTGTCTTTAGGAGTTACGATGCGAAATGCAAGCTTGTGGGCAAGATTATCAACAATGAAGAATTCCAGCACAAATGCAACAGGCCACATGATCTTCATCTCGCCGAAGGCCATAAGGAATACCTGGTTGCTCATTCCGCCGATATTCAGGGAAATATTGTAACAGATCATGGCGTAAACCATAAGAAAGGCCATCATCAGAGTAAAAATAACATTTTGAAACTTGGTTTTTGGCATAAAATTGTTCTCCTTTTTTGAAAAATGGGTACAAAAAAGACACTTGTGTTGTTCGTTATCAAGCATACACTTGTGTCGTTTCCAATTTTATACCAGAGCTAATTTGTTATTTAGTTGTTTACCGAATGAATATTATACCAGAAAAAATAGAAAATGCAACAGCAGAGTGTGTAGA
>ERZ1035006.1243-NODE-1243-length-17319-cov-4.718084_pt1 | contig 17319 bp, 18 predicted proteins | sample MGYA00520694_ERZ1035006 | MGnify/ENA primary metagenome ERZ1035006 (study PRJEB33766, sample SAMN09781746) | gut metagenome | biome: gut microbiome | host: Homo sapiens | place: Madagascar | study: EMG produced TPA metagenomics assembly of the PRJNA485056 data... | reverse complement strand
TGGTTCAACGGCTTCACCGGGGCTTATTTTCTGGATGAGTGATGGGTGACGAGAACGGGAAGCCCCGCTATGCAGGGATTCGAAGGATGGAAGCGCCTTTCGGAGGGTGGCAGAATCCTTTCATAAGCTTTTTGGAACCCCGTGCAGCATACCGCACCCTTTTTGCGCCTGCATAGGCAAGCGGTAGAACAGGAGTCAGGATCCATAGACATAAGAAACCTCTGCTGTATCGAATTGCGGCAGAGGTTCTTTCATTTTCAGGATACAGGGGGTCGCCGTGATCCATTGCAATCGAGAAGCATTTGACTATTTGACAAGCAGCATATATAATGAAAATGCTGGATGCAGACAAGCGTGATCCATAGGGGAGGGAAGTATTTTGCAAATCCATGAATTCAAGCTGAAAGACTTGCAGCCTTCGCAGCTTTATATTTCGGAGAAGAAATTAAAAGCGGTGGAAGGCTGGTTTAATGCCGCAGATCTATCCAATTTTGATGCGATCCCTATTAAAATGTTGGATAATCGACCGGTTATAACAGACGGACATACCAGAGCGGCAGCTGCATTGCGGGCTGGCCTGGATGCGGTTCCGCTGGTTTGGGATACGGATGAACTGTCATGGGATCTGTACCGTACCTGTATTGCAGCCTGCCGGGAGCAAAACATCCAGTCACCGGAAGACCTGCTTTCGAGAATTCTCTCAGAAGAGGATTATGAAGAAAAATGGTACCGGTGGTGCAGCCGTATGCAGGCGGAGATCATCACCATCAAGCCCTTTACCCGGCAGAGAATTCCGGATGTCCTGGCCTTTGAACAGGCACTTCGTGAAGAAGAGGACTTTTGGTATTGGGAAATTGATGCGGCGTATACCAAACCCTGTTCGCCCTGGAGAATCGCTATGGCCTGACCATCGAGACCAGAGACGGAGAGGTCGTTTTTCGTATTGATCCCCGGAAGGGGAAGGATGCCGCCCGTGTTTCCGAAATGGTCTACGCCTGGGCTCCCGTTGCGGAAAAGTACCGGGCCGGGGAGATCAGTAAGGAAGAATACGACAAGTGGCGCTATAACTTTCCGCAGTAGGACGATACGCAGATCTGGGCCAAGGTGCCGTCGCAGGAGTTCAGCGACGCTATGGTCAAGGCGTTCAAGAACAAACTGAAAGAGTAATACAAACTGGGATTTATTGACGCAGGCCGACTTTGAAGCCGGAACACACTGCGCTGCGAGGAAAACTGTACTTTGAGAGGACAAATGGTATGATTATTCACGATTACGATACTCAAACCGAACCGATGATCAGCATGAAAACTGTCTATGGAGAGCAACAGCATCTTGTCGATAAATGCCTGATCATTTATTCTAAAGTGATTCATGATTATCTGCTGAATAATTATGATTGTTCTTTGATCGGTGAAATACCGGTATGCAACGGCAATATAGGCATCTACAGTTTCATGCTCCATGGTGAAAAGACAGCATTCTACCTTTCCGGAATCACCTCCACATTTGCGGCCGAGACGGTCTGTGACGTCAATTGGCTGACCGGTGCTTCGAAGTTTATCATGTTTGGCTCATGCGGTAGTCTCGACCGGGAAAAGACTTTCGGGAAATACATCATCCCTACGGAAAGTTATCGTGGAGAAGCATGCTCCTACTATTACGCGGAACCTGCGGATTACATACAGATCCGGAACGCAGACAAGCTTTCTGCCATTTTCGATGAGATCGGCGCACCCTATGTGAAAGGCAGGGTATGGACGACAGGCTCCATGCTCCGTGAAACCGCAGGGCTTGTCCGCAAGAGAAAGAACGAGGGCTGCCTGGCTGTGGAGATGGAACTGGCCGGAGTTGAGGCTGTATGCAGTTTTAATCATTTTGAATTGTATGATTTTCTTGAGAGTGGAGATGTGCTCGGTGAAAGCGGCTGGGATATTGAAGCCCTGCCTGCCGCCAATCATGACCCTGGGAAGCTCATGATTGCTTTTGAGATAGTAAAAAGAATATGAAGGTGATTCCGGGCTGGAGGATAAAGGAGGAATTGGGAAGCCGAAAGCGATTTGAGCAATAGATCGGGACTGTGAAAAGCCTGGAGGAGACAATGAATTTGCTTGTTAGAAATGCGAAGAAGACAGATTATCATGCAGTCAGAAAAATAATGAATCAGGTTCAGGAAATGCATGTGGCATGGAGACCTGATATCTATAAATCCAATGAGAATTTCATATCAGAAGATATTTTCGATCTTATGATCAGTAGCGGAAATCTATATGTTGCGGATATAGACGGAACAGTTGCGGGGGTTCTGGAAGTAACATATAAGCATGTTGAAAGTCCCGCCCATGTTAGACGAGATGTGGTTTTTATTGAAAGTATGGCTGTTGACGCTGACTTCAGGGGAAATGGAATAGGACATCAGTTTTTTGAGAAAGTGAAAGAATTGAAGATCGTTTCAGGTTCTGATGGAATAGAACTTCAGGTAAATGCCAAGAACAATGCCGCATATGAAATGTATAAGAAATATGGTTTTACAGAAAAATCAATAAACATGGAACTGCTATGATATAAGAGATAAGGATGAGGCATATACAAAGGTTATCTGAAGATGAATTCCTAACAACGAAAAAAGCCCTTCGCTGCATACCCACAGCGAAGGGCTTTCATAATATGGATCGTCTTAGCCGCAAACCGTTCAGAATGACTCCTTTACCCCAAAACCACTTGGTACGAAGAATAAAGGGAAATCATGCGGCTGTTATCAAATTGTTATCAAAGGAACTATTGTGAAGCCTGAAAGCCTTGATATTGCTGGGTTTTTCGGCTTTTGTACCTCATTCCCACTCGATGCAAGGACACATATCTTAACGGATTTTGTTTAGATCATATTTGTTCCTGTTCTTCTGAGGATTTTGATTCTCCATATTACCCTGGCTATACGGTGGATGCTTATCAAAATCTTATCAGGGGTGATAAGTGCTGCGATGATTGCTGAGAATGCTTTTTCATTCTCGTGCACGTATTATTCCAAGTTGTTGTGAATCACATAAGTACTTTTCCAGTCAGGACAGCCAGCCTTGCAGCTTTGCAGATAAATCGGACGCACAGTAGAGCACACGAAGCACTGTTACCGTATCTGCCTCAATTGTGTAAATGGCAGAATAATGGTCAACAATCGCCTGCCGGACATCTTTTGGCAGTTTCGGAATAATATCCATGATCTGAAATCGTTCCGGAAAAACATTCAGGGACTCGATTGCTTCTGCAATTCGCTCGTACTGTTTTATAGCCGTTGCCGGTGAACCCAGCTTCTCCGAGATATAGCCGTAAATCTCCTCCATATCCCGAAGTGCCAGACTTGAAATCTTTACTCTGTACTTCTTCATGCGTGCTGCTTTCTAAACTGCGCAAACGCAGCACTGGCATCCTGAACGTTCCCGGCCTCCACATCCTCCAGCCCCGCCTGGATGGCGCTGCGAAGCTGCTGGGCAGTCATTTTGTCTGCGTTTACACTGTCCGGCGCTTTTGGAAGCGCAATGGCAAAAGGAATGCTCCCGGTCAGGGCAATTTGGCGCAAAAACATATCCACAGCCGTTGCCATAGGCACCCCCAGCTGCTTGAGCACGTCCTCCGCCTCCTGTTTTACAACAGGGTTTACACGGAGATTCATGGTTGTTGTCTTTTCCATAGCGTTCGCCTCCTTGCACTCATTGTAACGCATTTCACGTTACAAGTCAATCATATCTGCAAAAAACTCTGCCGTGCTCATTTCAAAAAAACTCAGCAGAGCATTTTATTTGGTTATCTCATTCCCACTCGCCAAATGAAATCACTTTCTAAACATTTCTGTTTTGGCTATTTGATTTCAATTGATTCGCATTATCCTTATCCTGCATATTTTCAGAGTTTTTGCTATCAAAAAGCTATCAAGGGATGCTATCACGGTTGAAAAAGCGTGGTTTCCCATGTCCGTATTATACCAAGTTACTATTGAGTGCGCAAGCATCTTTTGGGTTCCTAAGGAAATTTTAAAAGGTCATACAATATTCTTAGAAAAGTATGATGCATCTGTTGCATTCAAATCAGTTATATGTTATAATATCAACACGCAGAATTTTACTTTTGCGTGTTGAAAGTTGGTGACTAATTGAGTAAGTACGAGATTGCAAATCGGGTTTTTGATTCAGTCGGAGAAATTGTGTCAAAAGCAGATCTTGTTTCCGCCGGACTGAAGTCGCAAGACGTTTATGCCCTTGTTCAGCAAGGATATATTGAACGCATCAAACGGGGGTATTATAAAAAATCCGTTGGAGAAGTGCCAAAAGAGGAACAGCTTCTTTCCAAATTGATGATAACAGGGATTGTATGCGTTGAATCGGCGCTGTTTTACTACGGATATAGTGACTTTGCACCCCGTGAGTGGTCCATTAGCGTGCCCAGGTCCTATTCCAGAACAGTAAAATTGATGCAGGAAGAAGTGCCTGTAAAAGCCTATTATGTTCAAAAAAACCTTTACCATCTGGGCGAAACAACAGGTACTTTTAATGGCGTAGCACTCCCTGTATATGATCGTGAGCGTACCATCTGTGATTGCTTTAAATACCGAACAAAGCTGGATAATGAATTGTTCAACAAAGCGGTCAACAGCTATGTTGCTGACCCCAATAAAAGCCTTGCCAATCTGGCAAAGTATGCAAAGGAAATGGGCGTATATAAAAAATTGATGAGTGTTATGGAGGTGCTGCTGAATGGCTGATGTTGCTGCATCCGTATTGGCACGGCTTAAGAGCAAAGCGGCAAAAAGTGGCAGAAGCTATCAGCTTTGCTTACAGCTTTTCTGCCAGGAGGAGTTTTTGCGCCGACTGGAAAAATCTAAATATGCGGAAAACTTTGTTCTAAAAGGCGGCCTGTTCATATACTCCCTCACTGATTTCGATAGCCGTGTAACGGCAGATGTTGATTTCCTGCTCAGGAAGATTCCCAATACCCCAGAACAGCTAAAAGCAGTACTGGAGGAAATCGTGTCCACCGAAACAGGCAATGACTTTACCATATTCGAAATCAAAAGTGTAGCCCCCATTGCGATCGCAAAGAAATACGCCGGAATCGGTGCTTCCATTGTAGCGAAAATTAAGAATACGAAAACACCTTTTGGAATCGACATCGGTGTGGGCGACATCATTGTTCCCCGGCAGGAAAAGCGAAGGATCCCAACACAGCTTGATGGTTTCGATGCACCTACAGTGAATACCTATTCATTGGAAACAACAATTGCCGAAAAAATCGATGCCATTCTCAGCCTGATGGAATTCTCCAGCCGAATGAAGGATTATTACGACATCTACTACCTTGCCAATAAATTTGATTTTGACGGCGCAACACTGACAGAAGCGCTGCAAAAAACCTTTGAAAACCGTGGGCATCCATTTACGCTGGAACAGTTTGAACAGGTAGTGCACTTCGATAGTGATGAGGCAATGCAGAAAAAATGGAGAGCATTCTGCCGAAAAATTGATACAAAAGCCGATGACTTTAGCGATGTTCTGAATACCATCGAGGGTTTTTTGACAGAACCGCTGTCTGCCGCTGTCGGCAAATATGCATTCACTCAAAAATGGTCCGCGAACATCTGTGCGTGGACCAATATGGAGGAACGGCGTGATGTGTAGGCCAATAAATGATGAAACCGATGTAGCTTCCCTCGTCAAAGATATTGTAGAAAGAGAGCGTCTCATCAACACATTCCAGTGCTTGGGATGTGTTGATCAAAATGATGCGATCCACAAGATCCAAGAATTAAGGGTATGTGACAAAGAAGTTGCAGAAGCGACCTCAGTACAACTTGCCGTTTCTTCCGTACCCTTTCGTATAGCAACAAACGAGCAAATTGTTGGTGAATTGATTATGCAGCGAAATATTTTGCAAGCAAAATTATTCAAATTACAGATGGAGGGCCAGAGATGAGTACCAATGTGTCAAAAGAGAAGCGGGAAGACCTGCTAGATAAAATCAGGCAAATTCGTTCCTTCATCGCTGCCGCTCCTCAGGATGAGAATACAGGTAATCTACTCTCCTATTTGTCTGACCTTGAAAAAGATGTGAACGGGAAGAAATATGGGCTTGTGTTCGAGGAGCACCGGGAAGAAATCGACGAGGTGCTGGACAGCCACACGCCGGTGCTGACGGAAAATCCAGATTTGTTCATTGACCACGGCGGACAGATGAATTTTCTCATTGAGGGTGATAACCTTGCAGCCTTGAAATTGTTGGAAAAAACTCACAGGGGAAAGATTGATCTCATTTATATTGATCCTCCATACAACCGAGGGGTAGATGATTTTAAGTATGATGACGATTTTATTGTAAAATCGGACAGATATATTCATTCAAAGTGGCTTTCATTCATCAAGGAACGACTCGTGATTGCAAAAAGGTTATTATCCGCAACAGGGGCCATCTTTATCAGCATCGACGATAACGAACAAGCAAACTTGAAATTGCTCTGTGATTTTATATTTGGAGAAAGCAATTTCGCAGGGATGATTCCTTGGAGAAAACGAACTGCAAAAACCGATGTCCCTTTTGGAATCTCACAGGACTACGAATGGATATTAATCTTTGCTAAAAGCGAGCAGTTCAACGCTTTCACAAAAAGGGAGAATCAAAGGAAATACTTTATTACCGATGATATACCAGGACGAGAGTGGAGAGCTCACGACTTAACTACACAGCGGACAGCAGCGGAACGTCCAAACAGTGCTTTTACATTGGTAAATCCCAAAAACGGGAAAGAATATCCCGTAAATCCAAATCGCGTTTGGGCTGTTACAAAAGATACTCTTCCTCAATATCTTGATGAGAACCGAATTGTCTTTCCAGGTGATTATGACTTTTTGAAAATATCAAAACCGCAAATGCGCTATTTCAGGGATGAAGATGAGGGCAAAGCTCTCAAAAAGACAGGAAGTGTAGCCGGAGTATCTGCAACAACCACTCAGCTTCCAGCCGATGTTGGTATGACCAAAGAAGGAACTGCGGATTTAGGAAAGCTATTTCCTGATAAAGCCTTCCCATATCCTAAGCCAGTCGAGCTAATTAAGTATTTGATACAAATCGGTACAGTCAATAAAGATAATGCTCTGATATTGGACTTCTTCGCTGGTAGTGGCACCACAGCGCAAGCATTGCTGCGGCTAAATGAGCAAAGCAACGCCAGCAACCGTCGCTTCATTCTCTGTACAAATAATGAAAACAATATTTGTCGGGATGTGACCTATGAGCGCATCTGCCGTGTCATTGACAAGGAAAACTATGCTGCCAGTCTGAAATACTACAAGGTTGACTATATTCCTATTTCGGATCGTATGTACTACGAATACGCCGATGAGCTGCTTTTGCATATCCGTGAACTTGTCGAGCTGGAAAACGGCATCAATTTCACAGGTAATTCCGAGATTGCCATTGTGTTGACCGATGAGGAGCTTGACGATTTTGTGGCAAATATCGAGGCTTATGGCAAGTGCCGCAAACTGTATATGGGGCACGATCTGTTGCCTGATGTGGAGCAAGAACAGTCTCTTGCGAACCACGGCATTGAAATCAATATTATTCCCGATTATTACTATCAGGACTTGCAGGAGGTGTAAACCGTGCAGCTGAAAAATTTTCAATTGTCGGCCGTAAAATCGCTTTTTGATGCGATGGACAAGCCTGCCCGTAATATCATCCTAAAAAGCCCTACGGGCAGCGGAAAGACGATAATTCTTACCTATTTTATGCATCAGTATGTACAGTCCTACCGCAATACCGTATTTGTGTGGCTCACCCCGGGCAAGGGCAATTTGGAGGAGCAGAGTAAGAAAAAGATGGATAGATATATTCACTCTGCTCAAACAAAACTGCTCTCCGATGTAATGACAGGCGGCTTTGAAGAAAACGACAACTGTTTTATCAACTGGGAAAAGTTGACGAAGAAAGGCAATAATGCGCTAAAAGAGAGCGAACGCACCAATTTCCTCGAACATATTGAGTACGCTTTGGGCGCCGGATTACATTTTATCGTTATTGTGGATGAAAGCCATCAGAACAACACAGTGAAAGCAGATGAAATCATCCAATACTTCCATGCGGATAAGATTATCCGCTGCTCTGCTACTCCGAAAGGTATTAAAAATGCGGAAATCATAGAAATTCCAGAAGCAGATGTTATTGCCGAGGGGCTCATCAAGAAAATGCTCATTATCAATGAGAATTTTCCGCAGCAGGTGGAAATGGATAATGCAACCAACTATCTGCTAGAGCAGGCCTATGCCAAGCAGCGTGAAATTCGTGCAGAATTTCTTTCCGCCGGGAAGGACATTAACCCTTTGATCGTAGTACAGATTCCAAATAAATCGGAGAAATTGCAGGATGATGTGGAACGCTGGTTTGAAACGCAAGGCGTAACCTATGAGAATGGCCAGCTTGCAGTATGGCTCTCTGATATGCACGAAAACTTGGATGGCATTGAAGAAACCAATGCTCCTTCTGTTGCTGTTATCATCAAGCAAGCTGTTGCCACGGGCTGGGACTGCCCGAGAGCTGCTATCTTGGTAAAACTTCGTGACAATATGGATGAAACCTTCGAAATTCAAACCATCGGGCGTATTCGTCGTATGCCTGAGGCGCACCATTATGGCAAGGATTTGCTGGATAGCTGTTATCTCTATACTTTCGATGAAAAATTCACTGCCGGTGTCAAATTGAGCCTTGGCAAAGGGGCTTTGGAAGCAGTTACCTTGTTCCTCAAAAATGAGTATAAGAACATCACATTGACATCTGAGCAGAGAACGATGGTAACGGATCACCGCAATCCGAAGAAGGCCCTACTTTCCGTCGCAAAGTATTTTGAAGAAACATTCGAGACTGGCACGAATAAAGCAGAGAACCAGGCACGATTACAGGCGGCAGGATTTGAATTTAGTGCTGATATTTTGCGCCATACCTTTTCGGGTGAAACTGCAACCTTAGACTTTGCTTCGGCAGATATGAACACAATCGTCATTACCGAAAAGCTGAACACCCACGACCACGGACATATGTATCATCAGAAGGTGGGTAAGATTGGTATGGAGATCGGAATGGAATATAGCTATATGAACACGATCATTCGTAAACTGTTCGATCGTAATTTTACATATAGCCGCAAGATCCTCGCAATGGAGCCGAGAGAGGTTTATGCCATTGTTATCAACAATGCCGATTTACTACGACACACCGTGCGTGAAGCGATGGCAGCTGAACTTCAGCAGCTTACCCTCGATATCAGTCAGGTATCCAAGGTGCCGTTTCATATTCCACAATCCTGCCTCTTCACCTATGATGGTACGGCAAAGACACAGTTGGAAATGAAGAAAAATGTATATCAGGGTTACCTTTCCTCAGCGGAAGTCCGCTCCTCTTCGGAACGCAAATTCGAAAAATTCTGCGAAAAGTGCGACACCGTGAACTGGGTATATAAAAACGGTGACAAAGGTAATGAGTATTTATCTATTGTTTATGCGGATAATTCCGACAAGCAAAAGAATTTCTATCCTGACTATATAATTGGCGTAAACGACGAGGTTTGGATTGTGGAAACCAAGGGTGGGTTTGACCGTAGCGGCAACAGTCAAGATATTGACATTTTTACGCCGAAAAAGTTTGCTGTTCTGAAAGATTATTTGGACCGCTACAGATTAAAGGGCGGTATTGTCCGCTACGATGAGAAAAGCGAAGAGCTGTGTATTTGTATGGACAACTATTCTGAGAATATTAACAGTGACAGTTGGGTCGTATTGAGCGATATTTTGAAATGAGGTGAAAGTCTTGAAGATAACTGACCATAAAGTGCTAATTGAGTTTTCTCCAGCAAAAGTTCAGTTTTTTAGAATAGATCCCGAAGATATCTCGGTCACTTTAAAAAGTATTTTGCGTGTGCTCATGGATCTCTCTTGGCTCAGTAAATTCGATCAAGACTTTGAACAAAAAGCGTTTGAATCTCGGGCAACTAAAACCATAGAAGATATAAAAGCGAAGTTCGATCAATGTGTCGATGACGGTATCACCAAAGATGCTGGCGAGTATGTGGTATCTGAATTGGCCAGAGAAACTATGATCTCTAAACTGGATTATTTGGACATTCCTCTTGCTGAACTTGTTGGGAAAAAGCGGTCAGGTAACCCTGGATTCGATTTCCATTCGCAGAATAAAACCACGGACACGGTTATATTTGGGGAAGCAAAGTACGTTACTGCTACAACAGCGTATTCATCAGCATTGCCACAAATTGTGGATTTTATCGGGGATGAAAAAGATGTTGAGGATCTTCCGGAATTAAAGCCTTTCTGCACAACATCAGCTTTACAAAGAGCAGCCAATGGCATCAAAGGATTTTCTGCGGCATTTTCGGCGAAAACTACCAGCACAGATAGAATAATTGCTAATATCAAAAAACGCTCTGACTTTCAAGCTCTACTTCAATATGAAGAACTCATTTTGGTGGCGGTGGACTTATGAATACTGTTTTGGAAAAGGGTAATATCATTGCAAAAATTCGAAGAGGCGAAGATTTGAATCAGATTATCGACTATGTCAAATCTGAAATCTATCAAAATGGGCCCCGTAGCTCGGTTGTTTTAGAAATAGCGTCATACTTCAAATTATTTCAGCCAGAGTATTTTAAAAAGTATGAGCAAGAGATCATTACCACGATGGGGCTGTTTTTCAAACACCCTCAAATTGAAAACCTTGCAGGATCAGTATTCGAAATGTATCATCAAGAACTCAAGGGTGAGTTCGGCAGTGATTATACGCCGATGCAGGCGGATATTCTTAAAAAGATAAGAGATTTGCAGTACTTCAGTTTTTCAGCGCCAACAAGTACAGGAAAATCTTTTGTGTTTCGACATCTTATTTCTGAATGTTCCAATGATGTGGTTGTTATTGTTCCATCAAGGGCTCTTATTAACGAATATTATGACCGATTGAACCGCCTCGTAGATAGAAAGAGTGTAAATGTTTTAACATTTGTTGACAGGATAAACACCAAACACGTTCACCGAAATATTTTTATATTGACACCTGAGCGTGCGAAAGAGCTGTTTAAAAACAAGGATTGGCTAAAAATTGATCTGATACTATTTGATGAAGCCCAACTCAGTGATGAGCATTCGGTCCGTGGCCTTTACTTTGATAGTATTGTGAGACGGGCACTTAAGTATTTTCCGAATTCGAAATTCGTTTTTGCCCATCCGTTTATTGAAAACCCTGAGGCGCAATTGCAGAAAAATGATATTGAAATCATCAATACGACTGCAACATACAGCAATTATGAATTAAAAAATGTTGGACAAATATTTTATACCCACGACATCACAAGCCAGAAATTCTATCATTTTGGAAGTGATCCAACAACATTAGGAACGCGCAAGTTAGAAGCAGACTTTGATCCAATTGAATCGGCGTTGAAAAAAGGCGGCAGCGTGCTGATCTATGTTCCAAAGTCCCATATTTACAGCAAACAGATATATGGTCAATTTCAAAAGTATATTTCTATGTGCCAACCCATTGATGATCCAATTGCAATAAAAATGATAGATGAGCTAAAGGATTACATAGGCGCTTCAACAACAGATAAGCTGTTTTATAACTCGGATATGCTTGAAAAACTGAGGTGCGGCATTGTAGTTCATCATGGCTCAATGCCCTTGACAGCTCGTTTGATATTAGAGCATTTTACGCAACAAGGCTTCTGTAAAATCTGTTTTGCAACTTCTACGCTGGAGCAAGGTATCAATATGCCATTCGATGTAGTCTATCTTGACCGCTTTGAAGAAAGCAAAACGCTTTCTGTAAAAAACCTGATAGGCAGAGCTGGCCGATCTACAGCCAAGCCCATATTTGACTTTGGAAGTGTCATTTTGCGACCGAATGCAATGAGCAGATTCCGAAAAGTGTATCAAAAGAAGAACATTCTCTCGTCAAAATCTCGATTGGATATCACAGATGATAAAATGGATGAGAAATATGAGGAATACAAAGAAGCAATTAAAACCGGAGAATTCTCAGATGAGTATAACCTTACGAATAAAGATCTTGAGAAACTAAAGTCCGACAGCGTTACTACTGTTGTCCCCACATTGCTGGATATGATGTTTACCGGGGCAGATTTTGTATTGCCTAATGCGGTGGCAAAAGAAGTATATGAAGATTTTCAATGCTTATATAAGCAGTATCTGGGACGAGAGCTAACTGCGGCAGAGAAGTATGTTTTTGATTCAGCAATTAAAATAATGATTTGGAAAGTGCATGGCAAAACGTTTAGCAAAATCTGTCAAGAACGATATGCTTATGTTTCTAATGTTGCCCAGCGGCGATTTTTAGCAAAAGCGGGTCAGCAAAATCGTGCGGATAATCTACCAGTTCGGTACATTGCGGGTTATAGCGATATCCCGGATAAAGAATTACGTGCTTATCCTCTGTTTCCGGTTGGGACAAAGGGGAAGGATGTTGATTACGACCGTATTATCTACGATACATATGATTTTCTTGATAAACTTATAGGATTTAAATTGAGCGATTTGTTCTATGCGATTTTTCATCAGTACTATCTTGCATATCAAGACAATCGGGCTGAAAGGTTGGCAAAATATATCAAGTATGGAACAGAGGATTCAACCGAGATATGGATGCTTCGATATGGATTTTCGTTTGAAGAAATTGAGTGGCTGAAGCCTTGTGTTGAATGCGTTGATCAGGCAGAAATTCGTTTCAACGATAAAATAAAGAATCTAAATGAACTTCAGAAAAGCATTATAGACAAATACTTATTTTAGACTTCTATGTGTTAAGTCATCATTATGAGATGGCGATCGTGTAAAACACCGCTGCCATCTCTCCCCCTACATGACATCTATACTTGCGACATCTATTGCTCCGCTGTGGATATCATTTATTTGCTCATCTCATATTATCTTCTTCCTTTAGTCAATATTTGTAAAGTACCTGTTTGGAAAGAGGCGGTCCCAAAGATGTATGGTTTTATTAAACTGCATCAACCAGGGGCAGGAAGATCGGTAATAGAATGGTTTTCTCCCTCAGTAGGGTACTCCCCGCATTCAATTCGTCCATTAATCACACGGCAATATCCAGTACATTCTTCAGCTTCTCTGAGTAACGTTCTTCTTTTCCCCTTAGAATAAGGTATTTTTAGATTGAACTGCCAGAAATTGGCGTTGGCATCCATTATTCCTTTCTTTTTCACATACTCCCCTATTCGTCCAATCCGTGATATTCCGTCACATTCCTCAAATACTCCTCCACATCCCCATGCAGAACCAACTCCGCATACGCCGCAGGGTCATGGTCAATTAGCCAATGCAGCTCTGACCTCTGATACATATTCTCAGCAAATTCATCTTCAATGGCAGGCGTATAAATGGAAATCACCCGCCCATCATTGCCCCAAACTTCTACACAAGCTGTATCAATATTGAATTTGCAAAATAGGATTTTCATTTTGTCCCCCTCCTCAGATTTTTTGTATTTCTCTTTGCCAGTGCACTCGCCGCCTGTTTCCGTTCCTCGCTGTACGGCGGTGTCAGACGGAAGCTGAATCTTCCTTTCCGCACTTCAAAGGTCTTGCAGCCGTTGCAGTCATCGTCCAGTTGGCGGCACTCTGTGGGATATTTCTCTGCGAAGGCCGCCAGGCGGTTTTTAAGTTCTGTGTTGTAGGTGCAGATCTCCACGAATTCGTCTGCTTCTGTAAAATAAATGCTGGTTCTCTTTTGCTTCTTGGTAAGTCCTGTTTTCATAAGTACCCTCCTATTGTTGAATAATTTCCCCGGCTCTGCACCCGGGAAAGTTTGGCATTTTTCTGGTGGGAAGCGCCTGAATGAAGCGCTGTCCTATTCAGGCGCTCCCATTGCATGATTTATGACTTTTCCGGGTCTACACGGGATTTACCGTGCCCCATCCCTGGTGCGGCCCATATCCCTGTTTTTCCCAAAGAATCGGCCCAAATCGTACCGGTCAATGATGGCGTTGTAGACCCGGAGCTTGTCCCGGAGATCGTTGTTTTCCTTTTCGACCTTATGGAGCTTCATCTGGAAGCGGGGTGAACGGTAGTAGGCCAGATCTTCCCGCAGGGAGGCAATCTCCGCTTTCAGCTCGTTAATGAGACTCTTTGCGGCATCCAGCGCCCTTTGGAGCACTCCCTCCCGCTTCTCCTGGGCAATGTACTTCTTCGCCGTGGTTTTCAGCGCCTCATACTCCTTGCGTTCCAAGATCACCTTGGTAGCAGACAAGGGCACCGGCTTGGCTTCAATCTCGTCCACCTTTTGGATGGCTACCTGCTGCTTCTGGTAGCGTTCGATCTTCTTTCCAAGGGCTGCAGCTTCCTGGGCTTTGGCAGCCGTCTGCTCTGTCAGCCCTTCCAGGCGCTGCTGCTCCCGTTCCACTTTGAACTGGGTCACGGTCAGATGCTCCTCGGAGCTGCCACGCTCACCACGCTCCAGGTCTGAGTAGCCCGCCGCCCGCATGGCGTTGTAGAAATCATCCTGTAAGACAGAGTAGGATTTCCGCAGAACCGGCTTGCCGGATTTGGTAAGCAGTGGTTGGCCGTCCTCACCGGCGGCTGGCTGGGAGGCCCATTTTTTGCTCATGCTCACCTGGTGAATCCGCTCCTTCACCGTTCCCACCAGGGCCGGGTCTTTGCAGCGTTTCGTCCAGCGGACATCCTTTTCCACCACTGGGATATAGACTACATGGAGGTGGTAATGGTACACATCCTCTCCCAACTTTTCGGACATGGCCCGGTTTCGTTCGTCGGCGTGCATCACTGCCGAGAGGATCTACTGTTCGCCACCCACAATACTTACGGCTGCCCGGTAAGCGTCCTTATAAAACTGCTTGGCAAATTCATAGCCGCCGTGGTTATAGAAGTAGGCGGAGTTCACATCGAAGACCAGTTCTCCAAACTTCTCCGCATCCGATTTCAGGCCACGGGTGGAGATGGTGCCGGAGGCTACCATGTCATCAAATGTTGCGGTGTAGTCACCTGATGGAGATTTGAAATGGACATTCATCGGCGTTCGCTCTGGGACAATATCTTGATTTACATAACTTTCTTTCTGCCGCTCATTGTGGGCCTGTGCGTTGCCAACCTTGGCGGCTGTCATCTTTGCATTTCTTGCGCTGGTACGGTCAATACCGTCGCCTCTTGCCATAGGCAAATTACCTCCTATTTTAGATTTTTGAAAAACGCAGGCTGCGGGGGAGCACTTCTTCGGAAGTGTAATAACCCACTATGATACTTTCATCCTGCGGCTGCAAAGTATCGTGGGCTCTCCGAGGGGAAAACGGGGAATGCGGCTCCTGCGGGAGCCTTGGCCGTTGCTGACGATGTACCACATCATCAGCAGCGGCATGGACACCAGCGTTTCCGTACTCCCGTACTGCACCGCTGCCGTCCACAGTCCGGCTCCCAATCTGCGGATTGAGCGCCGGGGACGGGGGATGCGCTTTGAGGTGTGTGACGGTTGTGACGATTGTGACGGTATTTTTGATACCGACCCCGCTACCAAAATAATCGTCACAACCGTCACCAATCGTCACACCTTCTGCTTTCGCAGTCGGATGAAGCTGCCATTCCGTGTCCGCCTCATGGTGTATTCCACCCCATATTCGATCTGCAGCTCCCCCGCTTTCACGTTGAGCTGCCGGGTCAGAATATTGGGCGGCATCTCCTCTTGCAGAGCCGCTGCCAGTTCCGTGGCGCTGCCGCTCCACTCTGGGACATTCTCCTTCAAAAGGCTTGCCACCTTTTGAAGCAGCGGATCGGGAGGCTGTTTCCAGAGCTCTGTTTCCGCATGGTCTAGCTCCCAGGTGAGCCTTTCCATATTCCGGGTCAGGTGTAGCCGCTGATCCGGCTGGTCACGCCCTACAATATCCAGTGTGGCATTCTGGTCTGTGCGTTTTTCCTTTTGGAGCAGGAACGCTCCATCCGCACAGCCCAGCAGTCCTGTGGTGCCGGAAATCATTTCAAACTTATCCCCGGAAGGCTGCTTCCGGGTGTGATGTACCAGAAGCAGACACACGCCGTTCTTGTCCGCAAACTGCTTCATCCTGCCAACAATGTCATAGTCGTTGGCATAGCTGTAAGCGTCTGTGCTGACTTCCCGGATTTTTTGCAGGGTATCGATAATGATCAACCGGGTGTCTGGGTGTTCCCGGATGAACTTTTCCAGCTGTTCATCCAGTCCCGCCCCTAGCTGCTTGGCGCAGATTGCGAAATGGAGCTTGTCTGTACCTTCCACGCCGAACATCCGGGACATTCGCTCCTGCAATCGCTGGTAGTCATCTTCCAGAGCCAGATAGAGAACCGTGCCCTGGTGGACTTCATACTCCCATAGCCTTTGCCCGGTGCTGACATGGTAGGCCAGCTGTGCCATAAAGAAGGATTTTCCCACCTTCGGCGCACCGGCAAACAGGTAAGTGCCGGAATAGAGAAGGCCCTCAATGACCGGCTGCTTGCTCTGGTACACTGTCTCGTACAGCTCGTTCATGGAAACCGTATGCAAATAGGCCGGGTCTGCCATACGCTGCATCTGCTGGAAAAATTTTTCTTGAGAAATGTCCTCCAGGTCATTGATTTCCGGGGATTCAGCTGTTATAATCTTGGTAGTTTTTGATTGGATTGACTGCCCTGCATCTGCGCCAACAGATGCGTTAAGGGCGGTCTTTTCTTTTGTTTCATTCATTCGCATCTTCTCCTTTCAATCCCTGCATAGTGACGGCAATAAGATCGATAGTACACAGCAGTTCATCAGGAACACTGCTTCCTGCAGCAATGCGTTCCAATTCTTCATGTATTGCCGCCATCTGCGTTTTCAGCGCCTTATACACTCTTGGATTCGGCTGCACGACCACTTCTCGTCCCATGCACTTTCGATAACAGTATTCCTGCTTGGGAAGTCCGGACAGGGCAACAACTCTGTTCAGTTCTTCCTGTTCTTCGGGGGATACCCGGAAACCGACCGTAATACTACGGAAGCGATTCTTCCTGTCTACATTTTTTGCTGACATAAAATCAAACTCCTTTTCCAATGTCATCTAGTTTGTTTGCCATTTCTTTCTGTTTAGATGGAAACAGATGGGCATATCGATAGGTAATCTCAATGCTTTCATGCCCCACCCGGTCGGCAATGGCAACCGCCGAAAAACCCATGTCAATCAGCAGGCTGATGTGGCTGTGCCCTTACGGTATAATTACGACAAACCGGAAAAGCCCCGTATATCAAGGGTTTT
>ERZ1035006.1239-NODE-1239-length-17363-cov-8.014040_pt1 | contig 17363 bp, 10 predicted proteins | sample MGYA00520694_ERZ1035006 | MGnify/ENA primary metagenome ERZ1035006 (study PRJEB33766, sample SAMN09781746) | gut metagenome | biome: gut microbiome | host: Homo sapiens | place: Madagascar | study: EMG produced TPA metagenomics assembly of the PRJNA485056 data... | reverse complement strand
GAACCAAGTATGAAAAAGGACAATAAAGGTTTTTCACTCGTTGAATTAATTATCGTTATTGCTATCATGGCTGTATTAGTTGGTCTGTTAGCTCCCCAGTATTTAAAGTACGTTAACAACTCTAAGGTATCCACCGATGTAAGCAACGGTCAGGAAGTAGCTACTGTATTTAACGTAGCATTTGCAGACAGTGTTGTTACAACCGCTGATTCACCGATTTCAGCAATTGATGCTGCTTGGGGACTGAGCATGACAACTTTCCCTGATTCTAAGTTAACCCCCGGTACTGCTGCTTGGGTAGTAACACTTGGCGACAATGGTGTAGAATCAGTTACCTTAAATGGCATGGAAGTATGGCCGGATCCCAAGCAGACAGGTGGCTATTACGAAGTAAACCATAAATAAATCTTACTAATCAGAAAGGCACAATCCTATGAATGACATCCCTACAATGTTACAGATAAGTATGTATATTCTTATATTCTTGTATGGAATCGTGATTGGTAGCTTCTTAAATGTGGTTATCGTAAGGGTTCCCAGGAAGGAGAGTATCGTGAAGGTACGTTCCCACTGTGAGAATTGTGGATATCAACTGAAATGGTTTGACCTAATCCCTATTTTCAGTTATCTGGTATTAGGAGGCAAGTGCCGGAAGTGTAAGACTAAGATATCCGCTCAGCACCTCATTTTGGAGGTGCTGAACGGTATCCTTTATGTATTCACCTTTTTTATAGCGGGCTTTTCTGTTCCTACCGTTTTACTCTGCCTGCTTTTCAGTGCGTTACTGGCGCTGAGTCTGATTGATTTTAAAACCTATGAAATTCCGGTGGGATTTCAATATGTAATATTTGTCCTGGCAGTATGCCGGACGATACTTGACAGAGCCAACTGGTCAGAGCATGTAATTGGTTTTTTTGCGGTCAGTGTGGTACTGTATCTGATGTATGTGATCAGTAAAGGAGCCGCCATTGGTGGCGGTGATGTAAAGCTGATGGCAGTCTGTGGATTGTTTGTCGGCTGGAAATTAATAATTTTTGCTTTTTTATTGGGGTGTATCGTGGGCTCTGTAGTCCACATCATACGCATGAAGCTTTCCGGAGAAAGCCATGTTCTTGCCATGGGACCGTACTTGTCAATCGGTGTCTTTGTAGCGGCGCTATGGGGGAATCAGATTTTGACATGGTATTTGGGAATATTAGGCATAACATTATAAGAATAAAGAAAGTGCTTGTCCGGTGAGGGGTCATTGGGAGAGCGACAGAAAGGATATTTTATGGCTAAAATACTTGGTATTGAAGTTGGCAATTCCTTCACACGAATCTGTGAACTGGATTATAAGACCAAAAACCCGAAACTTTATAAGTATATTACAATTCCTACTCCCAATGGAGTAATCAACGATGGATTTTTACAGGAAAATGTAGAGTTCTCCCTGGCAATCAAGAAGGCTCTCAGTGATAATAAGATAACAACCAAGCAGGCAATTTTTACCGTTTCTTCTAACAAGATTGTTACAAGAGAGGTTATGATTCCTGCTGTTAAGACAAATCAGGTAGGCACATATATCCGTGCAAATGCAACAGATTATTTCCCTATTGATTTGGCATTATATGAATTGGCACATGTAGTACTCGGTACCGTAAAGACGGAAGGCGAGGCGGATAAGCTTCGTGTAATGGTTATTGCAGCCAGCAAGGAGCTGATTGCGGGATATACAGCGCTGGCAGCTTCCTGCGGCTTACGTATTCAGCATGTGGATTATGCCGGCAACAGTGTATTCCAGCTTATGAAAGAGGAATGTGGTTCGGAAACGGCATTGGTAGTAAAGGTGGAAGAGGATTCCACCATTGCTTCTGTTATCTGTAACGGAGAACTGATGTTACAGCGTAACTTAGCAAGCGGCATTGACAGAGCGGTTAATATGATGGTACAGGCGCCGGAATATCCGGAAAACACCTATGAAGCAGCATTCCAGACTATGTGCCGGAGAGCATGCGTAAAGGTGGTTTTAAATGAACGTACCCGTATGATTGAGCCGGAAAGTAATGCCGGGGAAAGCGAAGCGGTGACGGAGGCCAGAAAACGTATCACGGATACCTTTGCCCAGCTCATCAGTAATGTGGCACGTGTAATTGAGTTACACAATACCAAGAACAGAAACAATCCCATTACCAGTATCATTTTAGTGGGTCTTGGGGCGGATGTCATTGGGCTGAATAAACTGTTTACCAATGAACTTGGCATACAGACTCAGGTGATTAAAAACTTGGGTGGTGTTTCCTACTTCCATTCCGTAGATCAGGAAAGTATTGCCAAGTATGTGGCAAGTATCGGAGCCACCTTTGAACCGGTTAATCTTTTAGGGGACGGTTCTAAGGCAAAAGTAAAAACTACAGTAGACTATGGAAAGCTTTCTGTTCTGATTGGTGTACTTGCGGTTGTGGTAATTGGCGGTATGTGTGCATTGGCTATCCCTCCGTATCTGGAAGAACAGCAGACTGAAAAGGATTTAAAAGAAAAGATTACATTGTATGAGCAGGCAGAAAAACTGTATAACTCTTATAACGGCTTAAAGAGTCTGGATGAGGAAGTGGCAATGCAGTACCGCATTACTGAGCATCCAAACAATAATCTGATAGCTTTCTTAAGCGAAATGGAAACAAAGCTTCCTTCCGATTCCTATCTGCAGGAACTGGTATCCAACGGAGAATCAGCTGCACTTAAGGTAAGAGCATCCAGCTATGAAGAGGCTGCAAAAATCATTGAAACTTTCCGAAGCTTTGATTCTGTGAGGGATGTGGTAACAACAGCATTGACGGAAGTTTATACAGAGGCGACAGAAGATGCAGAAGAAGATTACTATGTAGAATTTGATGTTGTTTGCTATTATCTGGATGCTGCCGTAGAACAGGAAAAGTAGGAGGATACAGGGATGAAAAATAAAGAAAAATCAATGATGACAGCAGTCCTTCTGCTGAGTGTGTTACTGATTATTGTAGTTTACATGTTTGTATACAAGTCCTATGTGGATAAGACCAAGGCTTTGCAGACATCCAACTCTACTTTGCAGGCAAGAGTAAATGAACTGAAAGTGTACTACGATGACAAGGAAACTTACGAACAGGGAATTAAGGAGTTTACAACAGATATTAAGAATAAACTCAGTGTATTCCCCGGAAATTCACGAGAGGAAGATGCTCTGGATTTAGCCATTACACCTTGGAAAAACGGTGTTTTGGTGGATTATCAGCAGATCGCCATCGGAGAAGCAACAGAAGTAAGCTCTATTCCGGAGGATGTGGTAAAGGCAGCGGCTATTGAGGGTTACGAAAATACTATAGCATTTAATAAAAGAGTAACAACATATACAAACAATACCACGTATAATGATTTAAAGGATATTGTGAAAATTTTCAATGACAAGGGTGAGCGTCTGACAATCAGTACTATTTCCTATGTGCGGGATGAGACAACAGGTTTATTATCCGGTAATATTGAAGCTTCTTTTTACTATGTAACCGGTATTAATGCACCTTATACCAAACCGGACTTCACAGATTTTCCGACCGGTCTGACTAATATTTTCTCTATTGCACCGGAACAGGTTGAAAATAGTAATTCACCTTTTATCAATAACGGACAGGTAACAAATGTGACCGATGGCACAGGAGCAGTTGCACCCACAGAGGACACAGTGGAAACAGTAAACGAATAGGGAAAGAAATTGATGGAAGAAATGAAAATGTGGAAAAGAGAAAAAGTAAATAATAAGGGTATGACCTTAGTAGAAGTATTGGTTGCTATGGCAATTCTTACGGTAGTTTCATTGGCTCTTTTACAGGCTTTTGTTTCTTCCGTGAATTATAATAAGGATGCCAAGGAAAAACAGAGAGGCATCAATCTGGCACAGACCATCATGGAAAGCTACAAAGCCTATAAACTGGAGGATGTTTGCCGTCAGTTCAATAATGTTGACCCCTTTATTTTTTATAAAGGGGTTATAGGCAGCTATGCCGAAACGGGTGGCAGTGTGGATGTATACGGAAACTTTACACCGTCCCCTACTAATGAGTATTCGTTTGTTATGAACGATGTGCAGTACGACAATAATCTCTATGATGTAGAGGTTGCCATGAAAGCAAATCCGGATGCTATTTCTTCTGCGGAAATTGCGGAAACACCGCAGTTCAACGCATACAATGATGCTATCTTTTATCAACCGTCCGATGAATACAAGTATGTGTATGAGGATGCTATTGATCAGTTAAAAGATGCGGGTATGAAGGATGAACTGCTTCCTACCGTTACTACTTTGGATAAATCTAAAATTACGATTGATAAACGAAAAGTGGAAATTTCCATGTATGAGTATGGCGGTGCGGAAATAGTATCGGCTAAGGTGACTTACCAGTATACGATAGCGGATTATGAATTTATAACAACGGAAGATCTGACAGATACACTGGATGGCAGTTATACCGTTACGGTGGACGGAACAAAGGACTCCACCGTATATGATGTCTATAACAATTCTGTGACAAGACCTTCCGGTGCACATCTGGAGAATTTATATGTTTATTTTTATCCGGCATATAAGACGGATTTTGCAGGTGTTGCCTGTGACAGCGATGAAATTTATGTGTACAATAATACCGGAAGCTCCCATAAGGTCTTTTTGGTGAAAATGGTTACACCCGGTTTTAGTGCTGCTAATATTATGAACAGTGAATCCACTTACAGACCTACGGTGGTAATAGGCGGGAGTCATTGCAGCGAGGTTTACCATAATATCGGAAAGAAGCTGAGCGGAGACGGTGTGGCACTGTATAATATGTCAGATGCAAATTCAAGTGCAGAAAGTTGCACCTTCCATGATGAATGGTATGATAAGGAAACGAAGGTGCTGGTATATGACATTGAGATAACCGTTACCAATAAAAAGAAGGGTGCGGTCGAAATTGTTTTGAACGGATCTGCAAATGACAGATAAAGGAAAAGAGAGGCGTGTAAAGGATGGAAGAAAAAAAATCCTATGGGAAACTGAATAATGATGGCGCAGCCCTGGTTACCGTTATTGTGGTGATTACCTTTATCAGTATTCTGGCAACAGTCATTCTGTATAGCTCCGGCATGAATTTTGCCATGAAAACAACGGACATAAAAACCAAGGTGAGTTTTTATGATGCAGAGACAGCCATGGAGCAGTTAAAAGCATATTTTGTGGGAGAGACATCCAAGGCCTTTGAAACGGCATTTACGGATACTTTGATGAATTACGGTACATGGGGAAGCGGTACCGGTCGGGAAAGCCATTATAAGGATTTGTTTTTCAATACTCTGCAGTCGAATTTAACAGCTGAATTTACTGCTTCAGGATGTGCGGATATGACAGAATTTTTAAATTCCAAGGTGGATCCCAAATATAGTGGAGCTATATCATTTTCCACGGAGGGAACGGGAGCTTACGATATATCTAAAGTGGGAGAGGGATATGTACTCTTTAAGGGGGTACAGATCTGGTATACGGAAAACGGTTATACAACAAAGATAACCACGGATTTTTTGATTAATCTGCCGGAACAGAACTGGGCAGCGGAATATTCGGAAAAAGCAGCAACACCTGCCGGATATGATGATGTTACGGTAAAGGATGTAAAAATGACGGATTATGTGAAGTACTATAATTGGCAGAAGCAGTAAGGAGGGCATATGAAACAGGAAAATAAAGGGTTCTCCTTGGTAGAACTGATTGTGGTAATCGCCATAATGACTATTCTGACGGGACTCATTTCCGCAGGAATCGGCATGGCTGTCAGCAAACCGGCGGATGAGTGTATTGATAAGTTAAAGGCATCTCTTCAATCCATAAGAGTGACTTCCATGGGGAAATTTGACGCTCATATAGAAATATATAAAAAGGGCGACCAGATTTATGCAAAGGAATATTATACGGAAGACAGTTCCGGAAGGGAAACAACCAAAGAAAACATTGTAGGTTTTAAGGGAGTACAGGTTTTTTATGAAATCAACAATTCCGGATCTTATACAGAACTGGTAGACGGTGGAACACCGCTTGTTATTTACTACGACAGAAGCAGCGGTGCATTTTCCAATGCAGCGACAGGCTATTACTGTACAAGGATAAAGGCGGTTAAAAACAGCAGGACAGCAGAAATGATACTGTATCCGTTAACCGGCAAAATAGAAATTCAGTAATAAAAATGTAGAAAATATATGGTGGATTTTTTTTGAAATCTACGATATAATGATAGAAAGTAATTTGACATCATGCATTTACATAAGACACTTCAATTTATAATAGGAGGAGATTATGAAACGGTTAATGAAAGGATGGAAAAAACTGGGCAACAGGGGACTTACATTGGTTGAGCTTATTTGTGCGATTGCCATCTTAAGTCTGGTCGGTACCACGGTTGGCGGTATTCTGATTGTCAGTGCGCAAAGCTATGACAACGGAATGAACGAGGTGGAACTGCAACAGGAAGCACAGATGGTGGTGAATCAGATCAACGATTTGATTATTGATACCACTGCTACGGAATCGGTTTCTTTTGCAGACAATACCCTTGTGATTCCGGAGGGGACAAAGACTCATAAGGTTAAATACGATGCCGCTACTAAGCAGTTGCTTTATTCATGTGAAGGTGGGGCATTATCCGGAGAAGAACTGATGGCTAACGGTATTACAGCCTTTTCGGCAGATACGGCTTCCTTTAAGGATTCGGGGAATCTGTATTTGGATATTGGATTAGAGAGAGAATCTGCAGGTGGCTTAAAGACTTTTAATGCAACATTCCAGATTACTGCAAGAAACGGCGTAGTGGATACAACACCTTCAGCATCCATTGATGTAATTGATGATGTGGTATTGGAGCCAAACCAGAGTTACACGTTTAATCCCGATGTGGTAGGAATTTCTAATAAGGCAGTAGAATGGGACATTGTCGGTGGCAACACAGATTCTACCACACATATGCTTGGCAACACAATTTATATAGGCAGTGCGGAAGAAGGAAGTATTGTGCATCTGTTGGTAAAAACAGCGACCAAGGATGCAGAGGGCAATGCAATGGCGATGCGTGCGGTACGTGTCAGAATTCGCAGGGTCAATACCGTAACTGTCAAGAAGCTTTCCGTAACAGGTACAGAATATAAGAAAGATGCGGAATATCTGCTGCAGGCTGATTTGAGCGGCTCTTATCTCGATAAGGAACCAAGAGAATGGGATGATGATTATGTAAATCCTTACGGTATTACTTGGACTGTGGAAGCCAATGGTACGGCTATACCGGGTATGACAGCAGTGGCATGGGATCCGTTAAATCCGGCAAAGGCATTCATTAAGGTTAAGTTAAATGAGGATATGCCGAGAAATTCTTTTATTACCATTAAGGCTGTTGCAACGCATCCGATGGGGACTTTTGCAAGTTCCAATAGCAATAAAACAGGGATTTCCTATGGCAATGTGTTTGGAGAGTACAAGATAGATAACAGTAGGTATTTTACTCCTGAGCACGGTCTGGCAAGAGGTTCCGATGATCCCATTGGTTCCTTTGCAATTGATGATTTAAAGAGTTTGCTGATAAGTAAATTTGGAAATGGAAACTACCAGTTAGTCAGAAGCTACAGATATCGTGAAACCGGATCAGGTGATACAGGCTGGTGCAGATGGTTCACAGACCAGGATTTAGGTTTTGGATTTGATGCCGGTACTTCGGTTAATATGCGTCCCAAGTTTGGATATATGATGCGGTATGGTATTGTTTATGATATGCAAGTAAAGATGTGTATGGTAAATCAGGATACCGGAGCAGTTGTATGGCCGTTTGTTGATACACCGGAAGATCAATATTTGATTCAAGGTACTATGGATAGGGTATGTATTTCATTTACCAGTACGGATTTGGGCTTTGCGGAGGAACTTGGACTTCCTGCAGATAAGAATGCTAAGATTTCCAAATATTATAATGGCACACTCTTTTCTGTAAAAGATATTTATTCGCTGGGTGGTACTACCAATAAGGGCAACTTTAAAAATGACATTCAGTATATTCTGGAAAAGAAGGAAGGTTCTGATTGGAAATTTGTCAGAAACCTGCAGAGTGGCGGAGATTGCAAGTTGGAACTTGCTAATTATGGTACCGGAGCAGGCGAATACAGAATTAAAATTTGGATGTATGAAAGACATGTGAAGTATAATGATGATGGCTCCATGACAGAGATTTCAAACAATGAAAGTTATAAGTACGAAATCTGGAAGAATGGTGGAGGCGAAGGTTACTTCTACTTTACAGCTACTGATTGATAAGTGAATTATGAAAAAATAAAAACCGTAAGCTTTAGGGCTTACGGTTTTTTCTATGTAAGATAATGGCGGAAAGAGAGAAAAGATTATTCAGCAAGTGCTGCTTCAGCAGCTTCTTTTACTTCTTCTTCACCCCAGATGCGCTTGTTAAGTTCCGCATCCTTTTCAGTGACTAATTCCAGAACGGCTTTTGCCTTGGACTGCATGGAAATCGCTTTCTTTTCGTCGTTGATGAGGAATTCCAGGTTGCTGGAAATCATATCAATGTTGGATTTGAATTCCTGAATGAGTTCTGCTGTTTTTGCTCTTGCTACATCCATGATTTCAGCAATATAGGAATCATACTGCATCTGGGTAGTAGAAGTGAACATGCTTTCTACGTCATTTTTATAAGACTTCTTGTCGTTGGTGGAGAAGATGAAGATGGCTTTCTGTTTATTGATGTATTCATCCATCTTCAGAGCCTTTAAGGTAGAAGGAGGAACCAGTGTATCGGATACGTTGGCGATACGTCTTACCAATTCTTCATCAATGCCCTTGTAACCGGTAATACGGTTTACAATGATGCCTTTTAATTCTTCTATCTGGTGCTTCAGGATGCTTTCACGGTTTTCTTTGTAGTATTCGTCGATTTCCAGTAAGTAGCGGTTCAGCTCATTACGGATGATATTGTTTTTTTCTTCAAAGACTTCCGGACGGAGAGCAATCCATTTCATTTTGTCGGCGATTTTTTCCGCCTGGATACGTCTCGTTTCCACGATGGCTTTCAGCACCTTAATTTCGGGGAAGGCGGTAACCAGTCTTTCCGGAGTAAGCTCCTGCAGGTATTTCTCATAGGAAGAATCAATGTCATCCACCATTGTGGTCTTCATGGTTTCGATATTTTTGGAAATTTCTTCCTTGGACAGGCGTGCCTGCTTTTCGATTACTTCATAGTCGTCACGGATGAAGTTTACAACACTGCAGATACCGTCGTAAAGACCCTTAGCCTTAACTGCGAGAGCATATTTCTGCGCATATTTTACAATTTCCTTCTCAACCGCATACATACCGGAGTTGACATAAATCCGGTGCAGAATAGGGTAGAGGCTGTTGTCGGTATCCTCATCGCATTTCTTTAATTCCTCCATACACTCGGAGATAAGCTGCTTGGTTTCGTTGTCAGCCTGGGAAAGCTTATCCAACTTGAAGTACATACCGGTTTCGATTTCGTTGTTGTTGGCTTTCATTAAGAAAGGATCCGTCACCGGTGTGTTGTTGATTTCGTTCCTGTGGTTCGCAAGCCAGAGTCTTTCATCCTCGGTATCCACGTTGTTGGAGATTGCCTTGGCAATATAAGCAGCCTTGGAGGAAACGAAAAAGAGTCTTTCTTTGGAAAGGTCGATTTCCTCGGCTTCTTCGTTGTAAATTTTATCAGTTTCCTTTAAGGAGACTTTTACTTTTTTATTCTTTAAGTTGTTTAAGTCTGCGAGGCTTCTGGTGTCCGCCTGGTTGATGATATGTAAGGAACGGGTCAGGTCAATATGTACCTTGTCCTTTGTATCTGCACTTTCTCTGGAAGAGTTGATCAGCTTGTATAAAACAGAGTTGCCGGTACCTTCCATCTTGGTGGGCTCATAAAGAATGATTAAGATGGAGTTGGTCTGCTGCTGCAGGGCTTTCTGAAGGACTAACAGATGCTCGTTGGAGTTGCTGTCCGTACCGGGAGTATCATAGAAAGTGAAGCTGATATTCTTGTCAATGGGAATCGGGAAGCTTACTTCAATGATGCCATCGATGTATTCCGGGTATTCCTCGGTAAACGCATTGGGAATATCGTTTAAGCATTTTAAGATATTGGACAGCTGTTCATGCTGCTGTAAGTGGAAGACCAGGGCGCTGTTGATTTCTCCGTCAATCTTTTTCTCGGTAAGCGGGCAGTCGCCGTTAGCGGAAAAAATGAATTTTCCCTTTTCGGCACTCCAGTTAATTACGACGCGAACGGTGGAGTCTGCTTCGGAAGTCTTTAAGTTGAAAGCAACGGCAGGCTTCTGGCTGTCCTGGATACGGAACATCTTTGCGGTCTCGGAGTTAATACTTTCCGGTAAGATTCTTTTGCCAATCATGGCGTTGATGAAAGTGGATTTACCGGAGCTGTACGTACCTACCAGACAGATATTGATATCGTTCTGGCTTAATTTTTCTCTTTTAGCTTCAAATTCATGCTTTCTGATTAAGAAGGACTTCTGAATGTCGGAATTTTTCAGCTCTTCGTCGAAGAGAGCAATGGTCTCATCACAGAAATCACTGACATTGGTAAAAATCCTGGAAACAGAAGCAGTCTCTATGAAGTTGCTGATACGGAAACGGTCTTCCCCACAAGTCTTGTTGTATTCTTCTACTTTCTTCTCAAAGTCTTCATAGTCAATCTGCGTGCCCTTGAAGACGAGACTGATTTTATCACACAGGAATTGTTCCCAGATGTCATCAAAAAACTGGTTGCCCTGATTCTGCAGTAAGAATTCGCCCTGCTCCGGAGAGTACTTGATCAGGTTGGGGCACATCTTGTAAGGAATGTCTAAAAACTCTCCCTTTACCTTGGCAAGAAAGCGGATTTCCTTCTTGACAGGGTGATACATAATCATTAGTTCTTTCACGGTTAACTCCTCCCAATTTTTTTTTGTACTTAAACTAAATTATATGCTTTTAATGGGGAAATGTCAAAAATAATATTGGAAATTTAGCAAGAAAAATGAGGGTATTGCTTTCGTTGACATTACCCTGTGCGTGTTGTAAAATAAAACAGTGTAACTAAATAATATTTTCTTAAATCAAACTATTATTTTGATTAGGGAGGGAAAGATTGTGAAACGGAAAGCAAAGAGATTTCTTGCCGGATTGTGTGTGGCATTTATGTTGACGCAGAGCATCGGTGAGACCACTCTGACGGCTTTGGCTGCAGAGGATATCGCCTATACTGCCACAGAGGAATCCACGGAAACGGAAAATACGGTTTCTGGTGGAAATCCGGAGACGGCAGTATCGGGAGGCAACGAAGAAACAACCGTATCAGACGGCAATGAAGAGGAAACGGTATCGGGAGGTGATACCGGGGAAACCTTACCGGTTGAAGAAGTGATACCGGTTACAGCTGATGACGGAACACCTCAGGTGGATGCGGAAGGAAATGTAACGGTAAATGGCGAATTTTGGGGTACAATAGATGAAAATGGTATGTTTACTGTTTCTTCTGATATGGGTGTGGTTACATCCTATTGTTTTAAGGGCTGGGATGCGGTAACCGGCATCCGGTTTGAAGAAGGCGCCTATATAAAGAGCATTGGCAGCAATGGTTTCCAGAACTGCGTAAATCTAAGGACGGTGGATTTGTCAAACTGTACGTCCCTGACCCAGATTGGGGACTATGCTTTTTCAGGCTGTACCGGTTTGGAAAAGGTGACCTTTAACGACAATCTCCAGTACATAAACAAGAATGCATTTGAAAAGTGTACGGCATTACAGGATATTACCCTGGTAAAGGGGCTTATCAGTATTCGCGAAAATGCGTTTAACGGCTGCAAGAGCTTGTCACATGTACGTCTGGAGACCATGAATGTGGTATGTAAGACCGCATCCGGTGGTGCAGCAACAGGTATTTTTACAAATTGTAATCTGGAGTCGGTTGATTTTGCCTACAAGGATGAAACCGTAGAAGGTGAAAAGAAAAATGTGATTATTCCGGCAAATCTGTTTAATAAAGCGACCTTTGCCGAAAATGTGAATTTTGTAATTCCTTATAAAATTCAGGAAATCGGAGAGGGTGCCTTTCAGGGGTCCAACTTAATGCAGGTTACCTTTGAAAACGGAGTGCAGACGCCCAGTGCGTTATCTACCATAGGAAAAAATGCTTTTAACGGTTGTGCATCCTTGGAAAATGTTACATTCCCCGGAACCCTGCAGACAATTGGGGAAAGTGCGTTTACAAAATGTACGGCTTTTACGGAAATTATTATTCCCAACTCTGTGAATGACCTGGGTAAAAATTCCTTTATGGGATGTAAGAATGTCACAAATTTACAGCTTCCCAATGCGACTACCGTTATCGGAGATTATGCTTTCAGGGAATGTACCAGTCTGGAAAAAGTGGTAATTCCCCAGGGCACTACATTTACCGGTAAGGGTGAATTCTTCGGATGTAGTAAACTGACGGATGTGACGATTGCGGATACCATTGAAACCATCGGTGATGAAACATTCAAAGGTTGCGTGGCAATCCAAACGATAAAACTGCCTGACAGCGTTACGATTATCGGTAAAGGCGCTTTTGAAGGCTGTGTGGCACTGCGGACGGTTGAGTATTCGGCTAATCTGTTGGAAATCAGGGATACGGCATTTAAGGGGTGCACTGTTTTCCAGTCCAATGTATTTCCTCTTACACTGGAAAAGATTGGCGCCAGTGCATTTGAACAGTGTCAGTCCTTCAGAAGTACGATAATTCCGTTTAATGTGACAAGTATTGGAAACAAGGCATTTTTCCAGTGCTATGGTATTGAAACTCTGACTATCGATTCCCTGCAGCTTACAAACTGTGGAACGGCAATTTTTGACGAGTGTTTAATTCGTGAAGTAGTATTTCCTGAGGGAATAGAGGTCATTCCTGCCAACCTGTTCAGTCAGGCGGGCTTTACAACGGACTGCGTCATTACCATTCCCAATACGGTTACAGAAATCGGAAATAATGCTTTCGGCGGAACTAATTCTGCAGAAGACAACATTACCAGTGTTGTTTTTGAGGAAGGTACAAAATTAACAAGAATCGGAAATTCTGCATTTAAGTATTGTACAGCAATGACACAGTTTACCATTCCCGACACGGTGGTTGAAATCGGAGCAAATGCATTTGAGGGATGCAACAAGATTACTTCTATTGTCATTCCCGAAAGTGTAACTAAAATCGGAGCCAGCGCTTTTTCCGGCTGTTCTGTTTTAACCGACATCACATACAATGCTATCAATGTAACGACTTCCAATCAGAATATTTTTGCAAAATGTAATATCAAGAGAATTCTGATAGGTAATAAAGTAAGCTCTTTCCCTGCTTATCTTTTTAAGGGAGCACAGTTCTCCACCAATACGGAAACCGGTGAAATTGAAATGATTACCCTGATTGTTCCGGCATCTGTGGAAAAAATCGGACAATACGCCCTTCCGAATATTGCAAATTTACAGGGAATTAAATTTGAGGAAGGTTCTAATTTACAGACAATAGAGCAGTATGCATTTTATCAGTGTATCAATCTGACGGATATCAATCTGCCGGATACGGTTATTACTATTGGAAACTATGCTTTTTCCGGTTGTACAAAGTTAGGAACGAAAGAGGAAGCGGGCTTTGATATTCCGACGTCCGTTGTAACACTGGGAAGCGGAGCATTCAGCAACTGCCCGGGACTTACAAGCATTACGATTCCGGCAGGGGTAAGCAAAATTCTGGACAAAACCTTCCAGAATGATACCGGATTAACTTCGGTCACATGGGATGTAAGCCTGCTCACCGAAATCGGTGCTTCTGCATTTGAAGGCTGTAGCGGCCTGACAGAAATGAATATTCCCAGCGGCACCACCAAGATTGGAGCGGCAGCATTCAAGAACTGTACCGGACTCACCAAGATTGTAATTCCGGCATCAGTTACCAATATAGCATCCAGTGCTTTTGACGGCTGTGACAATGCTCTTTATTTTGTAGTACCCGGATCTTATGCTGAAAAATGGCTGCGGGATAAAGGTATTATTACAAGAAATCTGCTGGCAATCACGTATGAACTGAATGGAGGCACCAATAATGCTTCCAATCCGGCAGGTTATGAAGCCGGAGATACCTTCACCTTTGCCCCGGCTACCAGAAATGGCTATATTTTCAAAGGCTGGTTTTTAGATGAAGAATTCAATATACCAATTACGGGTGTAGAGGGATACAGTGAAGACCTGACGGTTTATGCCAAGTGGGAAATTGAAATTTACACCATTAACTACGAACTGAATGGCGGAACCAACCACAAGGATAATCCGGCAACCTATACGTTCTTGGACAAGGTAACATTTAAGAATCCGGAAAAAGAAGGATATACCTTTGAAGGTTGGTATTCAGATCCTGAATTTAAGAAAACATTTAATAATATTCCGGTTAAGAGTTATGGAAATAAAACCGTTTACGCCAAGTGGAGCGGCGGTGTGACACTGGCGCCGACAGCAAGTGTGGAAAGCGGTTCTTCCGTGAAGACAGGCACGAAAGTGTTCCTGACTTCTCCGACACCCGGAGCAAGCATCTACTATACGATGGACGGTTCAGAGCCTACAGTAACTTCCAAACAGTATGTGGAAGGTATTGCGATTGACAAGGCTGTGACTATTAAGGCGTTTGCTGTTAAAAAGGGCTGTGATGCCAGCGAAGTGGTTACCTTTACTTATGAACTGGTGAACGAAGCAGAAGACTGGGGAGACATCCTTGTCGAAGACAGGCAGCAGTTTGAAAACGGTGACGAGGTACCGAAGGGCATCTGGGTTGCCGGTGTGGAAGACAGCGAATATACCGGAAAGAAGATTACTTTTGCTCTTCGTGTATATGACGGAAAAACACTTCTGAAAGAAAAGACAGACTATACGGTAGCTTATGCAAACAATAAGGATGCGGCGGACAAGAATGCTGAAAAGAAAGCGCCTACCGTAACCATAAATGCAAAGGGCAATTATAAAGGAAAGGTAGTTATTAAGTTTACCATCAGTCCTAAGAATATTGCATCCGGAGACATTACGGCTGAAGATATTATCACCAATGTAACGGGTAAACTGCAGAAGCCGGTTCCGGTTGTTACATATGGAAAGACAAAGCTTCGCAATAAGACGGATTTTACTTATGAATATCTGGGAACAACGTTAGGCGGCTATCAGTCTAAGGGAGAATATCAGATTAAAATTACCGGTTGCAAAAACTTTACCGGTGAGAGAATAGTAACCTATACCCTGGTAGAAGGCACTTCCATTACCAAGGCGAAAATCACGGCTCCCAAGAAATGCAGTTTTACAGGAGAGCTCCTTACGCCGGATATTGATGTAAAGATGGGCAAAGAGGCACTTATAAAAGGCGTTGACTATGAGGTTACATATAGCAACAACAGAGATGCAGGAACGGCTACGGCAATCATTACCGGAAAGGGTAATTACTATGGAGCCAAAAAGGTTACATTCAAGATTTTGCCGATTGCCACGCTGAATAAGGCACAGTTTGCGTTTGACAAAACAAGTGTAACCTACACGGGAAATGCATACGAAATCGGCAAAGGTATTCATGCTGCAGTTACTTTGAACGGCACAACTCTTGTAGAAGGAAAGGATTATACCTGCAGCTATCTGAAAAATACGGATGCTGGCACCGCTACGATTGTCTTCACCGGAAAGGGAGGCTATACCGGAACTGTCAGAAAGTCTTTTAAGATTGTTACGGCGGAAATGACCGGTATGCAGATGCAGTTCTTGGATGCAGAAGGCAATGTTAAGAAAGATGCGGTTTATGCTTATGAAAAGGGCGGCGTAAAGCCCAATGTACTGCTTACTTACAACGGTATGACACTGACGGCAGGAAAAGATTATACGGTTTCTTATAAAAAGAACACGGTACTTGGTAGAGCGGAAATTGTTGTCAGAGGCAAGAAAAACTTCAAGGGAACGCTGAACGGTACATTTACCATTGCGCAGCAGGATGTGAGTGAACTGAGACTGACAGCACAGGATGTTATGTTTAAGAATGCTGCAGGAGCGGTTTCCGGTGCAAAGCCTGTTGTAATGGATGTAAACGGCAAAAAGCTGGCAGAGGGTACGGACTATAAGGTAACTTATGTTTATACCAATAATACCAGAATGGTGAATAATGGTACCATGAAACGAGCAGGATCAACTGTAAATGTAAAGGGTGACATTATTCCGGTAGAAAGCCTCATTACTGTAAAAATTACCGGAAACGGCAACTACAGGGGAACTCTGGAAACAACCATCCGCGTATTTAAGAATAATATTTCCACTGCTAAAATTACGGTTAAACCGCAGGCTTATACCGGCAGAGAGGTTCAACCCGGCATTGATCAGATGACGGTCATGATTGGCAAGGAAGAACTGAATGTCGGCGATTATGAAATCGTAAGCTACAAGAACAATATCAAGAAGGGCAATGCAGAAGTTACCATTCGTGGTATCGGCAACTATGGAGGAACCAAGACTGTGAAGTTCAAAATTGCGGAAAAGACCTTTTCCTTATTTGACTGGATCAGGTAGTGGTATTAGAAGCAAATAATCTAAGCTCTTAAGGATTTGCTGAATTAAAGTTGCTTAGAGCTTGCCGAAAGCGAAGAGAGACCGGGACGGAGAGATCTGTTCCGGTCTTTTTGTGGTTCTAAAGCAAGAAATCCTTGCCTTTCAATCAATCCTGTGTTATAGTACCCATAGAGCAGATTTTCTATTATCTTTATAATTTTATATTCTATTTTCAAATCTACCGGTGGGATTTGTTTTTTCTTATCCCACAAGTCAGAAATTCCTGCTTTTTCTATTATTTTCAAAGTCATCAATCGAAATGATTTACCAACAGAAAAGATTAACGAAATAAAAAACAGTTGTATAAGAAAAACAGATAAGTTATAATGGATATGGTTGGATACCTTTTGCGGATAACTGTATTTATTGTTATCCTGTGCAAGAGGAGGAACTATTTGAACAAAGAACTGAAAAATGCAGTAGAAGCGGCGGATGCAAAAGCACAATACGATGAATGCGCCAAGCGGCTGCTGGGGCAAAAGAGCATTCTGTCATATATTTTTGCCCATACCATAGAGGCTTTTCAGGGAATGAAGCCGAAAGAAATCATTCCTTATATCGAAGGAGCGCCTTACATAGGTGAGGTGCCGGTAGAGCCGGGGCTGACCAATACTGCCAGGGAGCAAAACGGGCAGAGGGTTACCGGGCTTAATACGGAGAACCGGTATTTGCGTGATATGAAATTTTTAATATA